>Ga0208260_1000333_pt1 | contig 18608 bp, 18 predicted proteins | sample CryBogCBH18Aug09_FD_184619 | JGI IMG/M metagenome (GOLD analysis project Ga0208260, IMG submission 184619) | Freshwater microbial communities from Crystal Bog, Wisconsin, USA - CBH18Aug09 (SPAdes) | ecosystem: Environmental > Aquatic > Freshwater > Lake | place: Crystal Bog, Wisconsin, USA...
GTTTGAAGTTGATAAGAAGGATATGGTCGGCGTTCGTATCGATCGTAAGCGTAAGCAATCTGTAACCATCTTCTTGAAGGCATTGGGCTGGACCGAAGAGCAGATCCTCGAGCAATTCGGTGAGTTCGAATCAATTCGACTCACTCTCGAAAAAGATAACGTCAAGACGCAAGATGAAGCGCTCCTTGATATCTATCGCAAGCTCCGTCCAGGTGAGCCACCAACGAAGGAAGCTGCACAGAACCTCATCGAGAACCTTTACTTCAATCCAAAGCGTTACGACCTTGCAAAGGTCGGCCGCTTTAAGGTCAATAAGAAGTTGGGCCTCGAGCTCGAACTTTCTAAGGGCCTTCTTAACATCGAAGATATCGTTGCAACCATCAAGTACTTGGTCTCTCTGCACAAGGGCGATGCTCTTATGGAGTACGGCAAGGAAGTTCGCGTCGAGACTGACGATATCGATCACTTCGGTAACCGTCGTTTGCGTACCGTTGGTGAGTTGATTCAGAACCAGGTTCGTACCGGTCTATCTCGTATGGAGCGCGTTGTTCGTGAGCGCATGACCACACAAGATGTCGAGGCTATTACTCCTCAGACCTTGATCAACATTCGTCCAGTCGTTGCATCGATCAAGGAGTTCTTCGGAACTTCCCAGTTGTCGCAGTTCATGGATCAGACCAACCCACTTTCGGGAATGACCCACAAGCGTCGTCTTTCAGCGCTTGGACCCGGCGGTCTCTCTCGTGAGCGCGCTGGCTTCGAAGTTCGTGACGTGCACCCATCGCACTACGGTCGCATGTGCCCAATCGAAACTCCAGAAGGTCCAAACATTGGTCTTATTGGATCTCTTGCTACCTATGCTCGCGTAACTCCATTTGGATTTATCGAGACGCCTTATCGCAAGGTCTCAAAGGGCAAGGTCACCGACACCATCGATTACCTCACCGCTGATGAAGAAGATGAGCACATCATCGCGCAGGCGAATGCTCCTTTGACAGCTGATTCACACTTCGCTGAAGAACGTGTACTCGTTCGTCGTCGAGGTGGAGAAGTTGAATACATCCTCGCTGACGAGGTTGATTACATGGACGTTTCACCACGTCAGATGGTTTCTGTTGCTACCGCAATGATTCCATTCCTTGAGCACGATGATGCTAACCGTGCGCTCATGGGTTCTAACATGATGCGTCAGGCAGTTCCACTACTTCGCGCCGAGGCACCATTCGTTGGTACCGGTATGGAGTTCCGTGCAGCTGTTGATGCTGGCGACGTAACACTCGCTCGCAAGCCAGGCGTTGTCACCGAAGTACAGTCAGATGAAGTCACTGTCATGAATGACGATGGCACAACTGAGCATTACTTCGTCGAGAAGTTTGTTCGCTCTAACCAGGGCACCAGCCGCAACCAGAAGGTCGTCGTAGCACAAGGCGATCGCGTTGAGCCTGGTCAGGTTATTGCAGATGGCCCAAGCACCGAGAAGGGTGAGATGGCTCTTGGTAAGAACCTCCTCGTGGCATTTATGTCATGGGAAGGTCACAACTACGAAGATGCGATCATCTTGTCTCAGCGCCTCGTGCAAGACGATGTACTCACCTCGATTCACATCGAGGAGTACGAAGTTGATGCTCGCGACACCAAGCTCGGACCCGAGGAGATCACTCGCGATATCCCTAACGTTTCAGAAGAAGTTCTCGCCGATCTCGATGATCGCGGAATCATTCGCGTAGGTGCCGATGTAGTTCCAGGCGATATCTTGGTTGGAAAGGTAACTCCTAAGGGAGAAACCGAACTCACTCCAGAAGAGCGTTTGCTCCGTGCCATCTTCGGTGAGAAGGCTCGCGAAGTTCGCGATACCTCACTCAAGGTTCCACACGGTGAGTCCGGCAAGGTTATCGGCGTCTCAATCTCTGACTCTGAAGATTACGAACTACCAGCTGGTGTAAACCAGGTTGTTCGCGTCTATGTTGCACAGAAGCGCAAGATCCAAGATGGTGACAAGCTCGCTGGTCGCCACGGTAACAAGGGTGTTATCTCAAAGATCTTGCCGCAAGAAGATATGCCATTCCTTGAAGATGGAACCCCAGTAGATGTCATCTTGAACCCACTTGGTGTTCCAGGTCGTATGAACGTCGGTCAGGTTCTTGAAGTCCACCTCGGATGGGTAGCAAAGTCTGGTTGGAAGCTCGAAGGCAATGAAGATTGGCAGAAGGATCTACGTGCCCATGGCTTCGCAGAGGTCGCTCCAAACTCCAAGGTCGCAACTCCAGTCTTCGATGGTGCCAAGGAAGAAGAGCTCATTGGTCTTCTAGGCTCTACAAATCCAAATAAGGATGGAATGCGCCTCATTGGTGGCAACGGAAAGGCCCAACTCTTTGATGGCCGTACCGGAGAGCCATACAAACAACCAATCACAGTTGGTTACATGTACATCTTGAAGCTCCACCACTTGGTTGATGACAAGATCCACGCTCGTTCAACAGGTCCTTACTCAATGATTACCCAGCAACCTCTGGGCGGTAAGGCACAGTTCGGTGGACAGCGCTTTGGTGAGATGGAAGTTTGGGCCCTGGAAGCTTATGGCGCCGCTTACACCTTGCAAGAGTTGCTCACCATCAAATCTGATGACGTGCTTGGTCGCGTAAAGGTTTACGAAGCAATCGTTAAGGGCGAGAACATCCCTGAACCAGGTATCCCTGAATCATTCAAGGTCCTTGTTAAGGAAATGCAATCTCTCTGCCTCAATGTTGAAGTTCTCAACAATCAAGGTATCGCAATCGAAATGCGCGATACCGATGAAGAAGTATTCCGTGCCGCCGAAGAGCTAGGTATCAACTTGTCACGAGTTGAGCCAAGCAGCGTAGAAGAAGTGTGAGGATAAACAACTATGTTAGATGTTAATTTCTTCGATGAACTGCGTATTGGTCTAGCATCAACGGACAATATTCGTGAGTGGTCTTTTGGTGAGGTTAAGAAGCCTGAAACCATTAACTACCGCACACTCAAGCCTGAGAAAGACGGACTCTTCGATGAGAAGATCTTCGGACCTACTCGCGACTGGGAATGTTATTGCGGTAAGTACAAGCGCGTTCGATTCAAGGGCATCATCTGTGAGCGTTGCGGAGTAGAAGTTACTCGCGCCAAGGTTCGCCGTGAGCGTATGGGTCACATCGAGCTTGCTGCTCCTGTAACTCACATCTGGTACTTCAAAGGTGTTCCAAGCCGTCTGGGTTACCTCCTCGATCTTGCTCCAAAGGATCTTGAGAAGGTCATCTACTTCGCTGCTTACATGATCACAGAGGTTGATACCGAGGCTCGCGCCGAGGATCTCCCATCACTTGAGAAGCGTCTTGCTTCAGATATCAAGAAGATCGAAACTCGTCGCGACAATGATCTCGACTCCCGTCAGAAGAAGCTCGAAGGCGATCTCGCTGAACTCGAAGCTGCTGGCGAAAAGGCCGATATCAAGCGTAAGGTCCGCGAATCTGCAGAGCGTGAGCTCAAGGCAATTCGTGATCGTGCCCAACGCGAACTCGATCGCCTTGATGAAGTCTGGTCACGTTTCAAGAACCTCAAGGTTCAAGATCTCGAGGGTGATGAAGGTTTGTACCGCGAAATGCGCGACCGTTATGGCGTGTACTTCAAGGGAGATATGGGTGCTGCTGCAATCAAGGCACGCCTTGAGACCTTCGATCTTCAAGCTGAGTACGAGAAGCTCACTGAGCTCTCACAAACCGGTAAGGGCCAGAAGAAGACTCGTGCGATCAAGCGTTTGAAGGTTGTCTCTTCATTCCTCAACACTCGCAACAAGCCTGCTTCAATGGTCTTGGATTGTGTACCAGTTATTCCACCTGATCTTCGTCCAATGGTTCAACTCGATGGTGGTCGCTTTGCGACATCAGATCTCAACGATCTCTACCGTCGCGTTATTAACCGTAACAACCGTTTGAAGCGTCTTGCTGATCTCGGTGCCCCAGAAATTATCGTCAACAACGAGAAGCGCATGCTGCAAGAAGCAGTAGATGCACTCTTCGATAACGGTCGTCGTGGTCGTCCAGTAACTGGCCCAGGAAACCGCCCATTGAAGTCTCTCTCAGATATGTTGAAGGGTAAGCAAGGCCGTTTCCGTCAGAACCTGCTCGGAAAGCGCGTTGACTACTCTGGACGTTCTGTAATCGTTGTTGGTCCACAACTTAAGTTGCACCAGTGCGGTCTGCCAAAGCAGATGGCGCTCGAGCTCTTCAAGCCATTTGTAATGAAGCGTCTGGTTGATCTCAATCACGCTCAGAACATCAAGTCCGCAAAGCGCATGGTCGAGCGTGCTCGTCCAGTCGTGTGGGATGTTCTTGAGGAAGTAATTGCAGAGCATCCAGTTCTCTTGAACCGCGCACCTACCTTGCACCGTCTGGGTATCCAAGCTTTCGAACCACAACTGGTTGAAGGTAAGGCCATTCAGATCCACCCATTGGTATGTACCGCATTCAACGCCGACTTCGATGGTGACCAGATGGCTGTTCACCTTCCACTGTCTGCAGAAGCACAAGCTGAAGCTCGCGTACTTATGTTGTCGAGCAACAACATCTTGTCTCCTGCATCAGGTCGCCCCATCACATCTCCTACCCAGGATATGGTGCTTGGTCTCTACTTCTTGACCTCTCTCCGTGAGAATCAAGTTGGAGAAGGTCGCGCATTCTCAAGCCTCTCTGAAGGTCTGATGGCATTCGATCAAGGTAGCGTCTCACTGCAAGCAAAGATCAAGATCCGCACAACTGAGAATGGTGAATCCATTGTTAAGGAGACCACTCTCGGTCGCGTGATCTTCAATGAAGTGCTTCCAGAAGACTTCCCATTTGTTGATTACGACGTCACTAAGAAGCTTCTTGGTCTGATCGTTGATAACTTGGCTGAGGGCTATCCAAAGGTCACCGTTGCTCAGACACTCGATGCACTTAAGTCACTCGGTTTCTACTGGGCAACTCGCGCCGGTGTAACAATCGGTATCGAAGATGTTGTTACTCCTGCAAAGGACAAGGCAATCATCTTGGCTAAATCTGAGGAGGTTGCAGAGAAGGTACAAGCTCAATACGAAAAGGGCTTGATCACAGATGATGAGCGTCGCCAAGAACTGATTGAAATCTGGACCAAGGCCACCAGCGATGTAGCTGCCGCTATGGAAGCTAACTTCCCTAAGACCAACCCTGTATGGATGATGGTTTACTCCGGTGCTCGTGGAAACATGATGCAGATCCGTCAGATCGCTGGTATGCGTGGACTTGTAGCTAACCCAAAGGGTGAAATTATTCCTCGCCCAATTAAGTCCAACTTCCGTGAAGGCTTGTCAGTACTCGAGTACTTCATCTCTACGCACGGTGCCCGTAAGGGTCTTGCAGATACTGCGCTTCGTACCGCTGACTCGGGTTACTTGACCCGTCGTCTCTGCGACGTTGCTCAGGATGTCATCATCCGTGAAGAGGATTGCGGTACAGACCGTGGCCTCACACTGAAGATCGCTGCAACCAATGCTCAAGGTGAATTGATTCGCGATGAGCACGTCGAGACAGCAATGTTTGGTCGCAACTTGGCTGACGATGTTGTTGTTGGCGGCAAGACCGTACTTCCTGCAGGAACCGATCTCGGTGACAAGAACATCAACATTCTTGTTGCTGCTGGTGTCTCAGAAGTTAAGGTCCGCTCAGTACTTACCTGTGATTCAAAGGTAGGCCAGTGCGCAATGTGTTACGGCCGCTCAATGGCATCCGGCAAGCTTGTCGATGTCGGCGAGGCAGTTGGAATCATCGCAGCGCAATCAATTGGTGAGCCTGGAACTCAGCTCACAATGCGTACCTTCCACACCGGTGGTGTGGCTGGTGATGACATCACGCACGGTCTTCCACGTATCGTCGAGCTCTTCGAGGCACGTACCCCTAAGGGTGTTGCGCCAATCGCAGAGACCGCCGGTGTCGTTAGCTTCCTAGAGGATGCAAAGGGTAAGAAGATCATCGTTACACCAGAAGATGGTGGCGAGCCGGTCGCATACCCAATCACTCGTCGTCAGAAGCTCAAGGTCGAAGATGGTCAGAAGGTCGGCGTCGGACAACAACTCGTTGTCGGTGCGATCGATCCAAAGCAGGTTCTACGTATCCTCGGACCTCGTCAGACTCAGGTTCACCTCGTTAACGAGATCCAAGAGGTTTACCGTTCACAAGGTGTATCGATTCACGACAAGCACATCGAGATCATCGTTCGTCAGATGCTAAAGCGCATTACCGTGCTTGAGCCAGGCGATACCGATCTTCTTCCAGGTGAGCTGGTTGAGCGCGGTCGCTTCGAGAACGAGAACCGTCGCGTTGTCACCACTGGTGGCAAGGCAGCATCTGGTCGTCCAGAACTTATGGGTATCACGAAGGCATCTCTTGCAACTGAGTCATGGTTGTCAGCAGCATCCTTCCAAGAGACCACAAAGGTTCTTACAGATGCAGCGCTATCCGAGAAGAGCGATCCACTGCTCGGTCTCAAGGAGAACGTCATCATCGGAAAGCTCATCCCTGCTGGTACTGGACTTGCTCGTTATCGCAACGTGCGTGTTGAGCCAACAGAGGAGGCAAAGGCTGCGGTCTATGCTGCATATGATGAATATGACTTCACTCCATTTGAGGCACAAGGCTCAGGAGAAGCAATTCGTTTGGATGATATCGAAGTTCGATAACTTCAAAGTAGTTAAAAAGAACCTCGCACTTAATGTGCGGGGTTCTTTTGTTTCTTAAGCGAGATGTGGCGGACGTTCACTTGTTTATTGTTGAGCGAAGCACCATCCACCTTAATATCTAACAAGACAGCCCCGGAGAATGCAGCGAAGAGAGATTTCTTGCGCTGGATAATAATTTCGTGATTCTCGCGGTTACCAACTACCAATTTGAACTCTTCCTTGTGCGGGGAGTGCCAAGGTTTATCTGACTTAACAAGTTGGCGTTTATCAACTCGAATTAGCGTCTCACCTAATGTCTGTTTGTAAACGAACTTAACGGTGTGTTTCTCGTTGTCCCCGACGCTGAATTCAACTTCAACGGGGTGTCTAAATGCATATGTGCCACCGAAGAATAGAAATATAAGTACTCCTGCTAATTGAAACGCGGAGAGAAAATTCACTTTGATAAAAAAGTTAACGGTCGCAGCCGAAAGCCAGGTGATAGCTCCAATAGCTAATCCGACCTTTTTGTATCTAGCCGGCCCTACTTTGATGTGTGCCATGTGCGACTTCCCCCGAATCATTGAATCCTAGGGGTGGCAAATCCATCTCTACTAGAGTTTTTTGAGGGTAATTTCCCCTGGCGAGATACGGTGGGCTCCGAAGGAATTTACTGGAGCATCCGTCGGATAGCCGATCGCTAGTCCCGTGAGCAGACGGTAATCCTTGCTGACATCGAATTCTTTACGCACGACATCATCCCAAATGACCACTGCACCTTGAGCGCAGGTTCCCAGGCCGTGAGCGTGAGCGGAGAGCATAAGGTTTTCGAGCATCAAGCCGGCATCTGATGCTGACCAGATACCCAAACTCTTGTGAATGAAAATGAAGAGTTCCGTTGGAGCGCCAAAGAACTCGTAGTTCTTTGCCCACTGTGCATCTCGTGCCTTGCGATCTCCACGAGCTACTCCAAGTACCGAATAAAGTTCCGCTCCAACTCGATGCGCACGGGGCTTGAGTTCTGCAACATAAGGCTTTGCACTCAGTCGATTGCTCGTAGGTAGACCGTAGCGCGATGTGATGAGTTTGATCTTGGCTAGCAAATTTCCGTTGCGACCTTTAGAAAGAGCATCCCAACGCTTTAAAAACTCTTTACTGATCCGATCCTTTGTATCACCTGTCGCAATTGCAATTTTAAATGGGCGAGTATTTGACCAGCTTGGAGAGGTTAAGGCATCGGTCAGAATCTGATCAAGAATATCTTGGGGGACTGGCTTATCTTTTATGAAATCTCGAGTAGTGCGTCTTGAGGCTAGGAACTCTGAAACTGAAGCGGCACCTAAATTACTTTTATGAGATGGCATGAACCAATCCTTCTTGTGTTTTATAAATTAATTGTGGGTGTAGACGACAATGCCAGCTGCCACAAATTGAAGGGTAAAGGCGGCGGCGGTCAGAGCATGGAAGAGTTCGTGAAAACCAAACCAGGTGCGCGAGAAATTGGGCTTCTTGATCCCGTAGATCAAGCCACCGAGCGAATAGCAGAGTCCGCCCAAAGCTATTAAGAGGAAAACCGCTACGCCTCCGTTGCGCCAGAAAGATGGCAGGAAGAAGACCGCGGCCCAACCCAGCAAAATATAAAGAGGTACATAGAGCCAACGCGGAGCATTGAGCCAGAGGACTCGCATCAGGGAGGTGGCGATGGCGCCGCCCCAGACAATCGATAAGAGGACAATCGCTTGATCTTTATCGAGCAGAAAGATGGCAAATGGGGTGTAAGTCCCTGCGATGAGGACGGTGATATTGGCGTGGTCGATCCGGCGCCAGACCTCTTTGGTCTTGGGCTTCCAGCCCACCCGGTGATAGAGAGCGCTTCCGGTGAAAAGGGTCACAGCGGCCAGGGTAAATATGCCAAGGGCGATCCGACCGCGGAGCTTGTCCGCTAGGGCCACCAGCACCAGGCCAGCCACGAGGGAGACTGGGCTCATAATGAGGTGGATCAGGCCGCGCAGACGCGGTTTATCTGCCTCGATGGGCTTGGGAAGAGTCTCGGTCACCTGACTAGCCTACGCACATATCGCCAAAAAGGATCTTCGGCGTGTCGCGGGTCACTCAAGGGGGAGCAGGTCTATAAGTACCCCGTTTTGACCTTATGGCCCCGCGCAAGATACCTTTCTCCTCTGCTCCTTTGAAGAATCGAGCTACCCCTGCTGCGCAATTTTTTGCAAAGCAATCGCATGTAGTTGGGCAACACACCCGACCGCGTGGGTCGGAAGGTAGAGCGTGAATACAGAAGATCACAGTAATAAATAAGTAGTAATTAATTACGAACTGGAGACCGAAGTGCCAACAATTCAACAGCTGGTCCGCAAGGGTCGCGCTGAGAAGTCATCAAAGACAAGCACTCCTGCACTTAAGGGGAGCCCGCAACGTCGTGGTGTCTGTACTCGCGTTTACACAACAACCCCTAAGAAGCCTAACTCTGCGCTTCGTAAGGTTGCACGTGTTCGTCTGACTAGTGGCATGGAAGTAACTGCATACATTCCTGGTGAAGGACATAACTTGCAGGAGCACTCAATCGTTCTCGTTCGTGGTGGTCGTGTAAAAGATCTTCCAGGTGTTCGTTACAAAATTATTCGCGGATCACTTGATACCCAAGGTGTAAAGAACCGTAAGCAGGCTCGCAGCCGTTACGGTGCTAAGAGAGAGAAGAAGGCCTCCTAATGCCACGTAAAGGTCCCGTCACTAAGAACGCAGTAGTTCCAGATCCTGTTTACGACTCTCCAGTTGTAACACAGTTGATCAACCGCGTATTGCTTCACGGCAAGCGCTCAACTGCTGAAAGCATTGTTTATGCAGCACTCGAAGGCGCACGCGCAAAGACAAATGGAGTAGATCCACTTATCACTTTGAAGCGCGCTCTCGACAACATCAAGCCTGCAGTAGAAGTTCGCTCACGCCGCGTTGGTGGAGCTACCTACCAGGTTCCAGTTGAAGTTAAGGCTGCACGTTCTTCTACATTGGGTCTGCGTTGGTTGGTTGATTACTCACGTTCACGTCGTGAGAAGTCAATGGCAGAGCGCCTCACAAATGAACTTATCGATGCAAGCAATGGTCTTGGTGCAGCTGTAAAGCGTCGCGAAGACACTCACAAGATGGCTGAAGCTAACAAGGCTTTCGCTCATTACCGCTGGTAATCGCAGAAGATTATTCAAGAGACTAACAATAGGAATTAAGGGGATCATTTAAGTGGCCGTAGATACAGCAATCGACCTCGCCAAGGTTCGCAATATCGGAATCATGGCGCACATCGACGCGGGTAAAACCACGACTACTGAGCGCATCCTTTTCTACACCGGTATTAACTACAAGATCGGTGAAGTTCACGATGGCGGCGCCACCATGGACTGGATGGAACAAGAGCAAGAGCGCGGTATCACCATTACATCTGCTGCAACCACATGTATGTGGAAGGGCAACCTGATCAACATTATTGATACACCAGGACACGTTGACTTCACCGTAGAGGTAGAGCGCTCATTACGCGTACTTGACGGTGCTGTCTGCGTATTCGATGGTGTTGCTGGTGTTGAGCCTCAATCAGAGACCGTATGGCGTCAAGCTGACCGCTACAACGTTCCTCGTATCTGCTTCGTAAACAAGTTGGACCGTACCGGTGCTTCATTCGAGCGCTGTGTTGAAATGATCGGTTCCCGCTTGAACGCAACTGCACTTGTACTTCAACTTCCAATCGGAATCGAGTCAGATTTCATTGGCGTTGTCGATCTCATCTCAATGAAGGCACTCACCTGGCACGGCGAAACTCAAAAGGGTGAGGATTACACCGTTGAAGAGATTCCTGCGAACATGCTCGAGAAGGCTAAGCAAGCTCGCCACGACATGATCGAAACTCTTGCTGATGCAGATGATGAAATCATGGAGAAGTACCTCGAAGGTATCGAACTCTCTGATGAAGAGATCATCGCCGGTATCCGTCGCGCAACAATCGCTGACAAGTTGACCCCAGTACTTACAGGTTCTGCATTCAAGAACAAGGGCGTTCAGCCAATGCTTGACGCTGTTAACCGTTACCTTCCAAGCCCACTTGATATCAAGGCAATCGTCGGTCACAAGTACGGCAACGCTGAAGAAGAAGATTCACGTCAACCATCTGAGGCTGAGCCATTCTCTGCTCTCGCCTTCAAGATCATGACAGATCCACACCTTGGAAAATTGACCTTCGTTCGTATCTACTCGGGTCGCCTTGAGACTGGTTCTTCCATCCTCAATGCAACAACTGGTAAGAAAGAGCGCATCGGAAAGATCTATCAGATGCACGCTAACAAGCGTGAAGAGAAAGATTCAGCCGGCGCCGGAATGATTATCGCTGTTATGGGTCTTAAGGACACCACAACCGGTAACACTCTCTGCGATCCAGATAAGCCAATCATTCTTGAATCAATGGACTTCCCAGATCCAGTTATCTCGGTTGCTATTGAGCCAAAGACAAAGGCTGACCAAGAGAAGCTCGGTATCGCTATTCAGCGTTTGGCTGAAGAAGATCCAACCTTCCACGTTGAGTCAGATGAAGAGACCGGCCAGACAATCATCTCTGGTATGGGTGAACTTCACCTCGAGATCTTGGTTGACCGTATGCGTCGCGAGTTCAAGGTTGAGGCAAACGTTGGTAAGCCACAAGTTGCTTACCGCGAAACCCTCAAGAAGCCTGTCGCTCGTCACGACTACACCCACAAGAAGCAATCTGGTGGTTCTGGTCAGTTCGCAAAGATTCAGATCGCTCTTGCTCCACTCGAGGCTGGTACCGAGAAGCATTACGAGTTCGTCAACAAGATCACCGGTGGTCGCATTCCTAAGGAATACATCCCATCAGTTGATGCCGGTTGCCAAGAGGCAATGCAGGCTGGCCCACTTGCTGGATACCCACTTGTAGATGTTCAAGTAACTCTTACAGATGGCGCTTATCACGATGTTGACTCATCTGAACTTGCCTTCAAAATTGCAGGTATCGCTGGTTTCCGCGAGGCTGCAAAGCTTGCTGGTCCAGTTCTGCTTGAGCCAGTCATGAGCGTTGAAGTTGTAACCCCAGAAGATTTCATGGGCGATGTAATCGGCGACTTGAACTCACGTCGCGGACAGATCCAATCCATGGATGAGCGCTCAGGTGCTCGTGTAGTTAAAGCAGTAGTCCCACTTTCAGAGATGTTCGGCTATGTCGGAGATCTCCGCTCACGTACACAAGGTCGCGCAAGCTACAGCATGCAATTTGATTCGTATGCTGAAGTTCCAGCAGCGGTCGCGAAGGAAATCATCGCGAAAGTTCGCGGCGAGTAAGTAAAACCAAACCAAATAAAACGGTGTTGGTTCTAACAGGGGCCAGCAAAGAAAAACAGGAGGATAAAAGTGGCAAAAGCCAAGTTCGAGCGGAATAAGCCGCACGTAAACATCGGCACCATCGGGCACATCGATCACGGTAAGACCACTCTTACCGCTGCTATCTCAAAGGTGTTGCACGATAAGTACCCAGATGTAAACCCATTCACACCTTTCGATCAGATCGATAAGGCACCTGAAGAGCGTCAACGCGGTATCACAATCTCGATCGCACACATCGAGTACCAGACCGAGAAGCGTCACTACGCTCACGTTGACTGCCCAGGCCACGCCGACTACATCAAGAACATGATCACCGGAGCTGCCCAGATGGACGGCGCGATTCTTGTTGTTGCTGCAACTGACGGACCAATGCCTCAGACCAAGGAGCACGTTCTCCTTGCTCGCCAAGTTGGCGTTCCATCAATCGTTGTTGCTCTTAACAAGTCTGACATGGTCGACGATGAAGAAATTCTTGAGCTCGTTGAGATGGAAGTTCGTGAACTTCTCTCCAAGTACGAGTTCCCTGGCGATGACACACCAATCGTCCGTATCTCAGCTCTTAAGGCTCTCGAAGGAGATCCAAAGTGGGTTGAGGCTCTTATCGGTCTCATGGACCAGGTTGATGCGTACATCCCACAGCCTGAGCGTGAAGTTGATAAGCCATTCTTGATGCCAGTAGAAGACGTCTTCACAATCACCGGTCGCGGAACTGTAGTAACCGGTCGTATTGAGCGCGGTATCGTCAAGGTCAACGAAGAAGTTGAAATCGTCGGTATCCGTCCAACATCACAGAAGACCACTGTTACAGGCGTTGAAATGTTCCGTAAGTTGCTCGACGAGGGTCAGGCTGGCGAGAACGTCGGTCTCCTCCTCCGTGGAACAAAGCGTGAAGATGTAGAGCGCGGTCAGGTTGTTGTTAAGCCTGGTTCGATCACACCTCACACAGAGTTCACAGCATCTGCATACATCCTTTCAAAGGATGAAGGCGGACGTCACACACCATTCTTTAACAACTACCGTCCACAGTTCTACTTCCGTACAACTGACGTAACCGGTGTTGTAACACTTCCAGCAGGTACCGAGATGGTCATGCCTGGCGATAACACCGAGATGGACGTTGTTCTCATCCAACCAATCGCTATGGAAGATGGACTTCGCTTCGCTATCCGCGAAGGTGGCCGCACCGTTGGTGCTGGTCGCGTCATCAAGATCAATAAGTAGTAACTAGTAGTACCTCCTCCTGTTCGGATGGGGCGGCGTAAAAACCGCCCCATCTAGGAAGAGAAGCAGATCAGCTCGGAAGAATTTTTAGAAGCAGTAACTAGATAAAAGGAGAAAGACGATGGCGGGACAAAAGATCCGCATTCGGCTCAAGGCTTACGACCACGAAGTGATCGACACATCGGCGAAGAAGATCGTCGAGACCGTCGAGCGCACTGGTGCAACTGTCGCAGGTCCCGTTCCGCTGCCAACAGAGAAGAACACCTTCTGTGTCATTCGCTCTCCCCACAAGTACAAGGACAGCCGCGAACATTTCGAGATGCGCACGCATAAGCGCCTCATCGACATCATCGATCCAACACCTAAGACTGTTGATTCTTTGATGCGTCTTGATCTTCCTGCTGGCGTCGACATCGAGATTAAGCTCTAAGGAGACCTGACAATGACAACAACGCAATCACAGGGCGCTGCCATCAAGGGAATCTTGGGCAAGAAGCTCGGTATGACTCAGGTCTTCGATGCAAATAACAAGATCGTTCCCGTAACGGTTATTGCAGCTGGTCCAAATGTCGTCACACAAATTCGCACCGTCGAGAACGATGGTTACACGGCGGTTCAATTGGCATTCGGTGCCGTTGATCCTCGCAAGGTAACAAAGCCTGAGGCTGGTCACTTCGCCAAGGCCGGCGTTACCCCACGCTCTGATGTCGCTGAACTCCGCACATCAAACGTCTCTTCTTATTCAGTTGGTCAAGAGCTCAATGCAGATGTATTCGCTGCGGGCGAGCTTGTCGATGCAACTGGAACTTCCCGCGGTAAGGGATCTGCTGGTGTTATGAAGCGCCACGGATTCTCTGGTCTCGGAGCCTCTCACGGTGTTGACCGTAAGCACCGTATGTCAGGTTCGATCGGTAACCGCACAACCCCAGGTCGCGTATTTAAGGGAAAGCGCATGATGGGTCGTATGGGTGTTGACACCGTTACAACTCAGAACCTTCTCATCCACGCAATCGACACAGAGAAGAACCTCATCTTGATTCGTGGCGCCGTCCCAGGTGCAACGAATTCAACAGTCTTCATCCGCTCTGCAGCGAAGAAGGCTGTCTCAGAAACCATTAATACAAAGGCAGGTGCATAAGCCATGGCATTGACTATCGATATCAAGAGCCCTGATGGCAAGAAGGTTGGCGACGTCACCCTTCCATCAGAGATCTTTGATGTGCAGGCTAACGTGCCTCTCATTCACCAGGTTGTAGTTGCGCAACTCGCAGCTGCTCGCCAAGGAACCGCCAAGACCAAGACTCGTGGCGAAGTATCTGGTACCGGTAAGAAGCCTTTCGCTCAGAAGGGAACAGGTCGCGCTCGTCAGGGTTCCGTCCGTGCTCCTTTGCAGCGTCACGGTGGTGTCTCACATGGTCCAGTACCTCGTAAGTACGATCAACGCACCCCAAAGAAGATGATCGCAGCTGCTCTCAAGGGCGTGCTCTCTGATCGTCAACGCGAAGATCGTATCCATGTTGTTTCAAGCATCACCGATGCTCCAACAACCAAGGGCGCTATCTCCGCAGTTCGCCAATTTTCAGATCGCAAGAACCTTCTCGTCGTGCTTTCACGTAGCGAGGACATCGCATGGCGTTCACTGCGCAATGCCGAGAACTTGCACCTGATCGTCAACGATCAACTCAACGCTTACGACATCTTGGTATCTGATGATGTCGTCTTCTCAGAGAGTGCGATCCGCGAATTCATCGCCGGCCCAGCAAAGGCAGCTACTGCAGTTGCTCGTGAATCAGAAGTAGAGGTGTCCGCATGAAGGACCATCGCGACGTACTCCTAGCACCAGTTGTCTCCGAAAAGGCTTATGGCCTGCTCGATGAGAACAAGTACACCTTCTTGGTGGCTAAGGATTCAAATAAGACAGAGATCAAGATCGCTGTCGAAAAGGTTTTCAATGTAAAAGTCATCAGCGTTAACACCATGAACCGCCAGGGCAAGCGCAAGCGCACCCCTAAGGGTTTTGGTAAGCGCAATGACACCAAGCGTGCGATCGTGCATGTGGCTGCCGGTGACCGTATCGACATCTTCGGAGGACCTGTTTCCTAAGGGGACCAGGACTAGAAGAAGAAGAGGAAGATAAAAAATGGCCCTACGTAAACTTAAGCCGACCACACCTGGTCAGCGCGGCGCGAGCGTTCCTGATTTCAAAGAGATCACACGCACAACCCCAGAGAAGTCATTGGTTCGCCCAATTCACTCTAAGGGTGGCCGTAACGCATCAGGCAAGATCACCGTTCGCCACCAAGGCGGCGGACACAAGCGCGCCTACCGTCTCATCGATTTCGTTCGTAACGATAAGGATGGCATTCCAGCAAAGGTTGCCCATATCGAGTACGACCCAAATCGCACCGCTCGTATTGCCCTCCTTCACTATGCAGATGGCGAGAAGCGTTACATCATCGCTCCTGCAAAGTTGAACCAAGGCGACAAGATCGAGAATGGCCCATCTGCTGATATCAAGCCTGGCAATAACTTGCCACTGCGCAATATTCCAGTTGGAACCATGATCCACGCGATCGAACTACGCCCAGGTGGAGGAGCGAAGATCGCTCGTTCAGCAGGAGCCGGAGTTCAGCTCGTTGCAAAGGATGGCCCATACGCACAACTTCGTATGCCATCAGGTGAAATTCGTAACGTCGATGTCCGTTGCCGCGCAACGGTTGGTGAAGTCGGAAACGCCGAACAATCAAACATTAACTACGGAAAAGCTGGCCGTATGCGTTGGAAGGGCAAGCGCCCAACCGTCCGCGGTGTTGTTATGAACCCAGTCGATCACCCACACGGTGGTGGAGAAGGTAAGACATCCGGTGGTCGTCACCCAGTGTCACCTTGGGGTCAGCCAGAGGGTCGTACTCGCAAGAAAAAGGCGAGCGATGCACTCATTGTCCGTCGTCGTAAGTCGAATAAGAAGCGATAGGGGAGCGACTACAAATGCCACGTAGTTTAAAAAAGGGTCCATTCGTGGACGGTCACCTTCTCAAGAAGGTTGATGATCAGAATGCGAAGAACACCAAGGTTGTTATCAAGACTTGGTCACGTCGCTCCATGATCATTCCTTCAATGATCGGTCACACCATCGCTGTACACGACGGTCGCAAGCACGTACCAGTATTTATTACCGAGAACATGATTGGTCACAAGCTCGGAGAGTTCTCTCCAACTCGTACCTTCAAGGGACACGTCAAGGATGATCGGAGAGCTTCTCGTGGCTAATACACCAAAAGCAACCAATCCGACTGACGCTCTCGTTGCTCAGGCTGTCCTGCGCAACACTCGCGTAACACCTCAGAAGGCTCGTCGCGTCATTAACTTGATCCGCGGAGAGCGCGCTGACATTGCACTCACAACTTTGAAGTTCGCTCCTCAGGAAGTCGGTGCAGATCTCTACACCCTTCTCAATTCAGCGATCAACAATGCTAAGCAGAAGAGCCCATCACTTCGTGATGCATCTGAGCTTTACATCGTCGAGGCTCTCGTTGATGAGGCGCCAACCCTCAAGCGTTTCCGTCCACGTGCACAAGGCCGCGGCTTCCAGATCTTGAAGCGCGCCAGCACATTGACTTTGGTTGTTTCAACCGATCGCTCTTATCGCCCACACGGTCTCAAGAAGGTCGTTAACGCGAAGGCAAATCCAAATAAGACTGTGATTGCTAAGCCAGAAGTTGCTGCAGTTGCTCCGGCCAAGAAGGCCGCTGCGAAGAAGGCTGCTGCACCAAAGGCTGCGCCAATTGAAGAAGTCGCAGTTGCAGCAGAAGGGCAGGCCGAGTAAATGGGTCAAAAAGTAAATCCACACGGCTTCCGTCTGGGAATCACAACTGAGTTCAAATCTCGTTGGTATGCAGACAAGCTTTACAAGGATTATGTGAAGGAAGATATCGAGATCCGTCGCATGATGAGCAAGGGCATGGAGCGCGCAGGCGTTTCACGTATCGAAATCGAGCGCACACGCGAGCGTGTACGTATCGATCTCTATACCGCACGCCCAGGTATCGTCATCGGCCGTCGCGGTACCGAAGCAGATCGCATCCGCCAGGATCTTGAGAAGCTCACCGGTAAGCAAGTTCAGCTCAACATCCTCGAGGTCAAGAACCCTGAGATCGATGCGCAACTTGTTGCCCAGGGAATCGCTGAGCAGCTCTCTGCTCGTGTCTCTTTCCGTCGCGCTATGCGTAAATCAATGCAGTCAGCCCTGAAGGCCGGCGCTCAAGGTATTCGTGTTCAATGTGGTGGTCGTCTTGGTGGAGCTGAAATTGCTCGCTCAGAGTTCTACCGCGAGGGTCGCGTTCCACTTCACACACTTCGTGCGGATATCGACTATGGCTTCTACGAGGCCCACACCACCTTCGGTCGTCTAGGCGTAAAGGTCTGGATCTACAAGGGCGAAGTCATCGAATCCCGCGCAGAGCGCGCCGCATCAGCACTCGCTGCAGCCCGCGCCCCAAAGCCAAGTCGTCCAGCAAATCGTCAACAACGCGCACCTCGTGCTGAAGTAACTTCTTCAACACCAGCATCTCGCGCCGCTGTTGATGCAGCCCCAGTAGCAGCTCCTGTTGCAACTGAGGTCCCAGCGGAAGGAGCGGCTGAATAAATGTTAATTCCACGTCGCGTAAAGCACCGTAAGCAGCACCACCCAAAGCGGGCTGGTATGTCTAAGGGTGGCACCGTCGTTTCATTTGGTGACTTTGGCATTCAGGCTCTCGAGCCTGCATATGTAACAAACCGCCAGATTGAGGCAGCGCGTATTGCAATGACCCGTCACATCAAGCGTGGTGGAAAGGTTTGGATCAACATCTATCCAGATCGCCCACTTACCAAGAAGCCTGCTGAAACACGCATGGGTTCCGGTAAGGGATCACCTGAGTGGTGGATTGCAAACGTAAAGCCAGGACGCGTTATGTTTGAAATCTCTGGAGTTTCAGAAGATATCGCTACCGAGGCTATGACTCGTGCGATTCACAAGTTGCCAATGAAGTGCCGTGTAGTACGTCGGGAGGAGTTCTAATGTCTAATATCGTGACAGCAGAGCAGCTTCGTGCGCTCTCCACAGACGAACTAGCTATCAAACTGCGCGAATCGAAGGAAGAACTCTTCAACCTTCGCTTCCAGGCAGCAACAGGTCAATTAGAGAACCACGGTCGTCTGACTGCGGTCCGTAAAGAGATTGCGCGTATTTACACAATCTTGCGTGAGCGTGAGCTCGGAATTGGAGGCGCAGCGTGAGCGAGCTAAATAACGAGCGCGGATTCCGCAAGAC
>Ga0208260_1000339_pt1 | contig 18398 bp, 19 predicted proteins | sample CryBogCBH18Aug09_FD_184619 | JGI IMG/M metagenome (GOLD analysis project Ga0208260, IMG submission 184619) | Freshwater microbial communities from Crystal Bog, Wisconsin, USA - CBH18Aug09 (SPAdes) | ecosystem: Environmental > Aquatic > Freshwater > Lake | place: Crystal Bog, Wisconsin, USA...
CCCCAACCCCCGTCCACCTCATCCTCCACCTCCTCCTCCGACGCAGCGCCCAGCCCCTCATCCTCCCTCAGCGGGCGCCTCGTCCTCGGCCGTCGCCCCCCCGACTCCTCCACAAACTCCGCCCTCAGCGACCGGTACGCGAGCAGCAGGGCGGACTCGTAGGCCAGCGCGCGGACCAGGTCGGCCCTGGCGGCGTCGAAGCTGTCGTAGTTCGCATCCGCGCGGCGGCGCTCGGCGGCGAGGGACGCCTGGAGCCGGTCGTCGCGCTGCAGCCGGCGGTCGACGTCGTCGCGCTGCTGCGCGGGGCGCATCGTGCGGAGCTGGACGAGCTCGGCCTTGGTGGACTCGAACTCCTCGAGCGCGCGGCGCAGGTCCTTGACCTCGGCCCTCTCGCGGCGGCGCGCCTCGTGCATGGACCTGAGGGTGGCGTCCTTGGCCTGGGCGTCCGACTCGAGCTTGGAGATCTGCGGCATCAGCACAGCATTACGGAGGCAAGCATCATCATCAAGGCAAGCATCATCATCAGGGCACAGCCGCAGCAGCACCCATCCACCCACCTTGAGCTCCAGCTCCTGCTCACGGCGGCGGGCCTCCTTGCGCTCGAGGTCGAACTTCCTCGTCATGTAGAACTCGGTCGTCCTGCGCTCGACCTCGCCCCTCTTGTCCGCCAGCTGCCGCTTCAGCGCGCGGATCCGCTCCTCGTACTGCTCCTTCTGCGCGTCCATGTCGATGCAGTGCTGCTGCTTGAGCTGCTGGATGTGCGGGTCGAGGAACTGATGAAACTCCAGCATCAGCACAACACGCACACAGCAGCAATAAGCCAGCAAACGAACCACAAAAGAATCGACCTGCCGAGCATACCGCCGGTAGAACCCCGCCTTCTGGTCGACGCGCTCGTTGAAGTCGCGCTTCAGGCGATCGTACCGCCGGCGGAGCGCGACGTCTGTTTTCCTCTTCTCGGGGCCGGCGAATATCGCCGAGGCGTCGGAACCGTGGTGAATATCCACAGACGACCCCTCTCCACGAAACACGTACCTCTGCTGCGGCTGGACGGATTCACGCCCCACATCCATCCGATGGGCGACGATCTCGCGCACGAGGAGCTGGAACTCGTCGGACAGCGACGCGAACTGGGCGGCAGGGCAGCAAGGCGGGGCGGCAGAGCCGCAGGACGCGCAGCAGCTGCTGGGCATGTCAGGAGGAGCGCATGATTTTTCGGACATCGGGTGCGTTTGATTCGATTTGTGAAAGAAAAAAAAGAAAATTAAAATCCACCGCGTTTAAAAAAAATAACCGAACGTTACGCTTCGTCCACAGCAATCATCACACCATAATGATGCTGCAGCTGAGCGAACCGCCATATCGGCCAAGCGATCCTCCGCCTGCCAAAAAGGTGCACATCCAACACCACACACTTGCTCATCCAAAATCCTAACATCCTAGGTGCACATCCAACACCACACACTCGCTCATCCAAAATCCTAACATCCTCCGCCACCGCCTGCTGTAGAAAAAACAGGAATCCGAAAAATCCATCTTCCTCCTCACCTACGCCGCCGGCTCGCGCGACGTGGACCGCGAGGTGCTGGACGGCATCGGCATCCGGTGCGACGAGTGCTACGTCGTGGAGTGGCGCGAGTCCAAGTACACCCTGATGCGCACGCATTACCGGATGCGCTCCACGGCGGTCCAGAGGGCGCTCGGCGGCGCACAGGGCATCATCACCAGCTCCATCGTCGGATACGACACGCTGACGAGCGGCGCCGACCGCATCGCGGAGCATCCGGGGTTCAGGCGGATGGTTGATCTCGTCAACAGAGGCGACAGCAGACTTCACGCGTGGGTACGAACAGGGCAGAGCGTCCTCTCGTACCGACGCGGGCTGCTGTGGCCGCATATCGCCGAGAGCATTTCCAAGAAACGGCAGACCCGCTGCCAGCTCGCGACGCAGGTTCGCAGGCTCGCGCCGCTCGAGCAGCAGTGTGAGGCGATGAGGGGAGAGATCGAGGTGCTGAGGCAGGAGAACGCTGGGCTGAGGGCTGAATGCGAGAGCAAGGACCAGGAGATCGTCGAGCTCAAGGCGCTCCTGCGCAAGCAGATTTGAGCACAGAGTAGTGCTGTTGTGTCGCGTTCAAGGCTGTCTACGTGTGTGCTTTGACATATAACAAATGGCTTCCAAATTCCTGAACTGTTTTCAAGGAAAGCTGTTATTTATTGCTGTACGAATTGTATCCAACAACCTTGCCTGACTGCATTTAATCGCCCTTAAATCTCCGCTTCCATAGACTGCATATGTAACAATGTATGGATTAGATGCAGACGTATCCCATTCAATTTTTAGGGTTGCATTCCCCATACTCACAGAATACATTCTCACAGTGAAGCTGTTGATAGTACGCTCTATCTCCGTTGTATCTTGTTCTGAAAATCTTTCATTACGAGCTATAATCCATGCTTGCCTAGCATATTCTTCAAGGTCTGACGTGTCTACACCACTGCCAAGAAACGCATCTAGTTTGTCTATTAAATTGCAGAGGCTGTGTTTCATTTGCTGTGTTGCACACTTTATTTAAGTATGCTGACCAACACAAACCTCATTATTACGTTAACTGCAGTAACTGCACTGTGTTTCACTCACTATTACCCATACCACTGGTCAAAAACCTCGTGCATTGAGCCCCAATGCTGTGATTACACTGATTAGTGACAATAATAATGTATATAAAGGCCCAACTCCGATCAAACCGATTCAAATCCATCCAAACCCCCACCAAATGTCTAACCTCATCGACCGCACGCTCTTCCCCACCGACCACTGCCTGCTCGTCCGCGACGACGAATCGCCACGCGTGACCATGCGACGGGCCCTTTTCGCCGAGCTGACGCGCGCGTCCGACGCCACGCTCGAGCGGTGGGTCGCGCCGTCGCACACCGTCCTGTCGATCAGCATCCCGCCGGCGACGGGCAAGCCGACGCTGCCGCAGCCGGCGATGCTGGTGTTCAAGCACGGCGAGCTCATCGACGCGGAGCACGTGTCGGCCGAGTGCGAGGTGATGCTGTTCAGGCGGACGGACGAGGCGAAGGTGCGCGTATGTGCAGATGCTGCTGCGAAATTTCTAGCATAAAGCTGACACCCGCACAGCCCTCAGGCGCCAAGATCGCCGAGCTCCACCTCACGCCCGACATCATGCGCGTGATGCGCACCGCGACGCGGCTCATCGTCTCGCCCGCGGACGCCGTCGACCGCCTGATGCAGCGCACGCTCCTGTCGCTCATCCAGTTCTACAACAGCGACGCCGCGGCCTCGCCGCCCGTGCTCAAGCAGCGCATCTTCTCGATGGACCCCGGCGAGCGCTTCGTGGGCCGCGTCTGCGCCGCGTGCGGGACCATCACGCCGTCCGCGCGCCGCTGCGCGTGCCTGAGCGGCGTCTACTACTGCGGCAAGGACTGCCAGAGGCGCGACTGGCGCGAGCACCGCAAGATCTGCGCGACGGTCTCGTCGCATGGGCTGTAAATGCGGAATAAATGCGCTTACTACTGAGCCATCCGCAGCAATATCAACAGCACGCGACGGACGATAGGATGCCGAATGCAGTCTTCCGATACGCGCTGCTTGCGATGTACGTAGCTCTGCTTGTGGTTATCACACCTCTCCTTTCCATAGACTATCAGGCCCGCACCATCATCTCCGTCTCCGAGCTCATCGTCCGCCACCGGCCGCTCAGCCGATACGTCGCGGGCTGCGCTGCCTGGGCGCTGTTTCTCGCGCTGCTGGACGACGGCTGGCTTTCGTACCTCTGCTGGCTATCGGCGCACGGCATCATCACATTCGACGCGGACACGCACCTGCGCGCGCATCTGGCGTTTCTGGTGCTGTTCTGCGTGCTGCTCCTCGCCATGACGACAGCAGCTGCAGCGTCCATCGCGCTGGCTTCAACAACCCTAACATTTCTGGCACTGCTGGCGCTCAACCTCTCGTGCTGCGACTGGTGGTACGGCCAGCAGCAGAACGTGCTCGAGCTCGTCTGGCTCGGCGCGCTGTGCTGGTGGGTGGTGGATTGTAAGTGAAAAAATGCGTCGGAATACACAGACGTGTTTCACCACCCAAACACAAGCAGCGCAAAAAACATCGCATCGTCCGACGCCGAGCGCCACACGCCGAGCGTGGGATCCTCGTCGTAGTTGCGGCGCGGGACCACAACGGCCCCCAGCCCGCCAGGACTGCCAGCTGCCGATGGAAACACCGAACCACTCTCGCGGGATTGTCGCCGACGCCAAGCGGCCATGAGCATCATTCCGCAGCACAGGATTGACATAGGTTTTTATGTAAGCAAGAGACCATAGTATGGTTTAACGCGTTCTGCGTCCGCATGCACAAACACATACAGCGATCGCGAATTTAATTCCAAAATTTAATCTGTCCCTTCATCACCAACACCCGAACAATCGTCCACCGCCTGCTGCGCCGTGGCAGCTGCGATAGGAGGACGTTCAGCCTTGCTCCGCGTCGCGCGGGCTTCCGTCGGGCCATCGTTCTTCAGGATCCTGGCGGCCTTTGCAAGCTCGCGGGCCCTGGATCGCTCGTAGGCGCGCCTGAGCTTCTCCTCCTCGCGATCCTGCTTGCGCTTCATCGTGGGCGACATGCAGGGCGTCGTTTTGGTCATTAGTTGGTGCTGATACTGTGCCGGATGGATGAATGATGGGATGGTTTTTTTGGCTGTAAACTGATTTGAATCGATTTGGTTCTTTTTTTTCTTTACAGCGAGACATTATATCGTCACTACAGCAACGTTGTTTACACACACACAGTATTCTACACCAATCCAAACACACACACAAACAGAACATCCAATCACCAGAGCAAAAATGTTTTCCTCCACCACCACAAACCAGACCAACGACCTCGCCTCCCTCCTCCCCGACTTAATCCCGTTCTGCCCGTTCACGCTGCAGTCGTACCCCAAGGCGTTCATCCGCCAGTGCCAGGCGCTGCCGTACGACTGGCTGGCGGCGTGGGCGATGGAGGACGACCGCCACTTTGTGGAGCTCGACGCCGGAGGGCTGTATATGCGTTTCCCGAAGAGCGGCGACGGACCTCTGGCCGACTACCGCCGCATTCGCATCGAAGAGCTGCTTGAGGAGCCGTTTGATGAGGACGGGGAGCTCAAGGATGAGTACAAGTCCAAGGTCTACAAACCGATTCTCCTCACCCAACGCGACCCATCCGGCGACCGCGTGATGCTGCTGGACAAGGGGCAGAGGGTCAAATTTTTCAAGCAGCCGTGGTTTCCCGAGTGGGCCGCGCCGCAGGCGGAGGCAGCGGATGTGTAGGGAGGGCAAAAACTGGAAATGAGCAACAGTTGATGTCAAAGTGTGGTATCCGGGTTATGGTTTGTAATCTTGAACTCCAATTTCCGAATAGACTTTGAGATCAAATGTATAGACATCCATCAGTGGGGGAAAAGATATGCCCTCGTTACTTTTCAAATATAAGACAGTTTTGAAAACAGATGGAATTTTATCCAACATATTCCGGATTATGCTTATGCGTTTTTCTTTTTTGAGTGCCAGGTTGTTGATATCGCTGGCACTAGGCAAGGTGCTACGATCAAGTATTTTCAGTCGTTTCAATGAGTCGAAATTTTCGGCTTCGAACTTAAAAGTGCACTCATCGATATTTGCACGCTGTACAACAGTTTCTTGAAATCTCAACACAGGGTGTATATCGTTTAAAAATTGTTCTACAAACCACCTTCTCATATCGATCGTCTTGATCTCCAATCCGTTTACACCTGGAGTATCAGCTATCAACTTCAGGATACTTTCAAAAAAATCGTATCCTATGGCACATGGTCTGATGTTTACATTATTTATCACAACAACATCTCCATTAAACGACATATTCATATACAAGACAGGGCATATACCATTGAAACTACATCGTCCTTGTAAAGCATCTCCGACACTACGAAAAAAATGATCCCATGCGGCACCATACTCCACAACAATATCAATGCTTGTTTCCAAGTTTAACAGATGATCATAATATTTTCGAAACACAGCTTCAAACCAAGAAAGTAGTGTTTGGACCTCGGGATCCACCATTCCTGTTGGTTTGTAGATCTTGAGGCCAGTTGTATCAATATCCAACGACGATGGAAAATCAACATCATCATTAGGTTTTAAATATAATGTCATCGATCTAAAATAAATCGAAATATCTTTATCGGATAGCATATCCTGAATCAGTTTTTTACGAAAAGGTTTTGTTGACGTCAAATAGTTTATGTCTCCTACAGAGGGTGGGTTCCATCCATTCATTATTTGTTGTTGTCTGAGAAGTTCTAAATTTTCTCCGATGAAATAGTAGCTTATTACATGCATACCATCCTTACCAATGTGTGTTGTTTTTTCAGATCTCTCAGTACTTGTTGTTCTTGTAATAATTTTTCCTCGAATTATGCTTTCAATCTCTTCCACCACTTGTCTTACAAACCAGTATCTAAGACCAATTGACTCAATTTTGAGTCCACCAACGTCAGAAGCATCAAGCAACACGTTGGCTATTGATCCAAGTATCACTTGAACAAATCCATGCCCTATGGCACAAGGCCGAATCCCAACATCATCAATCACACATAATTTACCAAGGCTGTCAAACGAAAGTTTAATATACATGACAGGACAGATAGCATTGATATTCTGCTTCCTTCGGACTGCATTTTTGACAGCTTCAGCAAACAAATCCCATGCTAAGCAGTAATCTTCCGATATAGGCTTGTCAAATTTCAAATCTTTCAAATTATCATAATATTTTCTGAAAACAGCTTCAAACCAAGAAAGTAGGGTTTTTGCTCTGGAAGCACTGTATCCAGTAAGAGATTTAAAATCATCTTTATAATATCCAGCCCCTAGCATAATAAACCCAACCCTATCAACAAAATCCTCCATTGCCAGCAAACAGTCAACATCGTTCTGCATATCTAGTTTCAACAACGAATTTATATAGTAAATAACTACCATAAATATAATAAACGACTACCACAAAAATAGTAAGCCCTTAACCCCTAAATTAATGTCATCTGGGCAGCGGTTGTTCCAGCAACTACTCTCACGCCCAAATCAGCCCGGCCCGCCAAGCAGCACACTCGTCGCGCCGCCGCGCGAGCGCCGCCATGTCATCGCCAGGCAGGATGAACCCGTCGTTCCATACTATGGACAGATGACGGATCTCGCGCTCGATCGCCTCCAGCTCTGCATCGATGTAATGCCGCGATGCATACATCCCGCCGGATTCGAGGCACTGTAGAAAGCACAGCGAGGCCCAGAGCAGCCCGGCGTCGTCCCGCCTCTGCAAGTACAACAGCGCAGGCCACACCAGCAACACACAGCGCGCGGTATATATCACACGCTCGCCGGCCGCGGATCGGATGCGGCGATGGTTTTTTGTCGTCCTCATAGCAACTCTCATCGCTGCCCACCGCTGCAACGGCAGCCCGCTGCTCAGCAGAGCATGCTCCTCTTCCTCCTCCTCCAGAGATCCAGAGCCCAGCATCCAAGAGCGCCTCCTCGCCCCGCTGCACATCTACTACTGCGGAAACGAACAAGGCAGCCACAGCGGAAACGAACCAGACACCGCCGAAACGCCGCCTCACCCGAACACCCCCAACGTATCCGCCACCCGCTGCACCAGGTCCAGCCCCAGCCCGGCAAGCGGCGACGCGGCGCCCAGCCTGCCGTGCAGCGCCATGGCCAGCGCCAGCCGCCTCCGGACGATGCGCGCGCGCCGCCAGCGCATGAGCCGCTCGAGGTCGTCGAACGCCATCCGGATCGCGCGCCAGTACGGGAGCTCGAAGTCGTAGACCTCCTCCTTCGCAGGGCCGTGCGCCACGCTCCGCATGCAGATGCACCTCGACAGCCACGCGCGCGGCCGCAGGCCCACGAACTGGACAAAGTTGCCGTAGTCTGCTCCCTGGCCGACACGCGAGAGGCGAAATATCACGCCCACGTCCCAGCCGCCGCCCTCGTCCGAGATCAGGAACCGCTCCTCGTACGCCGCGCCGCCGTCCAGCGGCTTCGACCGGCGCCGCGACGCCCGGGGGAACTGCTCGTCGAACCGCGCGAGCGCCCACTCGGCCTCCTGGCGGTAGTCGACCTCGTAGCTCGCGATCCACCGGCGATGCAGGCCGAGGCAGAGGAAGTGCGAGGAGGATGGCATGTGTGTGTTGGTGGGGTGGTGGGATGGATGGTCTGTGGAAAAAAGAGCTGTGTGGATTGAGTTTATATGTGTATAGATGTTTGCTGTAATTAAAAATTTAAATTGATTTGAATCGGTTTAGATTTCGGACCAAAGTATGGTTTGATAAATATTCTTACGATTAATTTCTACAGCTGTGACCTGTAGACTTTCCTTTATATATTCATCCGGTCTACCGTTCACAACCACCAAATGGCCCATTTCAAAATGTCCAAAGCTTTCGGCCACAAGGACATGGAATTCAGTGCCGAGGTTGATTCTGCTGGCAAAGCATGGGTCCCGCTGTCCGATGTGGTACGAATGTACGGCGCGAAGCCTATGGACATTGCAGGTATGTTTCCAAACGACCCTGCAGCCGTCGATTGTCTGATTCGTATGGAGATGGATAAAAAGAAGAAGCCAATCTGCACAGCATGCGCAGCTGTGATTGAGTCGCCGCTTCGATGCTCTGTCTGTATCAAGGTGCGTGTTGAGGTCCTATACTGCTGCAAGGAATGCCAAAAGGCGGACTGGAAAAAGCACAAGAAGACGTGCGGGCTGCGAATGTCGGCTGAAGATCAGGCTGCGTTTCAGGCCAAGATGCAGGGATTTGCAAAGGAATTCAAGGAATTGGCCTGAGATTTATGCGAGCAGTGTATACATTGCTGTTAGCAGAAAAATGAATATGTTAAAAAATAGCTGTGTCTCCAGCGCGTGACTGGTCTCTGTTGGCGTCACCAGTCTACATGATAAAGTGAATGACAGTTGATGCTGTAGAACTTGCAGTAGATTTTGTACTTAAACAGAAGAAGGCGAAAGAGCACAGACCCCATATGTCGCAGATCGATCCGAACGAAGAGAAGGGCGACATTGACCCTCCGCCCCCAGACGACGCAGCGCCCCGTCGTCGTCTCAGATCGTCCAGCCAGCAGGAAGAACAGCCGCGCACAAAAAAGGCCCGTCGGTCGCTGCGCAACGGGGTGTTCAGCCTGCGCGGCGTGAGAGAGATCACTGAGGCGGAGCGCGAGCTGCTGATTCGATTTGTGGCCGTCGCGGATAAAAAGGTATGCGGAACCCCACGCGGGCTGTATTCGGAGGAGGAGGAGAATCCGTCGGAGTACTGGAGACGCTGGGAGATTCCGCTGGGCATCCTGAACGCTCTGCTCGAAGGAACGCTTTCATCGTCACCCAAATTCGATCGTCTGCTGAAAGACCATCGGCGCGATTGCGAGGAGGTGATCGGGCTGGTAAGGGAGCTCGTACCCATGGTGCAGCGCGCGGCCGAAGAGGCTGCAGGAGTAAAGAGCAGATTCATCCACGTATCGCTGGGCGTGATCGAGCCCATGGCCAAGGCCCAACGCCCGCATCCGGACTCAACCGGAGCGGATGCGCTGGAGTTTTACGTCGCGTCCGTGCCGGCCACCGAGTTTGAGAACCAAGGCAGCACCGAATTCGGGAACGGGAAATCCAGGTCGGGATTTGAGACGTTCGACGGCCCAATTCTATGGAGGGGCAACGTGTGGCATCGCGGCGGCGAAAACAAGTCCGAGGAGCACACGCGGCTGGTGCTGTTCTTTACGTTCGACAACAGCGAGACGGATCTCGCCATCGAGGATAATCTGCCGTTCGTTTTGTAGAGACTGAGCTATGTGTGTGTTAAAACCCTATAGCTCAATGCCATTCCTTAGCCGCGTGTATGACACGCAAGACAACCAAGATAGGGCGATTCATTAAAAAGCAGCAAATTTGCAGCACATGATTCGGCCTTCCCTCAACACCCCCGAGTGCCGCGGCGTGCGTCAAAGATCATACCCCGTATACACGACCGGAAGCACAGGAAAGGAAGGAAACTCCCATCGAGGGGCGTTGGACTCCCACTCCTTCCAGCTCCCATCATCGGCGTCTTTGTACCGGACGGTCCCATCCTCACAGAGCATGAATCCGGAAGACGGGGTGGTGGTGCCGTTCCTGAAGCTCATGAGCATCGGCGACTCGAACTCCACCCCAACTTTCATGGTGCCTCCCTTGCTCCTGCACAAAGCAACGACTCACCGCATGCAGCCACGAGCGCAAACTCAATCCTCACACGCACCCCATCACCCTTCCGCCTTTCCCCTTGTACACCACCTCCGCCAGCGCCAGATGCTCAACCTCCTGCGCGTACCCGCCGCCCAGCGAGCGCCCGATGTCCCGGAGCGTGGGGTTCGGCGGGGTGTGGCCGCGGGTGTACTTCATAATCACCGGGAACACCGTGTCGCGCGAGAGGTCTCGAAAACTGTCGGCAAAGGTGACGCTCCTGCCGAAACGCGCCACTGCCCTGGCTTCCAGCGCCAGCTTCTGGCGGTCCGGGAGCGCGGGTTCCTTGAGCTTCTCAATCTGCTTGGCTCTGAGGTCCGCGAGCCACCGTTTTCCGTCCTTGGTAAGCCGCATGGCCATTGGAGGGGAGCGGGTCTCGCAGTCGTCGTCCTCAAATAGGCGCTTGTGCATCATGTGGTGGCTTGGGTGGTTTCTAGCTTGTTTTGAAATCCAATCAGCTACCCTATTGCTGTAATCGGAAACAGCCCAGAAAAAAAAATTAGCTGTAAACTCTATTGCTGTAATCGGAGACAACCCCAAAACAGCTGTAGACCCTACTGCTGTAATTGGAAATGACGCATATAGCTATTTGTAAACAAAGTCGTCAAAAAAATCAGCAACTTTACTTTTGCATGGTATGCAACATAATGGAAGTACGAACAGATTTAATAGCCACGACTAGCTGTTAGATTTGGGATTTCTCTTCATGAGCACAACACGTGCAAATCCCAGCAGAATCAAAAAATGAAAAAAAGTTGCCTGTGCAATAGCAGCATGAAGTGCAAAAGCTGCAGGCATTTTTACTACAGTCATCAGGGACTGGTCTTTTTGAGCCACACAAACCCAGACAATCTAGACAAATACAGCAATCACTGCCACACTTTGTCGCCGATTTGGCGAGACGATCTGCGCGAAAGGCAAGATCACCAGTATTCATTGAATTCAACCCTGCAGGTTTGCTAACTAGCGCCAAAGATGTGTCTGTACTACTCTGTTGCGCTGTTTGCTTCACATCGTCCTTATTCTCCATACCAACCCACATATCATTTTTCGGAACTTTAAGAAGCCTATACATTATGCAGACCCAGGCACTGCCCGCATTTAAATATGACTCAAACTTCACACACCCACGAAATCCACCAGCAACATCCACCCTCCTGCTCACTCACTCCCCAAGCTGCCTCGGCCTCTTCCTCCCACCTCCACCTCCACCACCACCACGCATCATCATCTGCCCCCTTGCGCTCTCCGCCGCCCTCGCGTAGGCGTTGCAGAAGACGTTGAGGACGCGGCCCTGCTCGAGGCCCAGATGCATCGGCGAGACGCCCGTCCCCGCCAGGAGCATCGAGACGAGGCGGCACACGTGCCCCTGGAGCTGGGCGGCGTCGTCGTCCCTCCCACCCACGGCGGCGTCGTCCATGAGGCGCGCGATCTGGTGCAGCGACTCGATGGGCGCCCCGCCGCCGCCCGCGCGCGCGCCGCGCAGCTCGTCGAGCTCCCGCTGGAGCCGCACGACCGTGCACCGCATCGACATGAGCGAGTCGGCGCACTCGCTGTCGCGGCGCAGCTGGTCGCGCTCCTGGCGCGCGTTCGCGAGCTCCACGCCGGCGAGGCGGAGCTGCTCGCGGCACTGGGACTCGACCTGCTCGCGCTCGTCGGCGTACGCCCGCTTCAGCTGGCGGATGTCCTGGTTCAGCAGCCGGATCGTGTCCTCCTGCTCCCAGCGCTTCTCGTTCAGCCACGCGAACCAGCCCTCCGTCCGCTTGCACCGCTGCATCTCGAGCCCCCGCCCGAGCTCCGCGACCGTGTCCGTGAGCCGGGCGATGGTCGTCGCGGCGGATTCGTCGCCTGCGGAGACGGCCGCCTGAACCTCCTCCTTGTCCGTCTGCGTCCGCACCGACATCCGCGGCGGGCGCCGCTCGGCGAGGCGCGCCACCTCGCTCTCCAGCGCGCGGATACGGTCGGCGTAGTTCTGGGGGGAGAGGAGGAGGTGTGAATAGAAGAGGACGATCAGCACACACCACAACTGAGCGGACCTTTTTGCTTCCTCCGTTTTCATCGCCGCCGCCCGCATGCTCCGGCCTGTCGACGCGCTGCGGATGGAGATCAAAACGTTCTATGATGAGCATACTATGAAATATGTCAAAACTGCCGATGGTGTGGCTGCACAGAAGTTCGGGATGATACCTCCTCGTTAACATCGTTACTATGATCCGCCATTTTGGATGCCGAATTTGCACTGATTTGCACGTTTTTTTCAGGTTTTTTTTCGTCTGCAACCGTTATGAAAATCGTTGTTGAACCGGGCCCATCCGTGCGTAGGACCCCTTCCTGTGACTAAACCATACTATGGTCTGCCAGAGGAACATTGCGATTTAGCCAACTTCCATACAACAAAACATGTCACTCAAATGCCTCGAAGAGGACAACGACGTGTGCGCGCATATCATCGGTCAACACTGTGGTGCAGTGGCACTGAAGTTTGGGACGACACGTCGTCTATCCGCCGCTGTTTGCAACAAAAATGGGATGCCCTATTTGATCGGATTTGCGTGTTTGTTTTGTGGTAGGTGTTGTTTTAATCTGCAGATGTTATGGATGAGATGCTGACAGTTGAATGTCATTAATCTTTGACAAGATTAAACTATCCTCAAAGCAGTTCACCTGCCTTTATTGGAAATTCAGTAAAGCTACTGTTTCTGTCAGATGAGATTAAACGTGAAGCGAAATGTCCTGATCCTGAATTCATAAGCTGCAAAAGACCGATTTTTTTCGTTAAGCTCCAGCTGTTTAATAATTCCTACGCGTACACAGTCAAACATTATTTTCCCATCAAAAATTCGAATATTGAACGCCTTGTTGTTTGGCCCATCAGCGGGGTCTGCAGTCTTTTTTTCGGTAACTTTTACACCGGATAAATGATTACGTATGGTCTGCACAGCTTTACTCTTATCAACCCCACTAAGGTGTTCTACAAAGGCATCAACCTGTTCATTGGGATCATAGCCAGCGGACTCATCCTCTCCAAGAAGCACATTTAAGCAATCAGAAAACTCGACATCTTCACAACAAGATTTACATCCAGCAATCTGATCCTTAGACGTTCTCCATAGCGTGTCCATGAAAACAACTTGCTCAAACTCTGCGGAATCCGAAATCAGAAACTGATCACCTTCACTGGGTGTTAGCTGAAACACGAGGTTCGGAAGAATTTCCTTGGAAGATATTCCCCTAATCCAAAGCCGCTTGACACCTTTTACCTCTGCAGTATGTTCGAAACCTAAATTCTCACCCCTATAAATATTTGCGCCTATGCCAGGTACAATGTAAGACTCGACATCTTCGTTTACTTGAAGCTCTATGATGTTATCATCGAACTTTTCAAGAACCAGTTTTCTGTACATATTTTCATCATTATACTGTGCATCCACTTGTACACAGGGAAGCGAAGACAAACCAAACGTGAGACGATAAGTATGCACCCTGATCTCCTCGGATTCGATAGATTTTAGTCCGTACATGTCTCCTCGGTCAAAATATATGGTTTTGCCATTTTTAAATACATCTAACTGGATATAATCAAAACTCAAACGATTCTCCACAATAAGGACATTGTACGCAATGTTTCGCGGCTTATACTCGTCTGCGCCACCCAAATGCCCTAATCCAAACTCTATTGCTTTCATGTGCTGTAATATCCGTGCAAATGCTGCATCCCGATATTTTGGTTCTAAATCTGTATATCGTTTTCCACTATTAAGATGTAGCCGAATCAATCCAGCCAATTTACTATTGACTTCAACTGCTTTTGATTCAGCCGATTTATCAGTACTCTCGTTGACTTTGACTGCTGTCACCCGTTTCAAAAAGTCACCCAACTCCATGTCATGCTCATGCACTTCGTCGCAGCCGCCTTCTTGGCCCGTGCTCCCTTTCCAAAGATTATTGCTATACGTAATGCGACGGAGGCCCGTGGAGGCCACAAGCCATAGCTTTCCACTACTGTCATGTCGATAATCCCGAAGATCAATGTTGAACAAGAGCAAAGGATCAAGCTCAGGCCCTCCAACAGGCGATAAATAGACATCCATTACTCTAATACGATCACCAGTATCCCTGTGATAACAATCTTGCACACAATATCCGCCATCCTTAAAGAAGTAATAATTCGAGTTTAGGCCACTGAAAAACATCGGGGTGCCCCTAGCAGCAACATCAAACCGAATTACTTGCCGTAGGGCTTCGTCTTTAGCTCTATACAGTTCGGCGTCCTTCTGTATGATTTCTATAGATGTGTGATCAAGTTCAGACGACTCCTTTTCTTGTATCCACGTCCATCTCTCCGGATTGCTGACACCCCCCTTTTCCAGCTCGATAATCATACGCTTTTCAGTCCACCGTTCCCCATTACCTCCGTGATTTTCGGCATTCAAGCTATATCTCCCTCCACGCATAGAAACAGCAGCAGCCCCCAACCCCCCTCCCCCCGTCCGCAGCACGGCCTGTAACTCAGCCTCCACGCGCCGTATCTCGCGATCTATGCACACTATTCGAGATGACGCCATCATTGAGCCCAGCAAACGGCTGGACGTATATACACATGATACGGCCAAAAATTCTCCACTGTCATTTTTCCCGACATGCGCGTTGCATTGTTTTTATTATCATCACGTCCGTCGCACTACAGCCGAACACCGTGATCATCATTCTCGCGCCGTATATAAATCCCAGCCGAGCGCACGCTCCACGCAGCGAGAATGAAACGCACGCCGACCTGCGCATTCCCAGAGAGCGACGACGACATGACGCCGCCACCGCACCCAACCAAGCGGCAGTGCAGCGAGAGCCCCATCAGCAGCAGGCCAGAGCTGAAGCGCGCGCCCGAGGATGGCGAAGACGAGACAGCAGCTGCGACCAAGAAGCAGCGCATCTCTCCGCCTGCGCACAACGATCTCCCGATGTATATCATCATCAGGTGCCGCGCCGGGGGACGGAACATGATGCTGGAGCACGAAAGGCGCGAACAGGCCGAGCTGGGACGTGCGACCAATCTGGCTGAGCTGAAGCTGGACGTCTTCCTTCGCCACTATTGTTCATACTCGCACAGCGGCATACTGATGCAGAAAGGAATCCGACGCGTCTCGCACCTGCATGGAGTCACGGAGGACGAGCTCGCGCGGATCGAACACGTCTCGCCGCAGGAGGCGACGGCGATCTGGGCGGGGTTCGTCACCATGACGACATCCCGCGGCAGGCTCGAACCCCAGAGCGTCGCGGAGTTTGTGCACGATTTCTGCTGGTTCGAGGGCAAGGGCGACGACCCGCACTTCAAGCTTGACCTCGTGCGGCGCTTCGACGACGCGCTCGTCAGCCTCCACAACATCCCGCACCTCACCTACGCCGACTTCGCGGAAGAGCTCGGCATCGTCGACGTCAGCGTCGTGCACAAGATTCGGGCCGCGTTTATGAGCTGCATGATGTAGGGATAAAACGCGGCAGACGACGTTAAGCGCAAGATCTGGATGATAGAGCTGGCTGTAGAGAGGCGATCAGCCTCAGCTACGAAGCATGCGGCTCACTCTTGTCCGTGTGCCTGAGTACAGATGAATTCATTTTGCTGGTGCAAGGAAGTTGCTGGACGCGAGAGAAATCGGCATGTAAAAATTTTAATTTTCCGCTACAGAGACAACAGACGCTCTGTGGCCTTCATGCGTTCGAAGAATTTCTGCAGCGTCGCGTGCTCCTTCAGTGTTTGTTTCAGAAAGTTGTAGATTTTCTGCTGCTCCTCTTCGCTCTTTCGCTTTTCTTCGCAAGAGAGATCCCGGTCGACGGCGATTCCGGTGCGCTTGAGAAGTCTGAACAGGTCCTTAAGATCGTTAGGATCAAGCTCGTAACAAACCAGCAAACCAGGTTCCTCGAACAAGGTCGGAAACTTGCTCGACCTGAGAGTGTCCTTGCGCTTTTCCGGTTTGCAGCGCCATGCATGGATGATGCCCTCGAGAATCGAATCCCGATCAACGGTCACAACGGCATTGGTCGCACAAACCCTCATTACGGATCGCGGGTCCGGCAGCATGTGCTTAAATACACAATGTCTGTGACGCAAAAACAAATTGTCACACCCACGCGTTGGTTCCGCTGTAATGGTTTGGACTGATCTGTTGCTCACTGATATGTTTTTTAAAAAAGTTTGACTTCTCCCTTACTCACAAATTGACGCAAAAAATTAGTATTCAATCATCTGTGTGCCTGAATTCTGAAGTGGAGAATGAATCCACGACATATCTAATTCAGTAGCATGACCAATGCGAACCTCAAAAATATTTTGCATATACTTCATATAACGAGTCTTTCTACGAACGGAAATGTCTCTATGTAATTGCTTTGTAATTTCCCATGCAGAGTCCTGCAACATTGCTTCTACCACGTCCCTTAGCAATGTAGTACCCATTTCATGCTGTTTGTAATAAAGAACTGCTTGTCTTATCACGTTTGCATGCCTCAGCTTAAACATTTTATGTCCAGAATCTGACATTTTAAATACTATTTGTTTCATGGCCTGGACGTACACACAAACCCAGCCATGGACGTACACACAAACGATTCCAAATTTTTTGTTTGTCAAAAACATTCGTGAGCCGACCGGATTGACCCGACTCGGACCACTCCGGCCATGGCTTCAAGTAATCATAATCAAAAAAATTCCACAGAGGGTCGACTGACACAGGACCGAATGGTGCGACTGGCTTGACATGCATCGTCGGAAAGCCCTCGACGAGTGGAGTCGAAAGCCGCAAACGGATGGGTCTGGGCCTCATCCGATGCCGAGATATTCGCCTCGCCGTCCTGGGCTTGCACCCTCCCAAGACGGTCGGGACCAAATGGGTCGACACAGGACCGACCAGTTCCACTGGCTTGGCATATATGGTTGGAAAGCCCTCGACGAGTGGAGTCGAAAGCCGCAAACGGATGGGTCTGGGCATCAGCGGATGCCGAGATATTCGCCTCGCCGTCCTGGGCTGGTACCCTCCCAAGACGGTCCGGACCAAAAGGGTCGACATAGGACCGACCGGTTCCGCTGGCTTGACATACATGGTTGGAAAGCCCTCGACGAGTGGAGTCGAAAGCCGCAAACGGATGGGTCTGAGCCTCATCCGATGCGGAGATATTCGCCTCGCCGTTCTGCACGTCAGCACCTGCATGATGTAGGGAGGGAATGAAAGTTTCATTATCCATATACGATGGCAGTGTGCCAAAGGGTCGAGCGGACTCGTGTGTGTGTGTGTGTGTGTGTGTGTGTGTGTGTGTGTGTGCACGCATATGCGTGCGATTCTCCTCACTTCTTGTCATTGCTGAACCACTTCCACTTTGTGGGATTCGGCCGCTTGAGCATCGCCAGCACGGGATCGTCGGTCTCCACCTCCTTTTTGAACACGGAGATATGATGGCACTGCAACGACCCCGGAACGAACAGCGGGACGACGCCGCGCGGCAGGAGGCCGTTCCCGTACACGAGGTCCGGCATGGCGCGCATCTCGCACCTGTTTTTGTGGAAGAGCACCAGGCAGAGATACTGGATCCCGTCCACCTCGACCCCGTACGCCTCCTTCACCACCGATGATCTGACGAGCGTCTGCTTGCGAACCCTGCTCCCCTGGTAGAAAAACGCCATGATGCAGAGCCTGGCGCTCGACGAGTACAGCGGATCGATCCCGCGCGCCAGGCGCACGCGCAGATGGCTCGGAGCCTCCTGCTGCGGCGCGTCGTCGCCGCCTTCGTCGTCCGGCAGCCTGATGAACATGTTCACCTCGGGCTGATCGTTGCTCCAGTACACCGAGCACAGCTGCGCAAAGTGCGACTCGTTGCAGTTCAGCTTGGTGGGCCGGTTGCTGCGTGCGGTCTGCCGCTCGACGGTGGCCGAAAGGGTCTTCCAGTCGACGCTCGCGGCCAGACGATGAAGATCGAAGACCTCCGCGGCCAGGCGGGCCACGCTGGAACGGGCGAGCAGCCTTGCTCCGTGCTCGTCCTCGAGCCTGGACCTAAGCCCCGATTTCTCGATCTCGCCGGCTCCCAGCCTCGCCTCCGC
>Ga0208260_1000347_pt1 | contig 18177 bp, 19 predicted proteins | sample CryBogCBH18Aug09_FD_184619 | JGI IMG/M metagenome (GOLD analysis project Ga0208260, IMG submission 184619) | Freshwater microbial communities from Crystal Bog, Wisconsin, USA - CBH18Aug09 (SPAdes) | ecosystem: Environmental > Aquatic > Freshwater > Lake | place: Crystal Bog, Wisconsin, USA...
CTCCATATGGGTGGAGCTACGTGGCAGAGATCGAGTTTTCAAAGAGGTTTCTAGGGTTAGCTGGATTCCTCTTTCTCATATGCTTATTCTTTGCCTAGTCCGCTTCAAACAAACCAGTTCAGGTTTCAGTGAAGAGAACATTATTTCATAATACTGAGGCCATTGTTTGACATCAAATTGGTTTTCTCAGTGGTTTGCCTTGCATCGCATATGGGAGTTTTCTCATTTTTCCGCTCGCTATTTTCAGACCGTTTTTCATGATATTTTCTGCATTGCATGACGGTACATGTTCTGCACCTCGATAAGATTCATAACAATAATGTTGCGCTTTATAGCGTACAAAAGTAACCGTTAGATAATATTCAGTATATAACCAGTTGAGGGAATAACATATGCTGTGTTCTATATCGTGCCATGTATAATAACGGCTGACTGCATGGTGATTATTATTTGACTGAATATTTATTTGTGCAAAATATCACAATCAAAATTATGCGTGACGAGCTAGGGTATAACCGTTAAGATCCCGACGATTCAAGATTTCATCTTTATTTATCAATTTTGTTTATCATATAGGTATATGGGGCGCCCTGGAAGAAAGCGCAAGACGTCTGTAATCGGTAGTGTGTCTTCGTTTCCCGCGATTGATTTGGCTGGACTGAATTTGAAACGCACTGCCAAGATCCTCGCTGCTGAGGCCGTTGTCGAGCGTGTTTGTTTAACCGTTAGCTTGTTTTATTCTAACTGGCATCATGTTTGTGTATGCAAGTGCTATACATGACGTTTATGTATCGCAAGGTTCATCGTAAAGGTAATTCACTTCATGGTGATAATCTAACAACGGTTAGGGTGCTTGCATGCATGCGATTTGTCACTCAAACGTGCATGGGTGCATATGTTGATGATAATCGGATATATTGTGGATAATTGTAGTCCTGCATGGATGTTTCAGGGTGCAACGGCGATCGCTGTGTACAATAATTTCCAGAATAATTAATTATTAACGGTTATCATAAACCCATTAACAGGTTATTTCAAGCTAGCCTGCATGCGTTTTCTGATTGATAACCAGTTGAATATTAATTACGTACTTATTCGATCTCTAGCACCATTTCTAGTTTGTTTGGATGAACGACCTAAAGGCGTGAAGATCATTCATCTATCTATGGATCGATCTGTAAAAACATTCGTGCACGATCATTACGTCCGATCAATAACGTTAACAGGAATTGACCCTACAGTAATTATTACTCGTATTATCATGGTGGCATGTCTGAGTGATCAATGCATGACCGTTAGGCCGCTAGAAGTAGGCTTGATTCGACGAAACATTACATGCATTTCATACGCGATTGTTTTTTATTATTCCGTAGCACCGTTAACCGGTTAGATATACATACATAATGACAGATAAATATATACATAATCTTATCTTAGGAAAATATTGCTTTTTGAAATGAAATTAAATGGCTTTTTGAATACCCGTATGAATGTACGTAACCGGTTAATGATTATGGATCAACGAGCCATTTGCATTATTATGACATGCAGCATGTGAGCCAGCGCTTGGCAACGCAAATTCCCAGCGAAAAGTACAGTTCCTGGATCAAGAACGACTCGTGGCTGCGCCCACATGGACATCGGTTTCCCGCTGATTTCGTTTTCTCGATCAGGTTTTGATGTTTTCCCTATCATCGCAGTTAATCTAATTATAACTCTCGTTGTAACGGCTACCTTGTTGATTAAGGGTGAATTGCCCACTTTGGACATCATTTGAGTCATTGCACGGTCAGTATTGTTTAAAGCTCATGCCATTGAACGTCGATGTTAACGTTTATTCATCATGCAATGGCCCACTCTTTTTAATGACAATGATATAACATAGAAAAAATCGCGCGACAGCTCGATCACCGGCTCACATACTACAAAGTGCCAAACATGCTGAGCAGGTTTGCATTTTGTTCTTGCACAATTTGCTACCTTTGTAGCTGGTAGATCAGAACTGTTTTGCATGTTCGATCATGTTGACAATTATTTGAACTCAATGATGCAAAACTATCCGGATAGCGTTGAATGTGGTCAGCAGTATTTATCACGCGATCCGATACCAATAATTGACGTTAATTATGCCATAATTTGAGCTTTCTTCATGAACAGAAAATTTTACTATCGTAACCTTCCATTATTTTGAGCAATCAGGGATTCGAGGAGCCCTGCGCTCACCAAGATCAAGAACAAGAACAAGAACAAGAGCAAGAACAAGAACAAGAACAAGAACAGGAACAAGGTTAACAACGAAAACAACATCAACAACATCACCTAACGGTTACCGGCATCGGCATACTGAAAAAACTATTCCTACAAGGGATCATCAACGATGCTTTGCATCAGTAAGATCTCGTCCAATAATTTTAATTAAAGCGATTACATTCACTCTGCTTTCTCGTTTTGGTTTCAATGTTGACGATTGCATGATGAAGCATGTAAGCATTTAGAGATTTACTGCATGAATATGCTTCAAGAATTAAGTGCTCGGTGGTAAGGTCCGATCTCCGCGGACGGGACGTTCTTCGTCACGCTGGATACGCAAACGGACCAGGGCATATTCCAGGTGATAGATGAACTATAACCTCCAAATCGATCAAAAAGTCGGATACCTCGATCAACTCATTAAAACTAATCATCGTTAATATTACTTGATCTTAACCGCGCTTGAGTATTAATAAATTAAAGGATGCAAAGCTGTTAAATTTGAACATTATAATACGATCGACATTAGCGATTGATCATATTATCTAATTTTGAATTAATTATAACCTGAGAAAGCTAACAAGCTAAGCTCAAATTAAGATATTTATGATAGGATTGGTGCAGCCGTACAGTGATGACGCGGTGACATTAATTGATGATCATACAATAATTTAAATGCCCAAACCGAAGCACGAAGCCAGTCCAGCTTGTTGCGCTTCTCCAACGAAGTCAACGCTGGATCCGCGACGATAACGTCCATCATTGCTGCTACGTCGAGCATCACTTCTGACATTGATTGATCTATGTCTTGGTTCATGTCTTGATGTTGGTGACGGAAAATGCGTGCTGCCCGCAAAAAATATTAATTGTGCAAAACAACCGCAAATAATTAATTTTCAACCGAGCATATTCATAACACTTTGTTTGCTGCTTAAACCCGATTAATCATGATTAATTAAAACCACACAAGACCCAAATGACAATAATTATTGCAACATATATGTTCAACGAAATTTAATTGGATGTGTCTTCGTCATGATTAAGATATTGAAGTTGAATAAATAATCATCTCTTACCGGTTATCGTGCGAATACTAACGTTACGCTGCTGTGTGATCAAGCGCAAAGACAGCAAGCAAGAAAGCGGTTGAGTGCAATGACGAAGTGGAGGCGGAACGCAAGCAACAGCGTCCGACAAGAGTGGTCCCCAAGGTTGAAATTGAGGAAGGCGATGAGGAACTGCCTCAATCCAAGATCGTTTGTAAGGTGAAGAAGCCAAAGGTTATCATCCGGTGATTGATGAATGCAAATGCGTTTTAATTAACTGTTAACATTTTCTTTTTGAAATGCAATCATTCAGATAACCGGTAAACCAAATCACAACCACCTCTACAGGAGTCGTCAGCACCTCTATTACATTCCCATGCAATGAGTACACATGCATGCGCATAGAACATATTAGCGTCGTGAGATCTCTTGTAAATAAATACAGCATGTGACAAGGAATAAGCACTATATTCATCAGCAGTCATTTGTAATCGTGAGACATGGAAATAATTATTTTAAGTGCAACCCTGTATCTCCGTTGTAATGCTCAATGTGAAATTGTTGATGGACGACAGTCTCCGAACGGCTTGTCTAAAACGTGAGATCTCTTGTGAATAAATACAGCATGCCACAAGGAATAAACACGATATTCATCAGCAGTCATTTATAATCGTAGGACATGAAAATAACTTTTTAGAGAGAATTGTCGTCGTCGTTGGACGTTGGGCGCAGGCTGCTTCTTGGAGCGATATCCATTCAACTTCGCGAGAGTTTCCTTGAATACAGATGATACTATTTCCCTCAAGGGATATAAACGCACTGTTTATTAACGGATATAGCGAGATTTGCAAAGAGCCGAAGCTCGTGTTTTCTGTGATTCAATTCGCCACTCGCCCTTCTGCATGCAAGCAGCTTCGAAGTTGACTCATGATTCATGAAGAAAAAGACCAAATAAGCTAGCAATAGCCGTACAGTAGTAAGTTCGTACAACGTTCATAGATTTAGACGACAATTAACCCAATAAAGTTACAGCTCCATTTCATCATCGATCTGAGCTTCGCCGGTTTCAGAAAAGACAAGGCACAAGTATTGTAAATTTTTGGTGATTGATGACATGCAATGATGAATTTGATCCTTTTCCAAATTCGCTGTTTGACGAGCCACGTGATGCATGCTGCTTAATCTTCGACGCCTTATGAGACAATTATAATAGTTATTTACCGAACAGTTTCTGCCGAATTTAAATGTGTTCTCGAGTGTGCTATTGATCGATATCTGAAACGAGTGTCTCAATGATGTATACGAAAATTATTTTGTCGAACATCAAATATAATTAATTAATCGCTATTTAGATCGTTGACGATGATGGAAGAAACGCCAGAGCATCGCGGCAAGTCCAGCGCCGATGAGGCGCCTCCTGGGAAAGAAGCTGCAGAGTCTGGTTTGTGGCGAGTTATATTTGATCAATGCATGTTGATTCTCATGAATAATTTCGATTATTTCTATTGATTATTTTGCCGATATCGTCGGTTCAATTTTATACCTTATAGTGAATGATCACAAGGATAATGCCGATCAAGAATCGGCGCCAATTCCTGAGGAGGAACCGGGAACTGACCCAGCCACTGGTTTGTTGAAATTCTGATTTCCCGTGTTGATTAATTATCGCTACTCTTTATGATTATTCGAGTTAACTGGTTCACCAATGTAATTGAAAGGACATCCTTTTTGTCTATTATTTATATGTGCCATGATTTTGTTGTAGATGCCCAATCAACATCACATGGCAAGCAAGCCGAGAAAAACAAGAAGGGCAAGTCGGATAAAGTGCGCCCGAAGAAGCCTCGATTCTTCCCTCGAGGGCTGGAAATGTGGGATGGACCCTCAATCGTTCATGCTCCGCTCCCAGCAAGCCGCACCAGACGGGCTCATGATGAAGCTGGTAAGCACGTGAATATATAATGCAATTAAGGATCTTTACCAATGTCATATTCTTAAATTAACAGGCATTGAGCAAGACCTTTCGCTAGCAGTTGGTTGCCGCTTGCCGTCAAACATCTGGGACAAATCTACAACAGAGAAGCGACGAACATGGAACAATCTCAGCAAATTTGTAAAAAAAGAAAGAATCAATTACCTGCACTCATTGCCTGTGCAAGAGAGATCCTCGGCAGCAGTTTCAGAGTATCTTTTCTCTGATTACACTGAAACGCCACCCCCAGGTAAGCTCTATAAATGCACTCATTCATGATGTCTGTACTTATTTTGACTATGAGATGCAGAGCGAAGCCGCAAGATTCATCAGGTTGCTATACTTGACAAACCGCAACAGCAACCTGAAGAAAAAGTCGAAGCGAAAATGCCGGAAACGCGCCGGGCATCTCAAGGTTTGTAGCATTGTGTTGTGTTGTCCAAATGCTTTTGTGTTGTGTTGTGTTGTCAAATAATCATGACGTAGCACTGCTGCAAACGGATGATGAGGAGGAGGGTGATAATTCCAAACAAGTGAAGAAACGTCGAGGTTGGCCGGATTTTATGTACATGATTATTTGTTCGTTTGATAAACCTCAAATTTAATTTGCATCAAACATAGGTCGTCCTCCCAAGCAAACGGGGGCTTTATGTCCTCCGACAGAGGAGGCAACACTGCAAGCGACAAGTTTGCATCGTGACAATACACTCTTTCTTTCCAAACATTGTCGGTCAATCGGTTTTTAGCGTGTTTACAGGTTAATTATAAGTTAGCGGTTAGATGCCCATCAAACCTTTCATGAAAATGATTTTTTCGGAGCTTCATTTGTTTTTGGTCCAGATTCAATCAAAACCATGCGCGTCCCCGAAAATCCGTACCCTGGGCAACAAATATCAACCCAATCGGCGACCGGAAATGGTTTGCTGCTTCAATTGCAATAAATTATCATTGATTGTAACACTCCAGTTAATTATTGCGCAGGAATGGTAACATCGTGGAATTATGCCTCGGAGGAGTACAAGGCTCGACTGCAGCACGAACAAGCCCCTCCGGAATGGAATTGGCAGCTGAATCTTCACACTCTTGGATACCTGCTGCCGACGATGACGGTTGCTCATCTGCATCACCCCTTTATTACCGAACAGGTAAATGGGCAACGTGTACCCGTCCCGGCCCCGTGCTCGGGGTGCCCTCGTCAGAGCGTAGCATATCTTCAGTGCGTGTGCGCGCCTACCAGATATCTCTGTGATGCGTGCTTCCTCTGGCATGTCACAGCAGGGGAAAAACGAGAGGATTTTCTTCGTTCTCTCAGGTTTGGTCTTATGTAAAATATTTATCGATATAATGATGTTTCGAAAATATTGACATCGTGTAGTCATATATATTACTTCCTTGCAGACAACGTCGAGAGTGGCCAGCGCTCAGTGCTGGGCAGCTTCTGGAAGCAGTTGCTCAAGAGGTCGTGAAGCGCGCAGGGCCCAAATGGCCCTTGGCCTCAGGCTTTTCACCGGAGGTCTGTATAATCTATATTCTTCTGAAATTTCTGTGTTGATTTTCTATTTCGTGTCAGACATACGGTGAAATCAAGCCGCAGTTTCTCCGCAAGATATTGGATGCAGTTCACATTTCTCCAAGGGACTGCTTCCTTGATCTCGGCTCGGGTTTGCAATGTTCATTCCATTATGAGAAATTAAATGTAATGCCGAAATTTGTAGGAATAGGCAATCTCGTACTGCAGGCGGCGCTGGAAACAAGTTCTAGAAGATCCATCGGGATTGAAGTGCACGAAGAGCGCAGTAAAATTGCTAAGGTACAGATAACCGAATATAAATTGAAAAGTGTTCCCTGAACTTATTATTGAAGTAACAGTCGCTTTCCTTGCAATCGTGCAGGTGTCTTTTCTAGTTTATTAACATCTTATTCGTCACCTCATGACGCTCAAGTATTTTGCTATTCGATAGACAATTTTGGATGTGATTAGCAATGAGGCTCCGGCTCGGGGAATTCGACTGGGGCCGGTACGAATCAAGTTAAGCGAAAAATTGTCTTGGTTTTATTTTTGCAATCAATGCAGGTCGAGCTTTACGCCGCAGACTTTCTAGATTGGAACCAAGAAGCAATCCGCAACTGCTACGAAGATGCGGACGTCATTTTAATGAATAACATCCTCTTCTCCGCAGAGCAGCATCACGATTTGAAGGTTCAAAAGATGTAAATCGATCATACGACATAGTTATAATTTCTCCAATTCTTTTAACTGCTTCAATTTCCCGTAGAATATTCTGTTCGTGGCTGCAAAGGAAGGCACGCGAATTGTTTCCACGAAGCAACTGGGGTTCAGCGGCGCAAGAGCCGTTACGGAGCGGAACAAAAACGGTTTGACGTGAGATCATTTGGAAATCATTTGCGTACATTCGTTGTTGAAAGATTAATGAACATGAAATGCATGGAATCGCATTTTCGTTTTAGGTTCTAAAACGAAAATTCCATATCGCCCGGCATAGCAGTAGTTATTCATCATGCACATGCAATAAGTTACATCAATCACCATCGGCAATGATCATTCACACAAAAAATCCGTACATATGTTGGTGTGTTCGTGATTCGCAAACCTTTGACCTTTCAGATCTGGAAAGCATTCTCATTCCAACCTGCGTCATAAATGGCTTCCAAGACTGCGTTAGCTGGACCAATTCGGTCATCGACGTCTATTGTTACACCATCAACAGAGCGTTTGCAACGAATGATGATCTATAATGCTTATTACCCATGTCATGATTTAATAAACTTTTTCTTAACCACTTCGAACAATTTAAGCGAAGCGCTCCTCGCAGACCTTTGGCCAAGTTTCTTCTTGACAAAGAAAATTCGCGTGAAAAGGTGGAAGAGACACGCGAAGAGGTTCTGACTTCTTCAGATGCGGAGCGAGAGAAGGAAAAGCAAAATGATGCAAAGGCTCGTGGGAAGAATTCGAATTTATTTAATTCGTTAGAGATTGAAAGTTTATGCCGAAAAATGCAGCCGTTCATCACGTCCTCCCCGGAAGCACGTCAAGCCCTTCTCGAGTCAGCTTTTATCGCAGACCAGGTTTTTATCGGCAATTAAATTACACGTAACCGTTTTTCGGATCGAATTCATTTGGATCTTATAGGTGATCAACGACTACCTAAAACTTGTGACGAAATCCGGAAATGCACCGCAACGCGTGACCTGTTTCACCACATACATGATCACGCAGATCACAAAAGGCTCCAATTACTTGAACCATTTTTGCAACAACAAGGTTTGCTTTCAAGGCTCGATTCAGTTGTTCCTTGCTTATCCATATATTTGGCAGCGAGTGAAAGAAAGTGAGGTCTATGGTTCGAAGAAGGATATATACTTCGTCCCTATCAACAAGGACGGCAACCATTGGGTGTTGGTCGTATTCTACGCGAACAAAAAGGGAAAGGTTTTCGGACAATTTTGTTGTTGAGAATTAATTTTTTTTATACCCCTGAATCTTTCCCCAGAATCTCCTGTTCTATGACAGCATGCCTTCATCGAGTTCAAAGGAATATCGCATTCGCATTCTCACGTTTGAAGGCATTGTCAAGTAAACCTATTGATCTAAATTCTCACCTTAAGAAACTTGATTCTTCTTTCAGTTTGCTCGAAGTGCTTTTCCGTCAAATACGTGACGCACGCAAGTTCAAATACGAGGACCCTGAAATGGATGACACAGTCCAGCCTGCAATCGGGCAAAATAACGGCATCGACTGCGGCGCCTTCGTGTGTATGGTATGCACTCAATAATATGAATTGGCTTCACCGGTTGTGAGTTCACAGATGATTGGTGAAGCAAAACGCCTCTATTGAGAATTATTTCTGATATTTTGTTCCCATTTCAGTATGCGCTCTATCTGAGCCGAAACATACCGGTGCCGACGGGTCCGTCCTCAAGCATTCCTGAATTTCGAGCGTTTGCGCTTTCTACACTCGAGACGTTACTGTTAAATGTAAACATTCTTTTCAGGGCGATGAAGGCTGATATTGAGGGCCAAGTCTTGACAAACACTTTGTCCATAATTGACGCTTCATCGTCGACAACGGTACGTTCCGTCCACGGAGAGTGTTCGGCGTAGAATTCTTTATTTGCAATTGCCTCGTGAAAACTATTCACGCACAACTATTATAATTAATGCAGCAAATTACGCCCGAGACTGTGGAAGATGAACATGCAATTAGCGAGACCCGTCGACGTGCAACTTCTTCCCAACGCGTTTGATAATGAGTGGTCTAATAAGAATTGAACCGTTGCCACCAAATATTTACTGCATTGAATTTTATTGTTCCATTGAACTCACATCGCATGCTAACCATACATGCTATAACCCAGTAATTTATTTTCTACACAATTGTTAACTGTTTCACAGGTTGGCGCGAAAGTGGAGTATTCAGCCACTCAGCGGGAAGCACTTGTTCGCGAAGCGCTGGCTGCAGATTACGTTGAAAAAGACATGGAGGTTTCGTGCTCGCGCTCTCTCGTTATAGATTCTGAACCGTATTTTCTCTCAATTATGACGCTAATTTTAACACCAATTTACCGGAGCAGTTGTACAACACACAAACGGAAGTCGGAAATGGTATTCGTGCGTCACGAGATTTTCGCGCCGGGGAGTTCGTTTGCATATATCGCGGAGATGATATTTCTTCCGACGACGCGGCGAAGCGTGAAGAGGAATACGCAAAGGTACGGAGGAATACTGAGTTTATTCGCGCTTCAGGCACAACCGAAAAATAATAAATTTTCAGAAGGACTCAGAGCAGGAGCTGGTGCGCTGCTATATGTTTTACTATTCCCGCGGTTCGGGTGCAAAACTGAGACGATGGTTCGTCCTGACATTTTTCTGTATGAATGTTTACTTCCAAGATGGAATCCTTCTCAATTCTGAAATTATACTTTGATTCTAATTTTCTCATGCAGTTGCGATGCGACCCGAACGCAGGGGCTCGCCAGACTCATCAATCATTCCAAAAGAAGTGGAAACCTGAAGCCCCGTCTTGTTTCTGTGGATGGGGTTCAAATCATCGCATTCTTTGTCGGTGACGAGGTTTGTGATTGAAAGGAATTCAATTTCTGGAAAATATACTAGTTGAATTTTTGTCATTCAACTTTTCATTTTTAGAGCATTCAACGTGGTGAGCAGCTCACCTACGATTACGGCGAACGAGATCCCAGCACGCTTATACACTTCCCGTGGCTTTCCGAGTAACTGCATGGATTGCCCGAGTATTGAACTTCTATACTTCTTTCTTATTGAATACGCAGCAAAGGCACAACGCAGGAAAATTATTGTTAATCATGGAGATTAATTACGGTTGCATATCTGAGAGACAGATAACCGTTAATTAGCATCTCAACCATACCCGCCTTATTTAAAGTGCATGAACGTTTCATAAACATTTACGCCAACATTCTTTCAAACCGATAATGGTACTGCTGAACAGGACTGCAGGACATCGTGGCAAAATTCGCTAGCTCTGCCTGCTTGGGAACAGATTAATTTAGCTGCCAATTATTCTCAGACGTTGTGTTAGAATCAGAGCTACAGTTCCACAGAAATAGTCAAAATCGAAAATGAACAGCGTCAAATCTCTTCAACAAACAAACCTCGACAAGTTTTCGGCACTTATGGGTTCAGGCTGACTATGTGGCGACGAAAGCAGCAAGGCTTTCACAATGCTGATGTGAGATTGCCTCCATATTCGTGAGTAACCTGCTTATAATATATTTTGAATATTCTGAAGCGAACGCATCCTTACAAAAGCAAGTGGGTTCCCGAACAAAGATATGCCAAGGCTCGTAAACATGTATGACGAAGCCTGGAGTTTTGTAACATACAGCTTATGACGTGCTCACGAAATTCATGGGAGAACCCGCGACGTAGTATTCATGTAAATCTTTATATATGAACTCAGATCTTAACCGATATGTTTACAAAACAAATCGTCGGTGATCGTTATGGACAGTCCCAAGAGCGCAAATGAGTATCGGCCAGTTCTTGTCCATGTACTTCTTAGAACCTAGAAAGCAACGAGCTGCTTTAGTGCCAAGTCTGCGTTTGCTTTCAGAATTGATACACGGGAAAGGAAAGTCTTGCAATCTTTACAAATATGCATTACTACAGTATTATTAAAGGTAAGCAATAAAGGCCAGCATTGTTGTGCCGATTTCGACGAGCTCAGAGCATTTTACCAGCTGCCATTGCAGGGTCACCAATAGAGTGTTTCGCGTCCTGCGATGGATGTGCACGAACAGCGAAGGTTAGAAATGGCACACCGAGTGCCGCACGTGTTCAAAATCATTGCATGCTGAAATATTTCCAAACTATTTTAACCTACTTGCAGCTTGCATGCTTACGGGGCGAATTGTGGTATCGCGTGCGAGCTCACGATCCGAATTGTTGTGGTCATCGGGAGGTGGCACAATCAGTTGGGGGACTGCTGTGATGATTTTATTGCGATGAATCCCAATTCCAGTTATTATTCAAGTAGTTGAATAGAAATGAGACATGCGTGAAAGCAGTCGTGGGCGCATCATGACGATGATAAAATAATAATACAGTATACAGTCATTATAATAATACTGTAGCCCTTGGCGCAATGTGACGTCTCTCTTTTGTGCAGATCCTCGAATTCAATGGTGGAGAAGAAGCTTCATCATGACCTCCCGGGCACAGCTGGAAGGTGCGCTTCTTGCACATGAATTCACCCACAAATCCACAATGCAATTCCCCCAAGCCCCAACTCAATCATTTTTCGATTGAAAGCGTGTTCAGTCAGTCATCCATAGCTGCATATTGTGCTTTACCCCGACAGCATTCTCTTATTCTTGCGTATTATTACAAAAATATTTCAGTGAAAGAACTATCTTTCTCTTCACCAACTCAGCTGAACTGAATTAACTGGGTTATTCAATGTGCGAAATAAGGCTTTCTCGATCCATTTTGTTGATTAGAATCTTGTACAACAATCATGCAGATAAATTAATAATTATGCAAACAATCGATGTTATCATGCAAAAAAATGAATAATTATTATAATAATTAATTTTGTCATTGAGTTAATAGCTCAAGAATGCGACACCATCAGCTACCACCAATCGGCTTGGCTGCAGCGTCATCATTTCCGCTTCTTTCTCTGCAAAGAATGGTTCTAATTTACACTGGCAGATCAACCAGTTGACCGGCACTTGGATCACGTTTTTTGGTTTCTTCAAGACGTTGATCCTGGGCAATCCAGTTTGCTGGTCGCAGTCGGCATCGGGGATTTCCATTTCAGCAAATAGGGGGCGCACGCAACTGGATGAAGATTTCAATGTCTCGGAGCTTGCATCACAGGTGAAAGACTTGATCCATCCATATCGAAGCTTCTTGTCAATCAGGTCATAGAAGCAGCAAATCTGAAAAGGCAAGCATTGATAATAACACGTTAATCGTCGCATTCAATGTTACCGGCAAAAACTTTGAAACTGGAACATCCAAGCTCCATATGGCACAATTAATGAAACAACCAGGATTGCGAAGGATGCCAGTGCCGGTAATATTCATTCATCAAACGCAAACCGTTTTTGTGCGATCGACTTTCTGCGTGCTAAACGTAACCTCATTGGTAGTTACGCTGACTACTTCGTCGCCTTTTGCGTGATCATGTTTGGCGCAATTTTCCGTGGTACTCGCCATCACGTCTGCAGGCGCTCGCTTGCTTTTCCCGACACCGGAAAGGCTTGGCTGAGAGAATATTGCTGTAAACTCTTGCGTCGTGCCATGCATTAACCTGGAATAAACCGTCATCATCATTATAGTATTCCACGAAAAACCGTCACATCTTCAAATAATCTTATCAAGTTATCCATTGCCAAAATAAATCCATTGCAAAAAGTCAATAACCAGCTAATTAATAATTCCATTACAAAAATTAATCCACCGTGATAATAAATGTGTTGCAATAATCGTGCATTGGTGCATTGGTGCTTATGTTTGTCAGAAACATGTGAACTCATCTACGCATGCATGAAGGTGGTAACAAAATTGAATACGCTACCTTTCATCAATTTCATGCCCCAAAATCAATCTCTTGCTGTCTCTTGTGACTGCTTGCAAGATCTGCTTCGCCGAACCGTGGCCGTTGACATTCACCTTGTTGAGAGACACGACGATCCGCTCATACGCGTACGCCTAAAAAATTATGAAAGAATTCTGGTAGAGCGAAACAATGCACTTCTCTTCAATATAATTAATTAAATAGATCCAATTCCAATGGTTATATGGCGCAAACAATTGTCACCGTTAAGCGATTATTTAATTATATGTCGTGACACAATTATGAACTTCGATTAATTTATTACGGCTCAGCAATATCCGCGAAACTTGGAAATGTGGGCAATATAGCCACATTAATGCAACCAAACCGATTGATCATGAAAGACGCCACAAAGGCGAATTTGCTCCGGTACATGCCCAAGCGAATGTAAGTTTGAGGAAGTAGCTTTGCCAACCGAATACGTTCAAATAGGTTTCTTGAAGTTTCTCGATTGTGGACGATAAACTTTTCAGGTGTTCCGCGTTGAAATAATCTGTGGAGATAACTGAGCGGTCATGTTAGGGACATATTATAAAGTTATTATCATTTTAATTCTTTCATTTGGCGATAGATGCTATATAAATAATTGCCTAACCAGTTATTATTCACAGAGGTCATCATCTAGCTGTTAAGCATGAATGAGAATAATGACGCATGTTAGTCTACAAATAACCGTTTGAAAGTGCGCACATAAGATTACCTTGCTCAAGAAGGAGTGCAAGGTCGCTGGCATGTTTGAGCAATGCGTAAGTGTTTGGGGGCAGGAGATTCATGAACGCAATCCGGGCCACACGTTTCATGAACAATGACTAAAGGGCGTTAATATAAGAAACAATTAATAGAACGTTTAGATCGTTACAATTGCAACAAGCTTCGGGATTACGTTAATTTGTTCTCGGTTCCTTTAATCAAGAAAAGTTTATTTGTACGGTTTAACTGGTGTTAATCGCAAATGTGAGACTGCAAACAGTTTCGGCCGCTCTGGGAGTACCTTTAACGAATGGCTTATCCTGCTTATTCGCCGCCGAAAACGTGGGAAACTTGCTGATGCTCTATATAAGAATAGTCGGTCACTTCGCAAATTGATTTGAGCACAATTACGAACAGTTAAGGCTAATCACAGCGGATTCGCCTTTGAATAATTTTAGATAATATTAATAAAATAATTCATAACTTTGCATGATAATTTTGCAAACCCAATATTTCGACACTCTCCCGACGAAGATAAGGTATTCCCCTGGAGAAAGTGCCATGATGCACTTCTGCAAAATTTCCAACAAAACGCCATGATCGACAACGTGCATGAAGTCTGGCGATATCATTCTAAATGGGAGAGAAAGTTTATCCCAAGTCATGTCACGAACATCTATCAAGCCTTCCCAGGTTCACCCTCTCCAAGTTGACGAGAACGCTGGCTCTACATGATCATTGACTTTATTGTTGAAAAAGCATAAAAGACATGGCCAACAAGTGAATCCCTTTACAATAGGAAACATTATGAACGATCAATATTCAAACACGTAAGACTTACTCTTCTGATTAACAAACCGAAAACCTGTTTGTTTCAATGCCGCATTCAGCTGTGATTTCAAGCCTTTGTGAATCTTTTGGTCGCGATGGGCGAGATCATTGAAAGACTTCATGACTGCATTGGAAATAAAAAACTGTTAATCCATATCTATCATGAATAGGTTGTAACTTTGAGATTCAAGAATGCTCATTTGATATTTCACTTCTAACGTTAGCAAGGCACCAAGAGACCCTATGCTTCAATTATGCCCGGAATCAACGTTCATCGTGAACTGACTCTACAATGAATAAACCTGTCCGAATGTAGTCGTTGCTGTAGAGCGCGCGCATCGTGTCAAAATGTGAAGTTTTCATTCCTGCAATGTATACGATGATAACGTTATTTCATTTGAGGGAATGAGAATATGTATAAACGCCATATTATTCCGTATTCTCAGTCCTTTTTTTGCCATCCAAATTTCAATGAACCTTCCAAAAGCCAACAGTGACGATATGTCTTCTTTTCCGCAACTTGTTCTTCGTCGGGCATTGTGGACTGATTGCTGACGACGATATTTGCTGACGCCTGGCCAATGTTTGTTGAGGCCATTGTTGTTGCAGCAGGCGAAATTGATGCAGCAGCCAATACTCCGTATTTGCTTGATGCCACCTCGCCGTTCGATATCGATGTTGCGTCTGCCGTTTCGTCATCATCTGTTGTCTCCTCGTCATCTTCTGATGTCTCCTCCTCGTTCACTGCGTCTGAAGGTTTTCATCAACAAAGGTCGCCCAGCTTATCATCAGCTTTTGTTGTTTCATCATGAACATCGACGAGCATGTTCCATTCCAAGTTAGTTTCCTGGCCTGAATGACCAAATAAACCTGTCAGCGGGATTGGTGTCGTGAATGGTCCTGAAACGGCGGTGTGCATTGTATCCTTAGAGCGGAAAGGCTTTAACGATGACAGAAGATCTGCTGTTTCAACTTTCGCAGTTTGAAAGTTCTCCATCGCATCGCGCAACTGGCCATCAAGACTTCGAGGCTAAAAAGAAGAAGATCATGAATGAATACTCGCTTATGAACGTCTATAACCGCAGTAAATAAATAGGCCACTACTTGAGTCCGAGAAAAATGTGAGGTTAGTTAATAATTATTATCTAATTGTCATCGCGTTGATTCTTGTAGCTGCAACATTCCGCTGGAAACACGAAGCTGACCAACATCAACTAATTAATTCCGAATGATGAAGGATAGGTGCGAAATCTTAATCACGTAACGGTTAATCATTAATCGACCCACAAACAAGTCCATTTTTTGGGTAGCAGCTTTGAAACGGACAGATTTGACAGCCGTAATTTGCCGAGTGAAATGCATGTCCTGTTAGCTTAGCCAAGGCCGGCTTGTCGGCAATTACTTGCACGACCTACCGATCAGATTAAGGTTACGGTAAATGTACATACTAATGATCCAGCACAACTGCTACGCCGTAAATCAAATCAAATCGCTCATTGCTGGCAAATAGAACGTTCAACAAACAGTAACTGTGAAATGGCGCCCATTGTGATCGAAGCCGAAGCGTTCAAGGTGTTTTAGCTCCGAAAAGACGTTGTTGAGCAACCGATTTTCAACATACTTTGACTCTTTCAGCTTCTCGTACACGGCGGTCACCATCTATTCACGTTTAATGATTGCGATTTCAATGTGAATTCTATGCGTCAGAAATAAACGTTAGTTGGCCCTTTCTCTTTCCTTGGATTAATCATTCTCAATTTGCGCGCATGCACAATTAAGTATTTAAACAGATAATGATTCATGAATACTTCTAGATGCAAATGGACTTTTCGTGAGACAGCCATCATTGATCAAACCATGTGCTTTCGCTTGGTGCGGTACCATGCTTCCAGAAGCTTACACTGACAAGAAGCCGTGGATTAGTAAAGTATTACTAGCAACATGAGATACAAATCAAAGCAGGCTTATTAGTTTAAATCAATAAAAATATTGTCATTATCGTTATAATGGTAATAAATTGAGATGTTGATGCCGCACTGAATTGTCTTAAAAAAAAGATCATAAATGAATAAAAAGATTCACTTCCATTCCTTATTACTTAAGTGCAATAATAAATGTCATGCTCTGATGCGCGTCGTCATTAAAACATACCGTGGCAACCACCATTCCTGTTGAGGCTGCGCTGAATTGTCTCCCATCATACCCATCAGACCAGACTTCCAATGGAATATCAAAGGTATTTGATTCAGGCTTAGGACGCGACGTATACCATGATTTATAGTTCAAGCTTCCGTAGTAATCTAAATCGTAGCAGGGTCAGCTCATCATGGTGTAAATGGTGAAACTTAAATTTGGTGTATTGCGCGTGCAAGGGCACGCTGTGTATATTATTATACAGGCTGTTGCTTCCCGCAAGTATGGACAAGATTTCCTTTTTCTGTGCTGAAATCACAATAACCAGTTCATAATCTATTAAAATATTTTCGCCCATTAACTTTATCGGTATTTCTTACCGAACAATATATAACTTGAAAGCGTTGCTGCCAGAAACCAGCTTTAATATATTATCGATCTCGAGCAAACCATCAATAACCCCATTGTTGCTTGGCGGCGGAGGGTTAATCACTCGGCTCAAAAAGTAAGGATCTTCTAATTGAAGTTTGAGCAAAAAGATAAGCGGCACCCGAGCAATTGTTTCAAGTGGAATATCACTGGTTTTGCGAAGAATGTCGCCACAGGAATCGCAGGTCCTTGCTGAAGAATTGGACTGAAGCCGCTTGCAATCAACTCGTGGACAAACAATATTTGTCAATACCGGATCATTGTCGCCGCAGTAGTAATCTTGCAAATCACTCCACTTTGATGAGATGCCAAGAGAGGTTGAGGGTAGGTGATGACGTAACTCAGTGGCGTTGTGAGTCATGCGGCACATGTTCACTATTGCACTCATCTCACTGTGTGTGAATTGAAATTGTGTTTTCATCAATTGCAAGGCCATGGTCATCTCGGAGATGACCCGTTTGTCTTCTCGCGAGGGGATTAGCTTTGTAAACAAGCCGATAGCATCACCTTCGAATTCGGGATAATTCGTCGGTTCTAGGTCACTAAATAAATGCGTCACGCTTTTCACGTGTCGCAACGATGAATTTTTAGGCAGTGGCCATGCTTCTGGCAATGGTGGCAGAGTATCCAGGCCGTCATCGTCTACACACGTATTTAACAGATTATTGAGAATTATGCTGAAAGTATTGATTGATTTAATTC
>Ga0208260_1000396_pt1 | contig 16272 bp, 16 predicted proteins | sample CryBogCBH18Aug09_FD_184619 | JGI IMG/M metagenome (GOLD analysis project Ga0208260, IMG submission 184619) | Freshwater microbial communities from Crystal Bog, Wisconsin, USA - CBH18Aug09 (SPAdes) | ecosystem: Environmental > Aquatic > Freshwater > Lake | place: Crystal Bog, Wisconsin, USA...
ATATTCTTTCGTGTCCAAGTTCTAACGGATGCCCACCGGGACCTTTTGGACAATCGCCCATCCACTCTACTATACTGCCCGGAATCCAATTACCTACGCTACAGTCGGGTACATCGAATGTTCTTACAAACACGTAGGGTATGTTACGATCACGTAGATAACTGTCTAACAATATTACCTGAGTTAAGAACTTTGTTTTGGCCCAGTCTTCGTTCCAATCTAAAAATACATGATCGCATATTGATCCATATCGTCTATGACTACTAGGAGTAAGGTGTTGCCCATTTACTTCTATTCTATGCGGTGTAGTCCAAGCAATGATTGCGTGATCTATACTGTTACTCTCTACGGCAATGACTGTGGTCTTGACAATGGCGTCATTGCTGTAGCCCGGAGTTGCCCAATTCTTATATGGAACTTTTAATAACGACGGCCACGCTGATTCATCGTTGGGCAATTCTTCTCCAGCAGTAAAACTATCACCGTTGACAAATATCATTTGTAGATAAAAGGATCACGTTTGCGTAGCTCTTTGAGCTTTTTGCGATAACGTATTTCTAATTTAATCCTGTTGTAGAGATTTTTTAACCAGTTCATTGAATTTGTCTTTCATTAGTGCCGCAGCATCTTGATGTGCAAGTTCCAGCGGATGTGTTGTGCCTATGGGGTATTTATTTTCCATTGCCCACTGGTAAAAACCTCTTGGACCACAAGTTTCATTGGGCCCGTTGCCAGCAGGAAACCAAAACCATTTAGTAAGATCAATCTGCGTTATTAGACTATGAATTACGGTATCTGCATGATCAACTGTGTAATTGTACAAAATGCTGTTGTCAGCACAGGTAAACATATAGGGAATGTTTTTTATTTTGAGATAGTTCTGTAGGTAAACAATTTCTTTAAGACTCGAATAAACCTCCCAGTATTCTGTAGAACCCACGTGTGCGTAGAATGTTCTAGCAAAATCTGCAACACCAGTTGCCTTTGCCCTGGCGATTGCATCAAGCTGGGCATCCAAAATAACTTTATTCTTGGTAACGAACTCTCGTTCAATTTCTTTTGCATCTTGTTTGATAGTCCATGCGTTAATACTGTACCAGGGACTGTTTTGCTGTTTTGTATCGTAGGCAAATCTAAACTCATACCTGCCAGGAAAGGTCCACGATACAATTACACCATCTACCTTGCCTTGTTCACATCGTTCTATTGTAGTACGTGCAATGGCATCATTACCGTAACCAGGCCAGGCAACACACTCATCTGCACCTAATAATGCAGTAAAGGTATTGGCAGGACTGGTTAGTTCGCTGCCATATACAAAGCTATCACCGGCTGCTATAATCATATCCGGGCTTTAAACGTTGGATTTGTTGTTGCTGGTAGTCGGCATCGGTGTAGGTATATAGATAGTCTGCACTAGCGGCACCGGCGCAAATTTTACTGATATTGAGATATCGACTGAGCGTTTGGGTAATCTCTTGGAAGTCAGTAGTTCCAAAACTCTCCCGAAGCTGAACTTGGGCGACGGGGTGATAGCCGAAATTGCATTCAGCATCTTGTGTAGAAATTCCGTTTCGCTCAAGCCAAAGTTTAAAACCGTCGATTTCTCTGTCATGCCACGGATGAGGTCCACCGTAGACGATATCCTGTGCCCACTCGATATCAAACTCGCCCGAATAGTATCGTAAGTGTGTGATAGCTTCACAAGTCGCTGCATCCAAGTCGCGCCCACCTTCATCTCTATATACTTCGTATAGCGTCTTGCCAATTTGTGTCCAATGTAGAAAGACTTGGCCGTGCTTGCGATCAAACGCAGTTTCTGTGAAAGTCTTTTTAAGGTCTTGAGGAAAATCATAACGTGGTGCATTCAAAAATGTTGTAATCTGACTGGGGCGTACCCATTCTGGCTGTGTTGCTTTTTTACGCTGACTCAACATCAAACTCTCTGCTTCGTGGCACAAGTTGTTTAGTTGTCTAATGGCATACTTGGTTTCATAGTCAGCACGTCGGTAATAATCACTGAGCTCTCCCACTGTGCCTTGTAATCGTTCAAAGTGAAGGTGCAGTCGATTCATCACTGTTTGATTAGGATTCAAGCCAGTGCGTAGTACATCAGGATAGTAAGTCTCGTAGATATGATAGTCGTCGGGATCAAAGAATCTGTTGATTTGATTCCGTGCCAAGGTCAGCTCACGACAGATATAGTCTAAGTCTCTGGGCGAGTCAGGGAAACCCAAAAAACAAAAGTTCTTTTCAAGGTATAGATTGCGTTGCAGAATATCCTGTAGAGCAGTATACCAACGTAGACCCATAGGAGTATCATAAACATCGATAACATAATCTAATGTATCCGTCTTGTCTAAGGGGTTTTGTAATACTACTTTAACTTGTTTCATTAATTTTTTTCAATAATTTTTGTGCCAGGGCGTGATGTGCTGCATCAGGTGGATGCTCCGTAAATGTTAATCTCAAAAGTTTTCTTGACCAGTCATAGAATCCTGAATTATTTTCCAATGAGAACCAATTTTTATCAGTTATCATGTTTACCAAGATACCATGCACCTGCTGATTTTTTTCTGTAATTGCAATGTCGGTCCCGGTATCGGCAGTCATAAAAATATACTTTATACCCTGTGCTTCTAGCAATGTCTGTACTAGATAAATTTCTTTTAGTGTTTCGTTGATTAGGTATATGGGATTGGTATCCAAATAACGATAGTAGGTTAAAGCAAATTCAAAATCATCACTTGGTGACAGACTGCGATATCCCATATCGCCTTCTAGCAAAAATTCTTTCCTAATAGGAAATGTCCACATAACCAATACCAAATCATTTTGATTGATTGTGTCAATTTGCTCAATTATTTTTCTCGATATAGCATTGTTCGCGCTTGCACCAACCGCATGGCATTGATAGTCCATGCCCAACTGTTTTGCAACCAAAGCAGCATAGGTTAAATTGCTGTGCGTAGGATAGTCGTTCGTGGGGCAATCACTAAGCTCATGCCCGTATGTAAAACTGTCACCAAATGCCACAACTTTATTCAATGCTCATCCACCATTTGAGTACTTCCGGACGCTGTGCCAATATGTCAGTCATAGTAATGCTTTGTGTACGGATTTGTTCTAATTTTAACACACGAGCTTTGCCACGAGCAATGGCTTTTGGATATTCTTCGGGCCATTGTTCTTGGAATGTGGGTCTAGTTTTTAGCTGGACTAAGATATCCTTTAACGGGCCGGTGACGCCGGCAGTGATTGTTTCATCTACCCAAGGATCTAACAGTTCTCTGGGCAGGGCTAAAGGTGACATAACTATGTCCGGGCTAAAACTAAAAATTACTTTTGCAAGAACCTCGACTCCCATTTCTTCTGCGAGTCGTTGGATGTTTGTGACTTCGAAGAGTCCTGGTAGTGTGAGTGTAAAGTCGATTCTCCATTGGCGGCTGTTAGTTCTGCTCGCAACTCCTCTACGGAAGTTCTCAAGCCACCGATGGTACTCAAGGCCTGTTCTAATATACTCGCCAATTGCTCCTGTTCCGTCAAGACTCGCACAGACTTGAAAGTCGCGCACATGGGCAAGGATATCTTTATAAAGATCAACGCCACGATAACTAACGCGGGAAAGGTTAGTATTATATCGAGCATAAACACGTGGACCATCTCCTAGTTCAATGATGCGCTGCATATAGCGCCAGTGTTGTTCGTACATCAAGGGTTCGCCGCCAACCCAGTATACTTCTTCAACACGATGTTCTTCAACGGCCTTTGAAAATTCGGCCTCTATTTGATTTTCTTGAAACTGTTCAATTTGCTTCTTGACATCAGGTTGCATCCAGTTGTTCTTTGGATTATGCCAGTTTATCATGTCGTGCTGGCGTTGCTCTGACTCCCAACTACTGGATAACATATCACCGCACATGCGGCATTTGAAGTTACAGAGATTGCTGAATCGATAGTCCCAACTAACTGGTTGTAGTGTTGTGCGCCCATATGCATCAGTGTTGGCCATTGCATATTCATACTTATGCCCAAACAAGTGGTCAAAATATGTACGGTAAACGCTGGTATTCAACAGTTGATCATTACATACTTCACACTCAGATAAAGTTTCTCCTGCCATCATTCGTCTGCGTACACCGCGCATATGGTCGCTGTTCCAGTGTTCATCTAGTGCGACGGGTATGTACCGGCCAGTTCCGGCGCTGGTATCAATGTACTGCTCAAAGTTTTGTGCAGGCTCCCTTGACGCACAACACATTCTGCGCTCAGTTTGCGGACTTAGATAAGTATGTGTCCAAGGTGCCATGCACAATGTAGCGGGTTTATTCATTTATGTACTCTAATATACTTTGTATCAAAGGTTGATTCATACGCTCAGTATTATCGTAGAATTCTCCCCAGAAGTAATTGTAGTTATAGTCTACAATATCTTGTACATCTGAAAACACAAAATTATCTATCAGTTTGAAAATTTCTTCAAAACGTTTGTCGTCAAACTTAGAATCAAAATTAACATCAAAGTCAAACATGTGTTTAAACCCTAGGGCATTTAATCTTGCTAGACTATTTTGTTGCCCTATCAGTACAAATGCGCTTCCGCTGATAATAGACTTAATGATTTTTTCTGTCAGATATGCTGTTGGAGCGTGAATATTAGATAAAAAGATAGATTCGGTAGTCCATATAACCTTGCAGTCTCTATATATTTTATTTTCTATACCCCAGGTGTTGCCTTCAATTTTGACAGGATTATTGTGCAAATTTTTAATCATGGCAAACTCGTCGTCGGTTAGATTCAAAAACGGATAGAACTGTGCCAGACAAAAATCCAACGAATCAATTGTATACTCTGTAGTTTCTTGGTTGCAAAAGGTGTATCGATAATCTTCTTTGAAACGATTTAACAGTTTAACAGTTATAATGGTTTTATGCAATGTTGATCTATTTGATAAACTACCATGTGTGATCGACCTTTCGCTGAGCAAAGGATAAGGTGTTTTGGTAAAAAATCGTTTTATTGTATGAAGATGCTCTAGATAAAAAACTTTTGTATTTTTGTAATTGTGGTTATCAAAATATTGAGAGGTCAGCAATACAATGTTTTGCATCTCACTGTCAATTTTATTCATGAATTCTTCGTTTACAAATTCACCAAACGCACATACAATGTATAGATCGTATCCCGATTCAGGGTATGGCATTTGCCAATCCATCACGTCCGTTAAATGTATTTTTTTATCAACATTTACTTGCTTGAGAAATGACAGCAATGATCCAAATTCTTTATCTACTGGATAGTGATAATTTTTTAAATCCCCCGAATATCTTTTATTATTCCACATAGCCCATGGCCTTTGCTATTTCAGGATGCGTGTCCATAAAGTTTTGTTTGCGATAGGCATCTGTCTGTTTCATTTTACGCAAGAACTCTGTGCCATTGCTGCCTGGGCCGTTTTCAATAAAGCGTATGATGTTGTCAATCTCTTGTTGATACCGGTCTGTGGTCCAGAAAGTGGTTTTTAGTTTGTTCAGAACCAACTCACGTGCAGTGGGTGTCATGTACTGTATGCTCATGTGGTTGGGGCTGTGCAGCATGTTAAAGTAGATGCTGCCAAAGCCCTTTGTGTCTGCCCAAGCAAGTAGTTCATCAAGATAATAGACATTCTGTATGTTAATGGTAAAACAAAGTTGTGTAGTGATGTTGGGCGTATCAACATCTTTAGCAAAGTGTGTATCATCAATGATTGTGTTTGCTTGATCCCAATCAGCACCAAAGCGTTCGTATTCAAATCGCTTGCTAACATTGTCTATACTGAATGCAATATCAACACGACCAAATTCATTCCACAACCAAGACTTGTCTGTACTATATGGGTCAACCGTAGCATTAGTGTTGTAGTGAATATCAATATGCTTGCTGTCACCAGTATGTACCGCATGTTTCAATAAGAGCCAATGTTCTTCAATCAACCAAGGCTCGCCACCAGTGAACTCAAAGTACTTGATGTTGGGCAGTAGTGCTCTTAGATTGGTCCAGAAGTCAGGGCTTTCTTCGGGCCAACTACCCGCCTTAAGCCAGGTATAGGCAATGTGCGACTTCTTGTCTACACCTTGTGGTAAGTAGGCCATTTCTTCTGTGGCCCACTTGCTGCTGCTCCAACTACCACAGATCCTGCATTTAAGGTTGCAGATGTTGCCCAGCTTAAGGTCGATGAACCAGAGTTGATCAGGCCGGTCATTATCCCAGTCAACCTGCTGATATAATTCTTTGAGCCTAACACGGGAATGAATACGCTTTGAATCCCGCCCCGCGGCTTCTTCTTGCCAACAACGATTGCAAGTTGCTGGCTGCTCACCTCTACGAAACTGTTGTCGTAAAGACTGCATATAGTCGCTACGGTAGATAGCTTGCAACGTGGTATCACGTAACGAGTACTTCTTTCCACTCGCATCTGTTATTTCCTCTTCTGCTAGACAACAGGGTCTTGCTGTGCCCATTGGGCTTGCTTCTATGCTGACCCAAGGCAGCATACATATTGTGCTAGGTAATGTCATTTTAATAAAGCTGCTTTGATTTCAGGAAAAGTATCCCAAAAATTTTCTTTTCTAATACGATCTAACTTTGCAGTCTCTTCAATGAACCGAGACCATTCTTTAGTATTATCTTGAGCGTTGATAAATGACAATGCACTTTTAAATCCGTTTGTGGCTCTCTTTAAGTTATCTTGAGGATCCAACCAAGCAATATGTTTTTCGTATGCAGGTGTGATTACTTCGTCTTTGAACCACTGCGGGAAAATGTCTGTGCGGTACCAGGCGCTGTCTTGGCAGATATTTACGTTAAAGTCTTTGGCAGCAATCAATCCTTGTTCTGCCCAGTAGCGATGAAAGTCTAAGACATGCAGAACATTCATTGAACTGACTGTGGCACTGACATAGAAATCCACGTGGGGTACTGCCTTTTTCATTTCAATACGATTGCTTACTGTTTGAAACCAATCTGTGCCTTTACGCATCAGCTCTGCACGGGCGCCCATGGCATCAAGGCTAGCACCAACACTGACATTCTTAAAGTGTTTCCAATATTCAAATATGTGTTTGTCTTTGAAGTGTAGTTCACTAAAGTTGGTATTGTACTGTAGTCGTATGTCTGTCTTGCCGGCTTCGATCAACTTCTCCAACATGAAGTAGTGTTCCTTCATGATTAGTGGTTCGCCGCCAGCAAAGTAGACCTGTTCAAGATAGGGAATATGCGGCATCATTTGTGCTATCATATCATCCTCGTTGCCTGTGGTATATTCCACACGTGCCATTTCTCTTCCTAGTACATCTGGTTTGCGAGCATACAGTTTTACATGATCATTATACCAATTGCTACTAAAAATAGGACCGCAACTACGACAACTAAAGTTACAAAGATTGCTAAAACGAACGTCCCAATAGCGAATTTTAAAATCAGGATTAGTGCCATCTGCCAAAGTTGCATCTACTTCTCCTATGTGATGTCCATAGTTGCGATTGCTGTCGTTACGCATACTGAAGAAGCCATTTTCTTCTCGCTCATAGCATTTGGTACATTCAATACAAGGTTTGTCTGCCAACATGTTGACACGCATGGTCTTGTATCGATCTTGATTCCATACTTCTGCCATGGTGTTTTTACGTAGGTCACCCACAGGATGCCAGTAGTCACTTAGGCAACAAGGATATGCACGTCCATCAGGAAAGGCGTGCATGTGCATCCATGGCAGCATACAGAACGTTTTTGATTCTGTTAAACGTTGCCATTGCTTATCGGTCAATTGCTCACGTTCCGCAAAGTAGGGCGCACGAGCATTGTAGTCATAGCCCTTGTTGTAAAACTCTTTGCTCATAGTGTATTGTACCAATCTGCTAGTGCAGGGAATGTTGCTGCAAAGTCTCTGCCTCTGCGTTGGTCATATTGTTGATAGAAGTTTTTAAAGTCACGTTGTAGAATTGATTGCTCAACTGCTTGCTCATGCGGCTGGAGTACAATGTCTACGTAGGCTATTAGTCGTGTCAGTTGATTCTTTTCAAAGTCGTGCATTAGGCCAGAGTCTGCCCAGTTCTTGTAGAACTTGCCCAACTTGGCTGCGTACTGGTCACGGATGCTTTCTGGCAATACTGTTAGCGATTGAAAACTTGGAAAGCGTAATATATTTAGTGAGAAATTAATTGCGTCCCGGCCGTACTCAGCTTTCCAATTCATAACCATGTCTAGAAAACTATCAAGGCTATCCAAGCATAGTGCGTTAATGGTTGACATTACATGGAGTCCACGGAACTTGCCGCTGTCTAGTAATCGTTCTACATTGTTAGCCCAGTCATCAAACACCAGTCCATCACGAATGTATTCAGCTTGTAGGCTCATGCTTTCGTTGCTGGTATAGAGGTCAATTTCAACACCATCAATAGCATGTAATAAACGATCAATATCAACCAGTGTGCCAAGGTTGCTGTTGATGGCAAGGCGTGTATTACTGCGACCTCGGTTTGTTTTAAACCAGTCAATCAGCCGCCAAGTCTCTGCACTCATCAAGGGCTCACCGCCAGTGATGCGTAGTTCTTTTAGCGTTTTGTGAAGGTCTGATTCCCACCATTTGTGGAATGCTTCCACGTAAGGATTAGCCTGACCGAATTTATACAGTTGACTATGATCGTGAGCATGAGTAAAATGGTTCCTGCCGTCACTAACCAAGTTGGTATATGGTCCATTCCGCTTAATGTCGTTAACCCAAGTACTACTAAAAGCTGGGTTGCAGTAACTACAAGCAAACTGACAAGTCCTATCAAAGGCAATTTCCAGTGTTTGTAAGTTGACGTCGTTGCTTGCTGGGGTACGAAATGCTGCATTTAAATCCTCATCTGAATAAATTACTGTTTTGTATACGCGGTCGCTGATGCTGTCCCGGCCCATATCTTCTATCTTCCAGCAGTATTCGCAACCGCTAGGACGCTCACCCTTCTGCATCTGCTCACGCTCCATCTTTTTCTTTTGCGTGTTGTGCAAAGCCGCAGGGTTACGTTGTACATCGTCTAGGTCAATAGCATGTGGCAATGGATGATGGCAGCTGGTTGTTTGTCCGCTGCCAAGCCATATGGTTGCGTTGTACCATTTGGCTGCACAGAATGATTCACTTTTGATATCAATCACTCGGCGTTTGTATTCTAGGTCTGTTTCGTTATTGATTTTGGGCATGGTATCTACACTCGTCCCAGAACTCTTTCATCTGTGGGAATGTCTTTAAAAAGTCTGTGTGTCTACGTGCATCGTGTTCATTGAAGAAGCGATAGAAGTCTGCACGTTGTAGTTTAACATAATCAGGATCCAGTTTGCTACCTGCTCTCATCCAATCTATATCGCGGCGTAGACGTTGTATCTCGTAGTCTTTGAATCCACGAAATGGTTTGTCTGCTGTTTCTCGATTCAGTTCCATCCAATCTGCTACTCTTTCTAGACGGTCAGCATACACAGGAGGAAGTATCTGTAGACTTTGCCATGTGGGTGTGCGTAGCAAGGGCGTGTCAAACCAAACTCGTTGATATGTTTTGCTATAGAGTATGCGTAGTTCCAGTATCCATTGCAGCAAATTTTGCAGTCCCAATACACTGAGATTGTTCATTGTGATAATGAATGTCAAACTGTTGCGATTTGGGATACCGTACAAATAACGATGAACATTCTCAAACAGGCGATTATAGACTAGCCCATCACGAATGTATTCGGCCTGTTCGTGTATGCCTGTGTCCAAACTGACATACTGCATAAAGTGTTCGATTTGTGTATCGCACAGGCGTTTAACATAGTCATAGTACTTGTCGTACAGCTTAGATTCTACACTAAAGTTGCTTGTTACATTCAAGTGCAGGTCGGGTTTAGGTAAGGCCAACACATAGTCGAAAACTCGATACGTATTCCGGTCCATAAGCGGCTCGCCGCCAGTCATGCGAAAATGTTTCAGTCGAGGATACAGAGTTGGGAACCACTCCCAAAACGCTTCCACATACGGATTGTGCTCTCGGGCAGGTATGGGTCGTCTCTGGCCCACAAAATAATCAGGTGCGTTGTGAGGTACGCTAGTAGGAAATGCGCCGTAACGACTGGATTCGTCGGCCCAGCTAGAACTATACTGAGGACTGCAATAACTGCAACGTAGATTGCAAGCACTATTGAAGTTGACTTCAACATAGCTGGGAACCACTTCATCTTCAAGTCCGGTACTGTTTTTAATTGTGGCATAGTGTTCTGCGGCCCAAGGTTCGCCGCTCCTGTAATGTCTATCGCTTAGATTGCCCAAGTCTTCTTGTGTCCAACAATAGTTACATTCTGCGGGACGTTCATCTTTCAGCATTATGACCCGCTGCTGTTTCTTGTGCTCGGTGTTGTGTAGTGCGCCAGGATTCGCTTCGAGTGGCTCAACAGGAATTGCATGTAGCGGCGGATGATAGCAACTGTTGGTCTGTCCTGTAGTAAGGTGTAGGCTAACCTGCTGCCATTTGGCCAAGCACAGTGCTGGACCTAGTTGGTCCCGCATGTCCTCAGCTGCTGTCATGAATACACTTTTACTCACGAGTCATTATCCCTTGATTTTTAAAATTGCTCTTATAGTGATGTTTGAAGAAGCGACTTTGTTCTGCATTCAAAGAAGTAATAGGTAAACCCAGTCTAGTCTTTAATGCTCGTTCAACTTCATATGTGAAGTCTTCGCACATATATTCTATTGCACTGTATTTGTTCCAGAGTTCTTTGAGTTTTGTAAAGTCTTGGACTTCTGTGTAGTCCCAGTCTGCGAGCATTGTGAGATAAGTGCCCAGTCTTGCTCCATGGATTGCCATGTGCCCGTTTTCTACATCACAGCCAACTGTCTGCCAGATGCAAAGGTTATCGTAGTTCCTTGAGACCACACGCGAGTTGAACTCAGCGAGACTTGGTCGTGCGCCCCGGTCCAAACACATTTTAACACCCTCACGAAATCCTGCACGCCATGCCTGGAAAGGAGTTCCATTTGGATACGTAGTGGAGAAACAGTCCGCCATTGCCCAGTACTGCGGGTGAAAGCAAAATTCCACAAGGGTTTCAGCGGACCCGTCGGAGGCTTCGTGTGTCCGCATGTTACGAACAAAATCCTTAGTCCACGAGCTAAGTCCGCCATTTCCATATTGTAGTCCATTTATCGTGTTACGTGCTCGCCATCTAAAAACACAGTTGCGAGTATTGTCATCCAACACCAACTGCTGATTAAAAAATGCTGGATCCGGGATGTTGTCACCATCAATGAGGATAAATCGAGCTGTATCGCTTGCATCAGCGGCAGCTTTATGCGCCGCGTCTGATCCCAATACGCCATCGACTCTTTTTGCCCATGGTACCATGTTTTGTATAGTGGCCCAGAATTCTTCTTTTTTTGGTTCGTCATAGGTTAAGAATATTACATCCAAGTCTGCTACATCAATCTTTTCTATACTCATAGTGTTCCACATCTGGGTAGTCGTCTTCGACTACAAGGCTGGCATGTCCCTTAGCGACACAAAATCCTGCTGTACTCTTACGTAATTGTACACGATATACTGCATCGCGGTCAATCTTTTTTAATTTGGCATCGACTACACGGTAATCAAAATATCGGTCATATTCATCTCGAGTGACTACCAAATAGTCGGTGTCCACAGGATGGTTTTGCATGGTGCATAGATAAATCTCGCCTTGCTGGTTGTAGTGTACTCTATGCTCTATGGCTTCTGGTGTTGTCTTATCCAGTAGAGATTCAAACTCAGCCCAAAACTCGTTGCTCATAATACTCAATCAATTCTTTGGTTGCGTATGACTTGTCATGGTAGTGTACAGGTGCATACTGATTTAAGTTGTTGATACGAATCACATCACCGTCACGTTCTGTCATCACAGTATCAATCCAACTGCGGGCGTCGCTCCAGCCATTGAAGCCAGACTTCATGTGTACAAAGTTGATAAAGTCCATTGAAGGCATTGTGACTGTTTCTCTGCCCATGATTTCTGCTGTGATGGCATAGACTACATCTGTGCTGGGTACGATAGTGTCAAACTGTCGTAGCTCTTGCGATATCTGTGCCCAGGTGTAAAATACGCTTCGTGCTACTGCAAAGAAGTCTGTGCTTTCTCTGCTGTATCTAAAATACATGAGTCCGTTGTAGACATCAGGTAAACTGTTGGCATCCAATGCTTCTCGGTATTTGCGAACTGTGCTTCTAAGGCCCGCAAAAGTTTTTGCACCAGTACTGAGACAAACGTTCTTGAGTCTAAAAGCAGTCCACCAGTGGTCAATGCTTTGTGTGAACAACAAGTCGCTTTCCAGTTTGATGGTTTCTTTGAATGGAGTGTAGTAATCAGCCGTGGCCTCAAAGCCGTAGGGTACGTCAAAAATACGATCTGTGGAATCCATAACAATCACATAGTCAAACGCTCGTCGATGTTGCGCTGTGACTAGTTTGTTAGTCGCTGGGTCCACAATTACAGCATAGCTGTTCTGTTCTTGTGTTGCCTTGATGTTTAGGCACTGTAGGTATGCCAGTTCAAGGTAGTTGGTATCTTTGGTGTTGACCGCGAAAGTCACAAACCCCTGTTGTTCTTTAAATTGTGAGCTCATTAACCAGTTCTCGGAAGTTGTCGGTTTGTAAGTATGTTTTGTCCATGACGTGTATATTTTGATGTGGTAGTACCAAGGCCGTGTTGGCTAGGTGTACATGTATCTGTGTTGTAGTGGCCGCTATGCGTTCAATTGGGCTAGACACTGTAAACATGCGCCAAGGTATGCCCTGTTGTTCGTTAACATGATATCCGCTCAATATTGTGTTAGCTATGGCAAAGGCATAGTCGTTGCGATAGTTGCCTTCTCTGATGTTGTACAGCAGACGATAATAGTTGTAGTTGCGCTGTATCTTGCCCACTAGTTCAAACAACATTTGGGCTCGCGGGCTTTTTCTGAATAGCACCACTGTGGCCCAGACAAATGGCAAGCTGGTATTGCCCATCTGTTCATAGCTGGGCCCATTTTCATCACTGTTGTGGTGCATGAGTTTATAGTCCCAATCGGTCTCAAACAGTTTGAGCAAACTATCATCAAGTACTAGATAGTCTGTGTCCAGCACAACGGTTTCGACGTAAGGACTGAGTTCATAGGCAAGATAGCGACCAAAGTTACGCCACTGTACGCCAGCATCCTCTGTACGAAACGTGTGTCCTTGTGGATCAACTCGCACAATCTGATCGTAGGCAAACACAGGCTCAGCATCATGATCAGTGACCAATGTAATGGGCAAGCCCAAGTTCTTTTCAATCAGTCTACAGGTTTGGTCAGCAATGGCTACGTAGTCGACTTGCGTGTTAAACGCAAAGACCACAACGCCTTTAGACTTTGCGGATACGTTTGAGTTCGTCATGTGCTTGATGCCAACGGTTCATTACTTTTTGATAGTGTTGCTGTGCTTGTACCAAAAACACTGTACGATCAATCTCAATGGGATTTTGGTAAGTATCTTCCAAGTACAGCTCGTCGATGGGCCAAGTGGCCACAAACGCCAACAGTTCGGGTGTGACTTTGAACAAGCCACCATTATAGGCAAAATGTAAATCAGTTTGGATTTTCTCTCGCAGAATCTGTTTGTTCTGCTGATAGCTGGTTGCTTGACGTATTTGGGAAAGTAATTGTTCGGTACTCATCTACACAGTATAACTGACTACTGTGTAGATGTCAAGCCAATTAGGAGATAGTGACAGTGCCCCAACTGTTGCTCAAGTTGGTTGTTTCTGGATAAACTACGTCAATACGGTGGTTCCAAGTAACGTTGATACTCTCGTTGAATGCAGGTGAACCTTTTGCTGCTGAGTAGACTGTAAAGTCAAGATAAACAATGTTACCCACATCAGCATTGGATCCTTGAACACCGTTGGTACGAAGGTTAACTTGAATATAGTCGCCGGTGTATGCCGAAGTAGTACTTGTAATTTTTTGTATAGTGGTACCAGTACTTGCGTTCCAATAACCAATTGCAGTATTGTTGGTGTTCGATGTTCCACCTGAACCGCTACGGCCACCGTTGGTAGTGCCGCGGATGGTACTGATGCTGCCCAAGTTGGTAGAAATAAGTGTGACCCAGTCGCCGGATCTGTTGGTGCTGTCGCCATTAGTTGCACTGATATTGACAAAGTTTAACTGTCCGCCTGCGTTAAAAAAGTAACGTGCCCGATCTGCACTGGCAAAAGTACAGGTGCGTGTAAAGGTCCAAGTCAGTGCGTTAGTAGTGTTAGTAGATGTAAAGTTAGGGCTAAAAGTTGAACCAGTTGTAGTTGATCCCTGGCTGTTAAATGACGATGCACTTGAATATGCTGTGTTGATACTAGAACTAAAGTTACTTAAGTATGTAACCAAGCTACCCGAAGTTGGTGCACCAATACCTGTACCTGAACCTGTTTGGTGTGTACGAATACTGTTTAGTGTGTTAATGGCGCTGGCCCACTGTGTAGCAGTTACAACACCAGTGGCGCTGACTTGACTCAATGGTGTTTGACCATACCCATATTGACCATTGCCAACTGCCCAAATTGTATTAATCTGGTTTGCTGTGCTGCTGGGACTTGTACCTACAAATCCGTTGTAATCTGTTGCTGCAATCAAGCCGCCTGAACTATATGACATGTTGTTTATTCCTTACGAATTTAATTTTACTACAGCTTCAACTGTGCCTGGGCCGAGTGTGTCTTTGTTTTCTAAACTACGTCCGATAACATTCCAGGTTGTAATTTCGCTGCGTAGACCTGCACGAGCAAAACCGTTTCCTGCACTGACCAAACGATCGCCTTTGCGTACTGTACCAATCACTTTAACCGGAACACGTCCTTGCACTGCAATTGGGGGATGAGTAAGATCATCGCCTACTCGACTGTTCATAACAAAGGCTGCTCTAGTACTTATGACGCCGAACACATCTTCGCTTAAATCTTCTGTTGCTGCGGTGATTTCTGCTGTACCACCCAATTCAACAACCGTGCCAGGATCATATACTGCATCTGCTTCAAAGCGTTCTGCCAAGTCAGCGTACTGTGCATGAATTGACGTACCGTAAATGTTGTTCCACCAGTTAGTAATGCTGCCTAAGTTATAGCTCAAGTTTGCACTAGGTGTAATACTTGAACTGATATTAGCAAATGTAGTGGGATTTGAAGGGAATGTCAAGTTGCCAGTAAAGTTAACGTTACCACTTACTGTCATTTGTCCTGTAACTGTAAGGTTACTACCCACAGTAAGATTGCTACCTACTGTGAGGTTACCGCCTACAGTCAAATTGCTGCCTATACTGGCTGCATTGGTTACTATTAAATTGCCAGTTGTAGCCGAACTGGTGATGACGTTGGCGGCTGCTACTAGGCCAGGCAAGTTCAGTCCAGGATAGACTGTAGTAAGACCACCAACCAATGCGGGCGATGCTGGGGTAAATGCCACAGAATCGCTGCTGAATACTCCAGTGAATTTGTTGTTGACTGTGACATTACCCACATAGTGCGTGGTACTGACGTTGTCAACTACATTAAACTGGGCCAAAGAAGAAGTTGCTGGGGCTACGTTTGCTGTGTATGGGCCAATTGGAATCCAGTTGGTTCCGCTATAGACATAAAATTGAGTCTGTGTTGGATTCCACCAAAAGTCTCCCACAACGGGATTAGCAGGTGCAGTTGCACCAGTTTGACTGCTGCTGATAATTTTCCAGTTGGTGCCTTGCCAAACGCTCAGATGCTTGTTAGTACTGTCCCACCAGAGCTGACCAACCAATGGGTTAGTGGGTGCAGTGGCACTACTAAAATGTTCCATTAGGTGAATGAAGTTTTCGTTAAAAAATAGTCCGAACCCAGTGAAGTTCCTACCAATAAGATTTAAGCTAGTAGTAGTTGAGTCTTCGGTTCCATCCTGTAGTGTTAATAGAGGAGTTCCGTTTGTCAACGTAATATTGTAGGCCATTTGTATCTTTTCCGTTTAATTTACTTATTTATGCAAATTTAACCGTTGCCCCATACTATAATTACTGCCCCTGGGTTGCCATCAGCTCCGGTTTGTTCAAAAACGTCTGCTCCTGCACCACCTTGTCCAAAAGGACCATATACTTGAGAAGCCACAGTGATAGTTACACCATTGTCGCCCCCTGCCCCTCCGCTGGTAGCTCCATAGGTGTTTTGTGGTTGTGTCGCGCCTGTTGCGCCTGTTGCGCCCCCGGGACTGC
>Ga0208260_1000421_pt1 | contig 15835 bp, 3 predicted proteins | sample CryBogCBH18Aug09_FD_184619 | JGI IMG/M metagenome (GOLD analysis project Ga0208260, IMG submission 184619) | Freshwater microbial communities from Crystal Bog, Wisconsin, USA - CBH18Aug09 (SPAdes) | ecosystem: Environmental > Aquatic > Freshwater > Lake | place: Crystal Bog, Wisconsin, USA...
TCATGGGGGAGCCCGTTACTTCATTTTCAAGCGGAGGCGGACTCTTAATTTGTAGTTAGGCCGAAAATCTGATAGTAAATTAGTTGGTCAGTAAGGGAGATAATGAAAAGAAATTCTATCAAACCAAGAAAGACTGAGTAAAAACTACCCTTATGTACCACAGGGAAAGTCCTGTGACCACCAGTAGGGGGAACCGGGTGACTGCTCCCGGAGGACTGTCTTAATACTCTAATCTGTCCCCTACGGGAGCGAGGGAAATCTCCACCCATGCGACGCATCCAGAAGTGGGTAACGCACAAAAACAATTGATGTGGCATATAGTGCGAACGACATGAGAGTGTAACGCGGTGGCGAGACATGTAAAGTAAAAGGCCAGGGAATAGAATTTTTTGAAAATCAGCTCGTTAAATTACATGAATGTTAACGGCCTCCCATGAACCATGAGGCAAGTCCCGTTGCACCGAGTAGGAGGAACCGAGGGGCTACCTCGGATGCGGGGGTCTAATCATCTACTATATCACCACCATCAGGGGGAAGAGGGGACGGAATGATATCTACAGGCGAATCGGACAGATGGAATGCAAGATGAGGAGAAACACCACTATCTAAACGCCTTCTCTTCCTAGATGGTAGGGACGTCACAGAAGATCCGCGCCGACCATGCCACTGTCGTTGACTGGAAGGAGACAGGGACGGAGGGGAACACGCCGGGGGAGGCTGACGGCCTTTCAACGCCAGGGCATCCGCCGCCTTGTTGCCAATAGACAGTGCTGAGAGGCTCCGCGAGTGCGCCTTGGTCCAGATAATTGCAATGGAGGTGATGGTTCGGACTTGATCAAGGAGCTGGCGCGCCAGTTGAATAAGCTGCCGATTGCTGTGAGTATTCTTACGGGGGTAAAGAAGACACTTCTGAGAGTAGTCTGAATCCGTGTAGATATTGTATCCCCGGGAGCCCACTTCGCGAGGTTTCGGCTGCACGAGGATCCATTGGAAAGCCCGGATGAGGGCAGTAAGCTCGCCCGCATTGTTGGTAAGACGAGTGGCTCCGTGGTAGTCCGAGGAGTCGGATTGAAGGATAACCGGCCCACAGTCTTCATAGAGGGTAACACGAGGCTCAAGTGTACAGACGTGAAAACCCCAACCCGCACTGAAAGGAGGGCGGACGGAGGCCGAGCCATCGGTGAAGATGGAGGCGACGACGTCGGGGATCGGGGAAGAGGGAACAACAGGGACTTTGGCCACATATGCTGCCGCTTCCTCCCTGGACGAGAAGACCGCATGATCAGCACGAGAGAAACCCCTTACCTGTTCCCGAGCATCCTTCCAGGCGAGGTAGACTCCAGGTTGTCGACCGGCCCGGACAGCGTAGAATCGCGCTTTACCATGACGAGACAGGTATGGACGATAGGGCTGATAGAGGCGAGCAGCAGAAAGACTGCCCGCAGGGTCATCTTGATCCGCCACCGCCTGTGTGTACGAGGCTTCTCGCCACGCCTCCCAGATAGCAGTGTTGCGCTCCACCAAGAGCGGGGAGAGCTCTAATAGTGTAGTTCGGATGGCGCCTGGGGAGTCCTGTGGGAGAAGCACAGCATCCAGAGCTCGAAGTTGACACGAGGCCCAGTTACCCAGGCAGATGCGGTGGCCATTAATATCCTGGACAAGTTGGCAAACCTTAGGGACAATGCGTTCCTCTATGGGGAGAGCACATCTATATTGAGCCAGCTGATAGTCCGACGCAGCCCTGGCCGCGCAGAGAAGGGGATGCCGACAAAGTCGATAGATGTGATCATAAGTTTCCTCTTCCTGGGAGAAGAAGGAGCCACAGAGCTTGCAACTGCCCAATCTTAACCGTTCCTCATTGGACTTGGCTCCCTTGGCTCTGTTGTGCCCAACAAGAAGATGGCGCTCAAAGAGATGACGTTCAAAATACGCACGGGAGGGTATCGGCAGATGGGAGAGATTAAGAACAACCGAGGCAAATTTTAGGGTCACATCAGTCCAGCACGGAGGATCACCCCTTCGGGAACGATCGAAATCTCTCTGTTCCTGGGCACGAAGACGGGCTTGTAACAAACTTCTGGACTTCAGAGTGTCTAGGAGATAGGAGCCCGAGTATTCATCACGCCAGGACCAGGTACCGGTAAGATAGTCAAGCGGTACACATTGGAGGAGGGGCTGAGACAGGAAGCTGCTCTCAGTGTTGCCTGAGAAGGAAATATCTAAGACTTCTTGTTGGCTGAGACCAGTGTGGGCATAGGCGGAGCTGAGGAACATTCCACGCAGTGGAAGGGACTGAGGGACAGAAGAGAGGCTGGGGACTGAACGATGCTGAACCTCCACGGAGGAAGACAACAAGGACTGAACCAATTTGTGAAGAGCCGCGGAGGGTGGGTGGGCATAGGTCAGGGGTGGAGAGATAACAGAGTCAACTAAGGACCTATCCGAAAGGTGCACAATGAGTTTATCCGCGGTGGCCTCATCATAAAGTTTCAAAGCCCGCAATAATCCCGTCAGGGCGACCGTCTGATCATGATAGTTATCTTGATTGGCCGGAATGAGGTCCTCATACACTAGCGAGTCCCAGTGCACATGATCGAGGGTGGAAAGGACACACATACGGTGAAGGCGGGGTGAGCTCATGACAGCCTCATAAAGAGGGGAGGCCCGGAGTTGGGTGTGCTGAGTGATGTAAACGTGCAGGACAGTAGCAGGTTTTGCATTCCGACCCGAAGCGACCTCTGCGGAGGGAGTGCAAATGCTGTTTGGAAGAAGAGATGGGACAGATTCCCGGATCCGCACTCGGGATGGAAGGTTGGACAGAGAGGAAGGTTCCGCTACCCCTCGACCCCAAGGAACTGTCTCCAGGCGAAGGCGATGTGCGGTCGTCCCCGGAGGGAAGATCGCTAACCGCCAGGTCTCAGCATGAAGCGGGCCAGAGTACAGTTGAAGAACCGGATTGTTGGACAGAACGGACCCCTCAAGTGGAGAGACCATCGAGTGAGGTAAAGCCCACTTACGAAAGACAATGGAGACTTCCCCTAAGGCCAGACGTGGAAGGATATCGAGAATCTCAATCACCCAGCGAGAGGTACGGAGGAATCCCACAGGAGCGACATGCCAAGATTGACCAGGAAGGAGCGGAATAGGTGCATCCGGGGACCATAACGGGAGGGTGTCCAGGGAACTTCGGAGAAAGTCCGGTAGATGACGCCACGCCCATCGACCGAGGTTCTCCTGCCATTGGGCAAGATCCAGGAACATGTGGTATTGTTGGCTCAGAATGTAGTGACTCTGGTGAGTGGACCAATTGACACCAACCAAGCCATGCAGGGGGGACATGGGGGCAAGATCCGGACACGAAGAAGCTTGTTGATGGGAAAGGACTGCTCGACCTGAGGCGCCATACGCAATGAGACTCGAGACCCAAAAGCCAGCCCGGAGGTCAGTTAAGGACAACACAGGTTGGTGTACGTTATAGGGACAGGGATGACCGCGTCGCAAGAGGGCCTCCATTGCCCAACGGGTCCAGGGGTCGGAGGACTGCAGCGCCCGTTGCATGAGGGACAGCTTCCGTTCCTGAATGATGATGGAGGGGCGAACGAAACCCAGACCCCCGAGGGTAGTGGGCTGAAAGATATTCTCTTCTTGGGAGGACGCTGCGTTCTTCGTACGGCGACGGAATTCCTGAGCAAAGAGCTTATCCAGAAGACGACACTGCTGGAGAGACCACGAGGAGAGGATGCCCACATACGCACCCCTATTGAGAAGACATAACGTCATGACCTTAGTGATGAGGGATGCCGACGCCCGTCGACGTGCGAGGACGAGAAGAGAAGTGCGAAGAGATTGATACGCTTTGTCAAATGAGGTGTGGTCTCGGGGATTGATGGGGTATTCGACCCCAAGACTCTTCACGACACCCGACGTCCGGATAGGGATATGAACCGGGGTCCAACCCGCCACGTGAATTACAAGGAATTCAGGAGGGGGAGGCGGATCTAGTCCGCAATAATGGAAGACGCGAAGCTTGTGTGTGGCAATATGCAGGTTAAAGACCAGAGCAAAGACCGAAACTAGGTCGGCCATACGCTGAAGAGCCCTCAGCGTTTGAGCCACCGATTGAAGGTCGTCTGCGTAGCAGACATCTTTAGCCCGGTAAGTGGTACCATCAGGCTTAGGAAGGTAGATATGCTCCTGGGAATCCTGGTCCTGATCAAGGAGGGTGAGCAGAACATCAAAGACTGCAAGCCAGGTGAACGGGCTATGGATATCACCCTGACCCGTCCCACGCTCAGGTGAGAACGCTAGGGGAAGCAAAGAGGAGAAACCCTCTTGAACCAGAGTTTCTAATGCGAAGTCTGTTCGGACAACGGCATGACCATGGAGATCAAGCGCTACTAACCATTCAGCGAGAGCACGGGGAACACCAAGACGCTGCCAGCAGAGGATGATTAGCGGTCTGGAGACTGAGTCGAACGCTTTCTTCATGTCCCATGAGCTCCCATAGAGATGAGAGCGGTGTTGCCAGGCCTCTTCGAGCGCGTTAAGGAGTTGGATGTTGGCGGTGTCCGTACCTCGAGAAGGAAGGTATGCATGCTGAGTGGGACAGAGTACGTTATGTTTGAGCAGCGAAGAAACGATACGTCGAACGATCAGCCCAGTCCACAACTTCCTGAGAACTTCCATGAGCATGATGGGCCTGAGGTCCGCTAGACGGTTAGAGGTACCTTTGGGCAACGGGACCAGCCATTTCCAGAGCCAGGCTTCCGGGACATGTCGGGCCGTCCACAAGACGCAGAGACATGAGTAAGCTTCTTCAACGACATCCGGCGACCAGCATTTGATGTGATCATACAGGAGGCCAGAAGGGCCCCCAGCAGAATGTCCAGATTTATTAGCGATAGCAGCTTTAAATTCCGCAAGGGAGGGCGCACTGACCAGGAGCGGTGACAGATCCGCTTCAACCAAATGGCGAGAGGGCGAGTGGCGCAAGGCCTGCCATAGGCGCCTGAGCGGAGCAGAGGGGAGAGGGGGAATACCTAGGGCCTGATGGCGCACCGCGAACTCTTCGTAAGACTCATGCATAAGAACATCCCAGGAGAGGGCACCATCGTGGAGGTCAGGGGCCTCTGTGGCAGGAGAGTGGAAGTGAGCTTCAAATTGCTCCGTAATGAGACGGTGAACTTCCTCTTTGGATGTTGGGAGAGGCCGATCTCCCGGATCCATGCATTCAAGCGGGGTGCAAAACGGAATCTCTCCCAGGACGGATTGAATAGACCGGTGAAGGTGCCCACAGGTAGCCGCTTCTTCACGTTGACGGATATGGTGAGACTGCAAGGAGGCTAGTTCCTTCCGTTTGCGACCATGAAGTGCGTTCCGAACGCGTCCAAAGTCCCGGACAGCAGCATGGAGGATGTTCAACCGATTGGAGAAATCCTGTGTACGCCACTCCTCAGGAGAGAAACCATGCTCCCAAACTTCAGCGGGGGTGCCGTCAGGCCACTTCAAGGACTGGACCGTCATTTCCCATTCACTGATAATTGCAGAGATCCCAATGTAGAGGTCATGCGCGGAGTTCCACGGAGGGAAGGAGCGACGGCATGGAAGAAGCCCTAAACGCTGTTGAATACGGAGCAAAGCACGCAGCTGCGCTTGCAGGGCAGCATAAATCGGGCTCCACAGCTCCTTCTTCCTGTTCCGTTTCTTAATTTTCTTTCTAGTGGGGGCAGATTGAAGTGAGAGCGCAGTGAGATGGTCTAGATGGGCCTCAGCGACGGCAGGTGTGAGGAGACAAGGAAGGGGACTCCTGGAATCGAAGGCGTCCCGAAACTGTTGCAGCTGAGGCTTGGATGGAGTAAATTTCCGGAGATACCGGATGCGCTGCTGACCGGCACTGGGCGTGAATCGAGGAAGGAGCAAATGGTCCGTCGGAATCGTAAAGGACACCAGGAGTGGGCGATGATCTGAGAGGCCAACCCACCCAGAGCCAGTTCCCGCCCCATAGCCAGCCATCCTGTAGAGGGGGCTGAGCACAAGCACATGATCAATTTCAGTGCCAGTGGTGAGTCGCGGAGTGGGACGGGTAATGGGAGGGGAGAGATCTGGTATGTCATCCCGCCAGGACCTCCAGCCCCCATCACGAGCCCACGAGCCGAGGGCAGCGCTGTACCCCCCACCATCATGGCGACGCCCCCTCCAGGTGCTATTGAAGTCTCCCCCGAGGAGGACATGGTTGCCAGGATGCCTCATATGTTGAAGCGCCAGTGCAGAGACGGTTTGGCGTGCATAAAGGAGGGGAGATTGTGTTCCCTGCTTAGTACTCAGGTATCTGTGAGTCAGACTAAACAGCTTCTGATCGGATGAGTCCGCTGAACCATTCGGTGGTGGATACGGCCAGTAAGTGGCGATGAGACGAAGTACTCCTGTGGGCACAGCGACGCAGATGGAGTCAACAAGACAGAGTCTGGAGTCATCAGAGGAGTGCTCTATAAATTTGGAGCTCCAACGTTCATTCAAGATAAAGGCATTACCCCCCACCCGGACACGCGACCCAGTGGGAGCCTCTGGGATGAGTGGATAAGAGCTCAGCAGTTTCGATCGTTGCCCGAGCTTGGTATGAATTTCCGTGAGGAAGACACGATGTAGAGCGGAGTCAATCCGGGCATCAATGAGAACCACTATATCGATGTGTTGGAGGAGCATGACTGTGAGAATTTCAGTGAGTTTGAAACCATCCATTCCATTTACGTTGAAGAAAATCACTCTGAAGTCCTCAACAGACGGAGATCCACCCATATGGAACTCGAAAGCATCAGGGGCATGACGAAGAAATTCGTCGAGACAAGGCGCACCAAGAATCTCTCGTTCCAGCGGTGGAGTAGCCATGGGATCCAATTGAGGCGAAAATGGAACAAGGGTAACAGGAGCCTCAAAAGGACCGAAGTATGGGCCATACAAAGGAGGGGTAGAACCGCACACATAGCCCCGATGGTCAAATAGAACGAGCGGCGGACGTCTATGCCGGGGACGATGAAGTGTGGTGGGCAGGTCCATCAGGTACAACGTAACAGTGTTGGTTACACAATCGATCACGTGGATGGGCCCTTCGTAGATACCCGAGAGCAGATAATAGAGGACCGGATGGATGCGCGGGACACTTCGACGCTGAAACAGCTCCAGGAGGCTCGGAACGCGAGGGAGGGTAAGGCCACTGATCCGGAGCAGGGATAGTCCCGAGCGACAGGAGATGCTAACAAAAGTGTAGTTATCAATCGTGACCTGGTCAGTCGGGAGGCACCGAACGCGAGTCCAGTTCGCCCCAAGGAATACTTCCAGGCGTTTCCAGAGAGAGAGCACAGTGTCAGAATCAGATTGTAGCGATCCCAGATATGCCGTCAGGAGGGACTGGGGCCCTCCAGTGGTTTGGAGTTCTTGATACCCTAAGATCGGGGCCACAGGGTGTACAGGCTGAAGCAAGGCCGACCAAGTGAGGCCAGACCGCCGCCGAGCTTCAGGATTCAGCCACAGTCCCACCGGTGCAAGCGCACCCTGCGCAAGATCCACGGGGGTGGGAGGCACGAACTGGGGGGGACAAGGCAGGAGAGCCGGCAGAGGTGGAGGGACCCATCGGGGAAGATCCGGAGAAGGAAAGTCCGCTAAAGTGAGGGGTCTACCCGGAAGTCGGAGAAGACTACCAGACGGGAGAGTCACCTCCTCCGGGGCCGCAATAGACATCGGCTCAAGGGCCTCCTGAAGGAAGTCACGCGGAACGTAAGGACCGTCCTCATCCATGGCAACCGTGTCTGAGTGGAGAGAGCTCGTGTCCCCGTCTGCCTGGGCCAAAGGGAAAGACTCTGAAGCAGTACCAGGAGTCCACGCAAGGGTGGTGATGAAGGCAGAGGAGGACTCCGGAGAGGAGACATCCTCCGTCGTCAGCTCTGGAGCAGGGGAGAGCTGTTGGGAATGAGCTGGATTGAACTGTAGGAGAAGCTGTCGGAGGAGTGTATCGGTAGCACGATGAAACTCAGCAAGATCCCATGACAGGGGGAGGGGGTAAAAATGACGCCCTCGCAAGACGGAAGCCCGAGTCGATGTCTGAAGAATTTGCTGGAGTTCAGATAGAGTAAACTGGGAATAGCGGTCTGGGAAGCGACGATCACACGTAAGTTGAGCCCATGAATGTGACAAGGCAGACCTACGAAAACCGTGGTGAAGGCGGAGTTCATCGGGTTCAAGCTCAACGTAGAGGGACGCGGCCGTGCCATGAGGGATCATCTCCATGACATCGTCAACGGTAAGAAACAACTCGTCCGGGTCTGCCATGAGCGGAGACCGCTGTCCTTGTTGCAAGCCCTGGGCCCATGTCATCAATTTACGGCGGAGCGAAGGGGAGCATGGGCCAGACAAGATGTCCTGAACGGTGGTGAGAACCCTGGAGTGATCTTTCTGACGGCGGTAGAACTGAAGGTAGGCCCAGTGGGAATTGGTGCACTGCGAGAAGTGGGCGCCCCAGGTATCTCCCGGTAGTAGCCGGTATAGGAGCGCAAGCTGAGCGCCACAGCTGCCATCGGGATTGCAGGCATAGTACCAGTCCCGACAATCCACAGTGTGCAGCATGAGAAGAGGATGGAGGCTGACGAATTCACGCAGAAGGGTGAGTTTGTCCTCAAAGGAACTGTCCAAGGGGAAGACACAATGTGTACGAAAGTCTGTCGCTGGCAAGACCAGACGCCAGGACGCCCCTACCGGGACAGACACATCCTCAGTAAAATATAGCGCAGAGCCAGGAGTTGGTGAAACCGGTTGCGTAAACGACAGAATACTGGGAGTGAGCTGGGAGAGAAGCTCCCCGTGCCCTGTGATACCAGCCCTGTCCAGAAATGGCTGGGTGATATCCTCACTGTAGCGTCGAAGAATAGCCAAGCGGGTCGGGAGATCAAGTGTGCGAAGAAGATCAGTCCAGTAGATTAAACCATAACTAGTGTACAGCTCAGCACCTGGGACTATAGGGACGTCAGGAATAGCTACTACAACCAGACGCCTTTCCGGTTTTAGGACCACTATGCGACAGTTAACCCGCCGGGGATCAAAATGCTCATTAATGAAGCGACCATAGCAGGAGCGATAATCCTGTGCATCAACTATCCACTCTTTGTCCACCGCATGACAGTAGTTGGACTGATAGTCCGACCGTTCGCCCACGCAGCGAGAGATCCAGACACCCTCATATGAGCATATAACTAGATCAGAGAGACGCCAGCGCTTACGACGCTGAGTAGCAGGATCTTTAGCAGGGAAGTGTATCAGAGCGCGCGTAAACAGACCTTCCCCTGTGAAAGGGAGGAGTGTATCGGCCACTCCCACGTCTAACACAGGGGGCGTGATACCCGGTATAGATCTGATTGTATCCAGAGGCCTGACCGGAACTGGAGAGAGAGCGAGGTCGCTCTGACAACTGGAGAGGGTCGCGTGGGAGGAGAGTGGACTGAGGCTTGGCAGCGCCCGCGGCCTACGTCCTCCGCCACTGAGGAGATTCACAGGAGAGCGATGCAACAGCGATAATGTCCACGGAGGAACCGGTGGAGTGGGAGGACATGGTGCAGGGTCCAACCAGAGCCTCCAGTTATGAGGGTCGCTGACCACGAGAGAAAAACGAGGAGTGCAGGGAAGGACCTCCCTGAGGACATCGTCCGAGGACAAAGCTAGAGCTATCCCAGGACCAACCCCTGATTCCAAGAGATGCACCAACAGATAATTGACAGCAATAGTTGGATCCAGCCCACCCTTCTGGTTGGCCAGTTTGGGAGGGGGGTCTGGACCTGTTGTGCCTGGAGCGCTGTACGAAGATTCTGTCCCACCTCCTTCCCAGGGGGACCGGAGAGGTGGGTCTTCCCGAGTACCAGGCCCCCCTTGGCTGCCCAACGATGGGTACCGACAGGGTGGGGCCCTACATCCTGGCCCACCCTGCGGGACAAACCTGCAGGGAGGGTCGCCCTTCCCATCCCCTTCGCCTAAACAGGGGATAGGGTCTTGACCTGGGATAATAAGAGAGATGGAGGAAAATACAACATCATGAACTGCAGACGAAAATGCATATAAGCAGGGCTGCACAGCCACCCCCACCCACCGAGTAGCCGCAAGTGGCACAAGGTGCACACAGGAAGAGTGGACAAGGGAAACAGGAAACGCACAGAAACAGGGAGGCAGAGAAGCCTCCAACCTCGGGGCAGGGGCAAAGGACACAGGGAGCGCACCAGAACCCAGCTTTACACAGACCCACAACCGCTGATCAGGTGCGATGGGCACAGGGAATGTACGGGAAAAGAGCAGTGGAGCTTCCCCTATCCTACTTGGAGCAGGAGCAGGAGACATAGGGAACGTACAGGAACCCGGCAGCACAACGTTCCCCACCCTCTGAGCGGGTACAGGAGACAGAGGAAGCGGACAGGAAAACGGCTGCACAGAGTTCCCCACCCAGGGAGCGGGCAGGAGGGACATTGTGAACTGACAGAACCATAGCTGCACAGCGTCCCCCATCCTTAGATCAAGTGCAAGGGACAGAGAGAGCTTACAGGAAAGGGACTGTACAGATAGCCCCACCCTCTGAGCGGGTACAAGGGACCTGGGGACCGAACAAGACCACGACTGCACAGAGCCCCTTACCCTTGGACCAGGTGCAGAGGGGAGATGGAGCATACAGGAACCCGGCTGCACATCGTGCCCCACCCTCGGGTCGATGGCAAGGGACATAGGGAACTGCCTAGAACATAGCGTCACATAGTCCCCCACCCGCGGATCAGGTGCCAGAGACGTAGGGAACGTGTAGGAACACAGCAGCACAGAGTCCCCCATCCACGGAGCAGGTGCAAGGGATATAGGGGACGCAGAGAAACACGGCGGCACCTCATCCCCCACCCTCTGAGCAGGTGCAAGGGACATAGGGAACGGACAGGGGCACGGCGGCATGGCATCCCCCACCCGCAGATCAGATGCAGGAAGCAGAGAGAACGCACAGGAACACGGCGGCACCGCGTCCCCCACCCTCTGAGCGGGTACACGGGACATCTGAGACGAACAAGAACGCTGCTGCACGTAGTCCTCCACCCTCAGACCAGGTGCAGGGGACAAAGGGAACTGACAGGAACACGGCTGCACAACGTCCTCCACCCTCTGATCGGATACAAGGAACAGAGGAAACTGACAGGAACATTGCTGCGAATAGTCCCCCACCCTTGGAGCAGGCATAAGGGACATCGGGAGTTCACAAGACTGCGCATGAAACTTGCCGGAACACGGCAGTACACAGACCCCCATCCCCACCCACTGAGCAGATATGAGGGAGATAGGGAGCTTACAGGGCCATGGCGGCACCTCGGCCCCCACCCTCTGAGCAGGTGCGAGGGACAGAGGGAACACACAGGAACTCGGCGGCACCTCGTCCCCCACCCGCGGATAGGAGGCGAGGGACCTAAGGAACTGACTAGAAGACAGCGGTACACAGTCCCTCACCCTTGGAGCAGGTGCAGGGGGTAACGGGAACGCACAGGAGCCCGACGGCGGGTTATCCTGCACCTGCCGCTGAATACGGTTACGCAAAGCAGGTGCGCGGGACATCACAGACTCAGTGGAAGTCGGCAACACCTCGCCCTCCAAACGGGAGCAGAGTGAGGCACGGTCCCAAGGACTAGAAGGGATAACCTCCTTCCACGGAACATGATAGGTGACCCACGCATACGGAGGACGTAGGGAAGGAACCGACGGCCGGAGACGAGAAGCGGCGAAATGAACAGCACCATGTACTGGTTCAAAGAGACCCTCCTGTACAGACGGAACAGAAAAAGAGCAGCATGGCGAGACGCTGCAGTACGCGGGAGAGGGGAGCCCAGGGGAGAGCCCCCCCAGAGCCGTGGTGCGCGTGGACATAGCGATAGAACACGAAGACACGCCTAAATCAGTCCTCACCCAAGGCAGGCGCAAGCCATTTGAAAGAATGGTGGGGGCCATTCGGGTTTCATAGCTAGGGAAGTATCCTACCCGGACACAGTAGTCCAGAAAATCGGGGTCATGCGGAAAAGACGGGGATTCCGAGGAGCTGGGAGGTGGACAACGAGGAGGACTCAGGGCCCACGCCCGGTATGCTAGGTAGTCCTCTTCATCATCGAGAGTATGAGCTACCAGGCAGGAACGCTGGCCCTGGAGTGGACGCTCCACCACACTCTGCCTGTACTGCACATATTCCAGATCATCCTCATCGAAGGGAGAGGAAGAGGAACCTGACTGGTCCAAAAGAGACACAACAGTAGGTGGCAAGCCCTCGTTAATTACGATATAGGAGGAGAAAGAGCCCTCCGCACATATCTTAAAATTCGTGTTGGTAATAATCATTAAATTCATCCTTGTACTCGTCAGCCATTCCATCTCCGTTAGGTGCGTCTGGATCCACCCCATCCTCCCGGAGAGCTGGAGAAGATTGCCATGAGACATTGGAGGGGACTGTGGAAGATAACACCGACCTGCTGGGATGAGAGCCGACATCAGCGGGTGAGTGTCCACAAGGCTGGAGTAGCGTCCACGAAGATCCGCATCCACCACCGTTAAAGCCTTCAATTTCTGGGAGCTGGAGGGGGGACCCCGAGGCATACGCGGATTTGAGGGTGGAGTGCTGGTCAAGCCACGGTTGGCAGAGACCATTGCTTTGGGACGAAGTGAACGATGCAACGCAAGGAGGCGGGAGAACATACTCAAGCTGGAAGGGGGAACACGAGTATGGTCAGGAACAAGACGAATTCCCTGGGCGTCAAGGCCCAAGAGGGAGGAGATGGCCTGACCTATGGTAGGGCGGCAGATGTGCTGAGGATCCACATCCGAACTAAGCACCAAATTGAGCGAGTCCGAATGACCGTATGCACGGAGAGCTTTCTCAACAAAGTACCCCGGGTTGGCAGAGTACAGCGCGGAACGGTCGAGAAAGATGCCTCCAATATGCTTGAATAAATCCGGGGAATAGTGCGAGTCCTGCCACAGTGCAGAGAGCAAGGCACAAAGGGATGTACCTTTCTCCACACCAGTAACTACCATAACCAGCGGCGGAGTGGAAGGGAGAGAGGAAAGATAGTCAACTCTCATCAGTTCCGAGCGATTGTTTCCCATGAGCAGACGGGTCCACCCAAACGATAGAACAACCGGAAGGGAGTCAGTGAGGCCAACCGCGGAGAGGAGTCCATCAAGAAGATGAAGATTCTCCCCAGGACGAAGTGGGGGTAAAAGTACGACCGCAAAGCCCTCCAGTCTGTTGGGAGTGACTTGGACAGGGAACATCGCAAGGGAGTACTCAATCGGAAAATTAATGAGGTGAAGCTTGAAGGAAATGAATTCATCTATGTAGTGTAGCAGCAAGCGAGTAACACCCCCAGAGGTATCCAAAGGGAAATTGCGAAAGTACAGTACTTCCGTTTTATGATCCAAACACCAGTGAGACGGCAAAAATTGAAGGAAAACAGTGACCCCACCATCCTGAGATTTGGTGGTGGTGAAGCTGGGAATCTTTAGACCCGAGAGCATCACGCACCGTGGATAGATCTTACGCAATGGGGAGCCAGGGTTTACAGGTTCCAGATGAAAATCAGTATAACCATCACCATCAGGTCCTGCAACGATTTCCGTGCGGAGCGGAATGAAAATGCTGACATGCTTCTCATTCGGAAAGAGCACATTCGGGGAGGTGAGCCACTCCTTGGGTAACGATTTCCACTCAGGACGAATTTGGAGGGCCAACGATGCAAAACGAATTAAGTCTATAATTTGGACGTCCGAGTACGATTTGTGGATGGGATTCAGTAGAAAACCTTTGGAGGAAAAGGTGCGAATGGTGTTCTTTGCACCTGCCAGAAGACAGGAGCGCAGAAGCCATTCCCCGTCAAAAACCTTGAAAGAGATATGCGCCGCCCCAGACTGCACAGCTTGACTGCGATATTGTTCAAACTCAGTTTCCTCATCATCTGCAGGATTTCCAGGAGGTTGAGGATCAGGAGTCGCCATAATTTTGAGATTTTGACTTGGAGGATAATACAAATTTTGAGATATCAAAATGCAGGAGCCAAGAAATTCCGGAATTGGAAGGGCTTAAATAACAGACTATTTAAGGCACACTGACAAAATTCAAGCTTAAAGCACTGAAGATTGGAGTAGATAAAAGCAAAGATATATTTTGTGGCAGAAACACAAAACACGTTTTAAAAACTGTCCTGTGTAATGTAGTGCATGTGTTTCCTGTGCTTCCTGTGTAATGTAGAGCATGTGCTTCCTGTGTAATGTAGAGCATGTATTTTCTGTGTAATGTAGAGCATGTGCTTCCTGTGTAATGTAGTGCATGTGTTTCCTGTGTAATGTTGAGCATGTGTTTCTTGTGTAATGTAGTGCATGTGTTTCCTGCGTAATATAGAGCATGTGATTTCTGTGTAATGTAGAGCATGTGTTTCCTGTGTAATGCAGAGCACGTGTTTCGTGAGTTTTGTAGAGCATGTATTTCCTGCGTAATGTAGAGCATGTGTTTCCTGTGTAATGTAGAGTATGTGTTTCATGAGTTTTGTAGAGCATATATTTTCTGTGTAATGTAGTGCATGTTTTTCCTGTGTAATGTATTTCCTGTGTTTCCTGCGTAATGTAGAGCATGTATTTCATGTGTAATGTAGAGCATGTGTTTCGTGAGTTTTGTAGAGCATGTATTTCATGCGTAATGTAGTGCATGTATTTCCTGTGTAATGTAGTGCATGTGCTTCCTGTGTAATGTAGAGCATGTATTTCATGTGTAATGTAGAGCATGTGTTTCCTGTGTAATGTAGTGCATGTGTTTCCTGTGCTTCCTGTGTAATGTAGAGCATGTATTTCCTGCGTAGTGTAGAGCATGTGTTTCCTGTGTAGTGTTGAGCATGTGTTTCCTGTGTAGTGTTGTGCATGTGTTTCCTGCGTAATATAGAGCATGTGTTTCCTGTGTAATGCAGAGCACGTGTTTCGTGAGTTTTGTAGAGCATGTGTTTCCTGCGTAATGTAGAGCATGTGTTTCCTGTGTAATGTAGAGCATGTGTTTCATGTGTAATGTAGAGCATGTGTTTCCTGTGTAATGTAGAGCATGTGTTTCCTGCGTAATGTAGAGCATGTGTTTCCTGTGTAATGTAGAGCATGTGCTTCCTGTGTAATGTAGAGCATGCATTTCCTGTGTAATGTAGTGCATGTGTTTCCTGTGCTTCCTGTGTAATGTAGAGCATGTATTTCCTGCGTAATGTAGAGCATGTGTTTCCTGTGTAATGTAGAGCATGTATTTCATGTGTAATGTAGAGCACGTGTTTCCTGTGTAATGTGGAGCATGTGTTTCCTGTGTAATGTTGAGCATGTGTTTCTTGTGCTTCCTGTGTAATGTAGAGCATATGTATTTCCTGTGTAATGTAGAGCATGTGTTTCCTGTGTAATGTAGAGCATGTGTTTCTTGTGTAATGTAGAGCATGTATTTCCTGCGTAATGTAGTGCATGTATTTCCTGTGTAATGTTGAGCATGTGTTTCCTGTGTAATGTTGAGCATGTGTTTCTCGTGTAATGTAGTGCATGTGTTTCCTGTGTAATGTAGAGCATGTATTTTCTGTGTAATGTAGAGCATGTGTTTCCTGTGTAATGCAGAGCACGTGTTTCGTGAGTTTTGTAGAGCATGTGTTTCCTGCGTAATGTAGAGCATGTGTTTCCTGTGTAATGTAGAGCATGTGTTTCCTGTGTAATGTAGTGCATGTGTTTCCTGTGTAATGTAGTGCATGTGTTTCCTGTGTAATGTAGAGCATGTATTTCCTGT
>Ga0208260_1000423_pt1 | contig 15764 bp, 3 predicted proteins | sample CryBogCBH18Aug09_FD_184619 | JGI IMG/M metagenome (GOLD analysis project Ga0208260, IMG submission 184619) | Freshwater microbial communities from Crystal Bog, Wisconsin, USA - CBH18Aug09 (SPAdes) | ecosystem: Environmental > Aquatic > Freshwater > Lake | place: Crystal Bog, Wisconsin, USA...
ACCTATGGTTATCCACAAGGATAACCATGACTTTTCAGGTATAATGCGGAGTATAATGGTAGTATAAAGTCGGGGTATAAACGGTGTGGTTATCCACGGCCAAGCTTTGTGCACTGATGTTTGGAAGAAACTGATATGATTATGCTCGATTATATGGAGAAATAGAAACATGTTGTTAGCTAATATTATATATTAATCACAGAAAATACCCGTGGGGAATCCAGAGAATCTTTAGCTCACTGGGTAAACGTTGGTGAGGAAGCTATAAACACTCCCTTGGACTAAGAGTAATTTTTCGTGGCAAAAGCCACCGTATTATGAAAATTAATTTGTATTAAGTCATATAAATAAAATAAGAGAAGTGGAAAAGAGAAAAATACACAAGGTGCAAGCAAAACAGAGTGCATCGGGAGATCGTAGGGAGAAGCAAGATTTGTTTACAAGTAGCAATAGTGCGTCGTAGATAATAGTGAGCAGCACACATACTCACAAATAGTCTTCGCGGGAAGGCATGTAAGGCGGACAATGCAGAATATAGTAGTGCCAGTTGCGGGGCATGCACAAATAGACGGAAGCGTTCGGACCCGCTGAAGTACGCAAGGAAGCACTGGGGCACCGTTTTTAATTTTCGTGGCTCATAATCCGCTAACGAAAAACTTAAATTTCTGTCGAATAGCGGTTCTGAATTCACATAAATTCAGTGCTGGTGCTATTATCTACATAATCAAAACGATTATATTTGCAAAAGTACGTTTGTACGTCCGGAAACCGTCTCTAACGAGCACTTCGGTTTTTCACTTTTTGTTGCACACAAAAACAGTGAATTGCAAAACCTATCGGCAACGCAACAGCTTGAAACTAAAATTTTCTGATAACGGTAAAATTATGAATTACAAGTCCAAATTAACATCGCCCAATTCTGGACACTCTCGTGGGAACGGAAGTCCGTCTGATACCAAACAAGAACCTTGGAGCACGACGCTGGCCAACATCACTACGGGGGAAAATCGAGGTGCATTCAAAGGCAAATTTGTCAGCTCTCTCATTTATATCTCGGGATTCTCGCAGAACATGCTCGAAGATCTTCCATCCTGGGAAGCTGACCTCCTCAACTTCCTATCTGCGTTAACTGAGCACGCTACTGGAGTCTTTCCAGATATGGAACAACTCACAGAACTATTATCATTGGATCATTCTCCGGCCATTGACGTTCAGCATCAAGACTCCCTTGGAATATATATTCCATTATCCACAGAAGTAAATTTCAGCTACACAGGTCCCACTTCCAGTTCCACTGGCGCGGACTTTGACGAAGCACCAATAATTACTATCTTTCCTGAACATTTCATGGCAGACTTTCCGAGATTTCGCGCCAGGGAGCGCTTTCTGTCTCAAGCGATTGATCTTCCCAGTATTGGCCACCTCATGCAGAGTGGTGACATTGGAGCAGTAAGGGGTCTCCCAATTGATTCATATGGTGGATCCCTCACTGCCTCGATGCTCAACCTCCTGCTTCAATATTTTCAAGGGGCCACTTCGTCCTCCACCTGGATCCAACTTAAACTCATTCAATATCGCTATAAAACCGTTGAGCTTTATGGGATCATCAAATCCCATGCAGCCCTGCCACAACGCACACTCGATCGGAAGCAGCTTAATCTCACTCTTAGTGAGCCCCAACTCTTCCACATGGCACCTCTAGTTGTACTGCTCGCTCCGGATCTTGCCGCTGCCAAAGCTGGCACTTCCACTCTTCGACTCCCCCCTGAAATCAAAGCCCTCCGGATCCCCAACTGGCCGAGAGGGCATGACGTTAGGGACATGCTTCTTGCTCTTGCTCAGGATTCCACTCCTCTTGCAATGGAAGCAATTCGTATGGTCTGGGTTCACCGAGATGTGATGACCCTGCGACCCTCGGCAACCACTTCCAAAGGGGACACGCTCTACCTCTACGTTCCCGAGGGACAGCGTCCGGCGGACCTCTTTGCCGGAGAAGCCGTCAATACAGACAACAAAGGTATTCGCCGGCAGCTTCATGGCCCCGATGCTATCCCGGCCTTTCGCCAGCTCCAAGCACTCCTCGCCCTTCAGCTTCCAACGACCCCCACCCCGCTTGCAATGACCACCAAAATTGGCACGCGTGGGAAAACGTCGAATCTGACAAGATCTGGGGCTTTCAACCGTTCGCCCCCCACTGTCAAACCTCCTTTGACAGTTGCGGCTGCAGGAGGCTTCACTGTTGTGTCGCGCCGGACCCCTAAAACCACAGCCACCGCAAAGCCAAAACTGTGGGAGCAACAACCGCTCAAGCTGTCCACTTTGCTCGGTGTGCCGGTCCCCAGGGGTCACGCCCCGCTCCAGTTTGCCCCTGCTGCGCCCTCGCCGTACAAAGCCGGGCGTCCTGTGACCACACTCAACGATCAGGAATACCCTCCCCTTCCTGGGACCGCTTCTTCGCCTGTCCCAGTCTACTGGAAGCTGCTTGAGCAGCCGGCCGGTGAGCTGGACAGCATCATTCACCCGATCGACGATGACCCAGAGGACCTTCCCCACGGCGTCCTTGGACGGATGGCACATCTTGGCATCCGTGACCCGCAGGCAGCACTCATGGCGTACAAAGCGGCCCGCTGTCAAGTTGCCCTTCTGTCGATACTTTATCCTGAATGGCCGGAGCTCCGCGTGCCGATCACTCTCGACTTCTTCCTTGAATCTCCGCTCCTTGCTCCGAAGCTTACTGGTACCCAAAAACTAGTACAGAGCATCGCTCCTCCTGCGGCACTGGAGGCGGTGTGCGAAGTCTGGGGGGTCAGCACGCCTGCACAATACAAAGCTATCCTGGTCGTCTTACAAGTTCAGTACTCTGCTCTCCACCTTCACTGGTCACAGCAATCTATCTTGCCCCCAGTAGTATCAGGAGTCCCGACAGCCTATATACCTCTTGTCCTCCGTCTTTCTGGACCAGACTTCATGTCACTTGCCGCACGCCACTTGCCCATCCTTCCTCAGACACCACTTCTTGCAGCCGACCAGCTCTTCCTCAACGCAATTGCGGCCCCGAAAAGTATCAGTCATGCCTTGTGTGCGCTGGTGCTCATGTCTGTTGCTGAGGCCACAAGAGCCGGGTTTCCCCCGAGCTACTCTGCCTCGGTCAGCGACTTTCACCTCGACCCAGCCCTCCCCTGGGAGCTTTTCCTGTCCGGTGTGCCCGACTCCACCCATTGGACGGTCCCTCCCCCAGTGCGACAACTGCTCATGGAATTCCGGGCCTACTCCTTGCCTTTGCAGTCGCACCTTGTTCGCGCGCTCAGTGTGCTGGAAACCGCTATGGACTGGTCCCGGGCTCGCGAACACCTTGAGGCCCGTGGTAATCACAGGACTGCCCATCTTGTGAAGAAGGTTGTTCCCCCCAAGCCCTCCACGCCTAGCATGGACATTGTGTCTCCGGCTGGTCTCACTGGCCTCGAGGATATGTGTAACCAGGCGCTGGTTGATCCAACCTACGTGTCGGACTCTCTTCAGGAATACCCCCTCCAATGGAGCGCCATTTTTCTTCTGCTGGAGTCTTGGTCCAGGCTTCCGGTCTACCTTCCGTGGGGCGTGTGGAACCAGGAGGACCTTTTTGCCCTCATGCAGGAAGCTCACCTTGATGAGGTTGCGGCCGAACTGTATCTTTCCTTCCGCTCCTCGGGACCTGCTTGGGTGAAGCTGCTGAACTCTCACTGGGTCCAACACCCCACCCGCTCCTTGACCATTTATAGTCCTGATCCGTCCCCACTTCAAATCCATAAGCTCACACACACACTGGGCAACATTCCCTCGGATCTGGCCAACTTTCTCATTATCACCATGGTCCAGCGAGCCCCGTACTGGCGGAGGGCGATCATTGTCATTGGGGCCTACAAACTCACTGTCACCTCGGACCAGGACATTCCGACCCGACCCCCCGCGCTGGTGTCCCATACCCTCTGGTCCCTGGGTGCACACGGATATCAGGAGATAACCTCCTTGCTGAGGGTCATTCTCAAGCACACGGATCAGCTATGCACGCTCATTGCCATCCTGAATGACGACTGTCCCGAACTCATTGCGCTAGACCTCACGGAGGACGCCCTCCTAAGCGGTGGCTCCCTCCCTCCAGGAGAGTACTTCAAATACCTACCTCCAGACCCTACCCATCTCATCTGGGCCTCCGAGGACGTCTCGGATACAGCCATGCGCAACCATGAGTGACACCCCCCCTAGGACTACGGAGTGCATCGGCTGCCGGCGATGCAACTCCTTACACCTTCACCGTGCATCTGTGAGAGGAACTGGACATGAGAAGCGCCCGCAAAGCGACCTCTCATCCTCTTGCCTATACTGTTCAAGGGCTATTCTGGAGAGTGACGACAGCAGCGTGTCGTCAGAGACGTTGATCGATGGATCAACTAGGTGGCACTGGAATGCTGGGAAGCGCAGAAGACTCAATCCCAGCCCACCTCCTGGCACGACCATCACGTCGACGCCGACCATAGTAGTAGTATCATGCACAAAGCCGCAGCGGACACAGGAGGACCACGATTCATCCTCAGCCTCGGCGATTCCCGTGTGGCAACCCACGGGAGTCTCCTTCGGCTCCTCCTCCATCCCCAGCTCAATGCCGCGCACGTCTCCCGGACTAGATGACGAGCACCTATGCTCTGGACTTGTAATCCCCACGTTGTCCCGGGACCCTCCCCTCGCTACGTTGCGCGAAATCGTATCAGTAGTAATAGATCTTTTAATACAGCATACAGAAACAACTTACAACGCTATACAGAATGACATTCAACCCACAGACTCGGCGGGGACCCCAGCCATTCAAAGTCTCACGACCAATGAATCTTATGGCACAATGACCCTCCCATTGATTCCCTCGGGTCCGCAGCATAGCCCCTTCAAGCGCTCCCGACTGGACTCCACTGCGCGGTCCTCCAATTGTGCCTTACGTCGTCGCAAACTGGCCGATATCGGCAGGCGCCCTCCTGCTCCCTGGACAACCACCCAACTTAAGCGGCTCCAGGAGGCTGCCGCGGTACATCACTCCAAACGCCTCCCACTACCTCAGCTCTCCCCTGCAGGGAATGTGATTTCCTCCACTCCAACCGGCATATCTCGTCTCCCTCGAGCCGCAAAACGCCCAGCCCCGGTACAGCACTACCCCACCCTCCCAGGAGTAGACCGCATTCACCATTATCTTGGTCAGCAACCAAACCACGTTCTCGGCCTGGGCCCATCTGGACACCCTGGGGCAGGCCTGGGCATATGGGCTCTCTCACCCCTTCCCTTTGGAATTCGAGGTACTTCCTGGAAAGACAATATTCTTTGTCAGTACGGTGGCCGTCGCCTTCCTCTTGCTTTCATTGAGCACCAGGACTATCACACAGACTACGCCATTGGCTGGCCACGATTCAATGAAGGAATAGACGGGCAACTCGACAGCGCTGACAGCATCGGACACTTCATCAATGATGACTTCTCTAGGGATGGAGGCTCGCTTCAACCCCACCGGGACCCCACCACGAAGAAAACATACCTCTGCCTTGTAGAAGATATCCCATATGGGGACGAACCCTCGTTCGCCTACGGTGCGGACTTCTGGCATGATAAACTTCTGCAACTCCTTCCACAATCTCGGCTAGCGTGCATCCGGAAATACAAGTTTGCCCCCGACCACCTTCTCTCCCTGGGTCTTGGTCCAGATGGCCACCCAATGACTACCCAACCGGATGCAGACCTTCCTCTTTCTCCTCCCCCCCTGACTGCTCTCGAGCGCTGGCTTGCACCGCGCGCCCCAACTACTCGGGAGGTGTCGGGTAATGCGGAGGTTCTAAGCACGGTCAACTTGCACACCGCCCCGGATATCAAAACGACGGCGACGGACCCTGAGACTCCAGGAACTGGCCCGGTATGTTGGTCGCTGGTGCGGGGAGTAATGGACTCCGAGGAGACCCTACGTAGTGAGGATGACTCTCACTGCAGTCTTGCAGGGAGAACCCCCACTATACTAGCTGAGCCCCCTCCTCCCCCACCAGCAACACGTCAAACCGGCAGCCAGTCCCTGGCACCAGGGGACGAAGGACTATCCTCGGTGCGCGTGCAGTCGGCCCAGGAGTCTCCTCCAGCGGGTGACCAACTGGGAATGGGTGATTTGGCCGATGAGGAGGCCCTATGTAGGATGGACGACTCGCACTCCCCCGGATTGCGAACCCATCCTATGCTAGCTGTGCCTCCTCCCCCACTTCCAGCGTCCTGTCGAGAGAACTCTCTGGCGCTTGATTCTCCGCCGCCGCGGACACACTCCAACCTAGGCGATCCTCAGGTAAATGAGCGGGGGCGTGGTAGGTTTGGGTATTGGTGGGCAGGGTCCCTGCCCTATGACAGTGCAGGGAGTATGGAGGGGCCCTGCCCAAACCCGATAGGTCAAGACCCTATCCCCCGGCTCCCCGTCGACTCGGGCAGGGAAGGGGATGGGAAGGGCGACTCACCCTCTCGGACTGCGGTCCCAGGGGAGGGTGGGACAGGTCGGACCCCACCTTCGCTGGTCGTTTCAGCCGTGGGGTTCGAGGCCAGAGAACCCATCTCTCCGGTCCTGTCATGGGAAGGGGATGGGACAGAACCGTCGTCAGAGCCGGACCAACGACTTCTGCTACAGAGCTCCAGGCACAGCGATCCAGCCCAAGACCCCCCTGTAGCACCGGCCATCCGGGTGGGGGGGACAGAATTCATTGACGAAGCTCTCCTGGCACCGTCCACACGGGCAGGAAGACGTATGCTAGATACTGCAGTCGCCCCTCTCCCTCAAAGTTGGGCGGCCCCTCTTATCACTCGTGGACCCCTCCCTCCACTGACCGTTATGCTCCCCGCTCAACTCTTTCGGAGAAATATTGTCCTCGAGCTGCCTGGCCTTCGGATTTGGATACATGACCGGATCAATCAGGGCATCCAGGTTCGGCTTACGCATGCCGCAGCGGACCTCGCGTTCTGGCTTCAGCATAGCGGCATCCGGATTGCCTGCGCGGCACACGTCCCTCACTCCCTCGGGGATGTCTGCAGTCCCAATGGCGCGTGCGGTCTCCAGTTTGGTGCACTGGTGGCACTCTGTCACTCTCAGTATCCTGCCACCTTGCCACCGGATTGGTACTTTCAGCAACCTGAACGTCACTCCCTCTTTCTCCAGACCCTCCAGTCTTGGCTCCAAGCCCCTCTCACGCCGAACTCTACACGTCGCAAAGTGGAAGGCACGCTAGATTGGATCGCGCGACAACCCGACTATCTCACTGGTCGGCACCCAACGCTTGCATCACATCACTGGTTCACCATTGGCGATGTGCTGGGTGTGCTCCCCCCGCCCTCCCAGGTCACGATGTGGGGAGAACCAGAAAACTCTTCCCTCCCTGGCTGGGCGGACTGGATGATTCTTGAAGGCTCGTCTGAATCTGGGGATGGGGAACAACTCACTATCCCAGCGCTGATCACAGCACTGCAACCTGAACGGTTCAATGGCATTCTCCGTGGGGCGCACTTTCGAGTCTGGAAAACTCCACCTCTCCCCCTTGCAGGCCTACACTTACGCCTTGCTCACATGCTACTCCAGGACTTTACCAGGGACCGGTCTGACACACGCACTCGGCCCACAAATGTCTATACCACCCTGCGCAGCACCATCCCTCTCACTTCCCAGGAACAACACCCGAGGATTATCCTGGTTGACACTCCTCCATTAGTATCGGCGGAAACCCTCTTGGAGGCCGTTCCACACAGCCCTTTGCGCTTGGATTCTGTCCCTGCCACATCTTGGCAGGCACCTCCAGACCTGCGTCAACGGTCCCTTCAGAGTTTTTTAAGGGCATCCGACACTCGGACACTACACTCCCAGCTCTCTCCGTTCGCCCCTGTCTTTCGACCTCCTGTTGCTGTTAAGCAGGACACCCTGGCCCACGTCACTTCTCGACCATCAGATCCATCGATGTCTCCTCATGCACCACTATTGGGCAGGGCCTGCCTCTCCACAGACTCTGTTCTGCCCAATAGCAAGACCCCCATTGACCAATCCTTGCCAAGCGGACCCACCTCCTTGGTCCCCCAACGCCGCAAGCGTACCCGGAAGCGTCAAAAGTCCACACCCAAACCTGCTATAGGCCTTAACCCGTCCCGTTTGCGACCTTCCCTGCCACCGGTCCACTGGGGCAAGGCGTCCCAGTGGACCACGGATGACCGGCTGGTTCTTCCCCGGACGAACCTCCAATCCTTACTGGACCTCGAAACCCTCCCGGACCGACTCCACGGAAGGACCGCGCTCGCTGCCCACCTTCTCCACCACCGCCTTCAAATTCTTCCCCTGTTCACTGGGGACCTTGCACCACTCCTGGCGGTTGTGGTCAGCTACTCGAAAGGCAATGCATCGGCCGCCTCTATCTGGACAGACGCCCTTACTGTTGGGGAGCGTCAATGGGACCAAGCCATACTCCGGCACAATGGGACAGGAAAGTCTCTTTGCCAGCTCGCTGGAGGACCCCCCTTTGCCCCTGAACTGCTAGAAAATTCCTTGCTCACCCCAGGCAAGCATACTCTCCTGCTTGGCTGCCTCACTCTCTCCCTGCAAATTGGTCTTACCGTTTTCTCGGAACTTGGAGAACGCATGGCACGCTTCGCCCCCGATGTCAATCCTGGCGCGTTTCGTCGCCTCACCCGGCTTAGCCTGATCAGCTCAAACGACAAACTGCACGGCACCATCGCTCTTCCAGATGCTCCCACAACCCTCAACACTTGTGCTCTGTCCTGTCGCCGTGATGATCCGGTGGCAGACCCCCCTCCTGCCTACTGGATACACCAATCCAACCTACCCACCACCCTCCCGTTTGCGGGCGTACACGTTGGTAAACCCAGTGGCAGTGGTGATATCATTGTTGCCACACTCAATGTGGATGGCATCGACGGAAAAAAATTTGAAGAAATTCTGGCCTTCATGGACATTCGCAAAATTGGGATCATGGTTCTTCAAGACACTCGCTGTCCCCAATCCCAAGTCCGGTGGCTTGGTGAGCAACTGCGAAAACGACTTGGCCGTCAGGCCAAGCTCTTCAATGTGGAAGGCCGTGGCATTTGCTCCTCCTCCCAGCTGGAGAAATCCAACCATATCAAAGTGGGTGGTCAGATGTTTCTCACCAATCACGCGCTGGGGATCTACACCCACGATTTCTCCCCGGACCCGACCGGCCTGGGGGTCCTGAGCTCCATTACCATATCCAGCAAGGAAGCGGGCCTGGGCGTGAAGGTCATCGGGACATACTGGCCTCCCGCCAACAATCTTGAGGGCAGTCTTGGGCAACGCCTCCTTGCTGCCCCTGCCTTCCAGCATCACGCACTCAAGCAGGGAGGGGCGGGTCTTACTCCCAAAGATTACATTCAAACTTGCATTGACAAAATTAGTGACTCTTACTGCTCCAAGCCACATCATCTTGCTATTCTTGCGGGCGATCTCAACTGCTCGTGGGAGGTCGCCCCTGACAAAACGGCAGGATCCCATGGCAAGGGTCTTCGGGACTGGGCGAACTCCTCTAGCTGGCGCCATCCATCCACAATCCTTGGCCTTGGCCGTCATCAGCTTGGCGACTGGGTCTCCCACTTCTCGCGGGACGGCTGTAGGGGGACCAGCTGGATTGATCACGTTCTCACTAAGGGCTCTGCGCCGATCAAACCCATCGCCCTCTCCATTGACCAGAGCAGCTTCTGGATCAATATCTCCGACCATCGCCCAGTTGTCCTATCCCTCTCGGCTCCCCCATTCCGACGCCTTCACCATCCCTCAGTCAAAGGTGGTCTTCAGTTTCCACGGCACGATGTCAAACCCGACTTCTACTCCATTTCTGACTTTCAGCACACCATGCTTGCCCAGCCAAGGCCAGACCTTCCGCCGAATGCAGACATAGCAGACTGTCAACGTGCCTTCTCCACTGTCTTGGCAGTCTCTGCCTCCTCCTTACCCAAACGCTCCAAGCTTCGGAAAAAGGTACGGAGCCCCCACAAAGATGGCTGGAGCCCCTTCATGGCCTCACTCAAAGCCCAAATGTCGATGCTTCATAGAATCCAAACCAATATTGGAACGGGAAAATTGGGCACCAAAGGCAAATGGAACACCCCCGAGAAACGTGAAGCTGGCATCATCCAGGCCACCACCACGTGGGAAAATCTCGTTAAAGCGCTGCGCTGGCCCAAATCCCGGGGACAGCCCTCCATTGACCCGAAGGTATGGACCTTCGGCACCTCGGTTGGGGACTGGAGATCTCTCGACTTTGCCCATCCCCAGTCCATCCGGCAGCGGTGCATCGTTGACCTCCGTATCATCAAGCGTGCATCCCCTGGTCGCAAAAGAACGGAATGGTCGATTCGGGCATCGGGGACACGGGCGAAAATTGAGGCGGCCCGGAAACAAGGCAAATGGCAACTGGCCTTTAACTCCATTCTGGGCACGGGGGACATGAACGCCTCTGCCATGGAGGATATACAATACAATCACCCAATCACGGGCGACCCCGGATGGTACCCTTCCACCGCGTCGGAGCTCCATTCGGTTCTGCAGAACTACTTCCGCACTGCGTTCTCAAGTCCTGCACCCTCGGCTGGTCCGGACGCCTTCTCCCCGCTCACCTGGGCGTCGTTGCAATCTTGGCCAGACTTTCGTGCTCACTGTGCCCATCATCACATCCCAGACTACGAAGAAACGTCGATTCTCAAACAGCTCTGGAAAGCTCTCACCAATGTCAAGAAGCGAGAGCTGGTTGAGGAGGAACTGTCGTCCCTCCACCTTCAATGCCCCTCCTTCTCCGAATTCGAGGCATGTCTCAAAATGAAATCGGGGGGCACTGCGGGTGGCCCGACGGGGACCACCTATCATACGGTGAAAATGTGGCCCAACGAGTGGAAACAGACGGCGTACGAAAGCATGGCAGGCTTCTGGAGACTTCAACACATTCCCACTGAATGGAAATGGAGGTGGCTAGTCCCCCTGCTGAAAAAAGAAGGGACCACCGTAGACGATCTCCGCCCCATCATGCTCCTAGACGTTCTCCGTAAAGTCTGGACCACTCTCGTCATGGGGAACATCACCAAGGTCCTCTTAAAGCACCGCGTTCTTCGCGTCACCCAACACGCCTATCTACCGCACAGGGGCACTGACTCCGCCAACATTCAAGTCGTCAACACACTCGAGGCTGCCTTTGCAGAGAAACGCTCCCTCTACGGATCCAGCTGGGACATCCGCAAGGCGTTCGACTCTGTGGGGAAATGGCTCATCCGACTGGCCTGGCGACGACTGGGGGTACCGGAACCTCTCGCAAACTGGCTGATACTACTTGACCTCAACAATCACACAGTCGTTCGCACTGGGCACTCATTCTCCTGTTGGCTCAAAGACGGGCTCTCGGGGCTGGAGGGACTCGACTTCAATGCAGAAATGGGCTGTGGACAAGGAGATGTAAGCAGCCCTCTCACCTGGGTAGCGGTCTTCGACATCCTTCTCTCGGTCCTTGAAGAAGATGACCCCCACGGCGGCTTTCGACTCAGAAAAGCCAACGGAGACCAATACGCAGCCCCGGACGTGTGCTTTGCAGATGACCTCCAATCCTTTGCAGCCACCCTTGCCCAACTCCAACGGAAAGCGGAACTTGTCTCCGGTTTCGCTGCGGTCACCGGCATGCGAATAGCAGAACACAAACTTCGCACGTATCACGTCAGTGGGCAACAAGACGCCTATCAGGACGGTCGCACTCCGCGTGGTCTTTGGATCTACAGCTCCTCCTGGCGCCCGACCTGGGTACCTTTCAAGCATGAACATTGCTTTAAAAGTCTGGGGGTCTGGTATGACACCACTGCGTCTGCTGACGCCACCCAACTTGCCATCATCACCAAGGAGCTGCACACCATCATCCGGCAAGTACATCGTGCCCGTGGCTCGGCGGCGTCCCTTTCTGGAGTGCTTCGGGGTGCAGTGATTGCCAAGGTCGCCTACTACGGGGGCCTCTCTCAATGGTCCCTGGAAGACACAAAGCGCCTGGACCTCCTCTTTGCCCGGGAGTACAATCGGATTTCCAAGAACATGACCACATCACAACATGAATCGCTATTTCAACCCACGTCCTCTGGAGGGCATGGCTTCCCGCGCCTCTCCAATGTCATCCAAGATCGCAAACTTGCGCTGCTGGAGCGCATCCGACAGCATGGGGACCATTACACACGCTGGGCCGCTGACTCCATCATGCACCGTGGGTCCAACTCACTCCCCGACGGCACCCTCTCCTTAACCAAGGTCTGTCCAGGCTACTGGATTTCTAGCCTCATCGAGTACTCTTTAGAGGGGAACTGTGCTCTTGCCACTGGCCCACCATCGCCAACTGCCCTTGCCAGTGACCGACTTCTGGATCCGTCCTGGAGGGCGGGCCTCACGCACTCCCAACTCAAGTTCCTCCATCATGAGGGGATTCACTCCCAGCAAGATCTGCTTACCCTGGATATCAGTTATTCCCGTACAATGTGGAAAGACACCCCTGTACTACCCTCGTGGCTCACCAACATCCTCCCCACCGTTCCTCCTCCATTACTTCCCATCCCGCTTGCGGTCGGGCAAATGTGGCACGTCCTCACCTCGGCTCCCCTCCTTGGGTCGCCCGGGACCACGTTCTCCATTGTTTCCATGACGCATCCCACGACCCCTGGCGCGGCACCTACCATTGATGTGTACTCATGGACTCTTGAGGCCATCCAGATGGCTCCAGGGGTCACCCTATCGCTCTCTCAACACCCGTCTTGCACCACTCACGCCCATGCGGACTTATTTCCACATAATTGCGTGTCACGACTACTCCAGGTCACTTCGCTCAATTCTGCCACCTTTCGGTCTCACACTTGTCGGAAAGATCACCGTCTTGTCCGGAAAAGCTGTCTTGTTTCCACCATCACCCGAACGCACCCGCCTTGGGTCCGGGAGGCCACCCTCTCTTCCCTCGACACTTCCGTCGATGAACGGGAGAGTGACCGCCCTCTCCCCTGTGACGTTTTCATCGGCCACCCCCATGCTCCCTCCACAGTGCAAACCGCCCTCAATGTTGCCTTCTACCCTCTGATGGGCGTCATAGCTCACTATCACACGGGGGAATGGTCCATTCAGCGCTACACCAGTGACCGTCCCCATACCCCACACCCGTCCTCCTACCGCACGCTGCTCTACGCGCTCATCCTTCGAGCGGTCTTAGACTACCGCGACACGGATGCCAACATCTATGTGCCCCACAAATCAATTCTCCCACGGTTATGCGGCACTGCCAAGACACCCCTCAGACATGTCACCCAATGTTCCTTATTACGACGCATTCACGACCTTGCAGGAATACACATCCTCTTCAAGGCCTACTCTCCACTTCCCAGGCAAGCCACCTTTCAGTCCTCCTGGAAACTGCCCAAGGTAGGTAGCTTCTGGGTCAGCCTCTGGCGACCGGAGTTTCCTCACCCTATTCCGGCGCACACCGCTGAGCGCAGCCTCTCCCTTTTACTCACCACGGAGCTCCAAGGTGGCGAATGGCTGCCATACGACGGCCTCACTGGAGAGCTGATCCTTGCCCCAATTGGCAGCGTCACCGATGCATCCCGCCGATCGAGGGCCCTTGTGGCCCGGGACCTCAACAGACAGTCGAGGGGTGCACCTCCGTACTGGAACGACAACACACTTTGCCTTGGCGCACGAGTCCAATGCATCCCCGAAGCCACGATACAGCAACGCGGCCATCGGATCCGACACCTGGACCGACGCCACTGGAGTGTGGGGAGCAACCGCATCAAACACTTGGTCGTGGACTCTGAGGCATGGCGACAGGAAGGACACTGCAAACTATGTCTGGTCTCCATGGACTCCTATGACCACATCTATCGTGAGTGCCCACATCCGGATATTGCCGACACTCGCGGCCGGCTTCTGGAGGGGATCCGCAAGCAGAACTCCACCCTCACTGGGAATGAAGCTCTCCTCGCTGCCACCCTCCTCCAGCTGTACCAAGAGGAAGACGGATACAGAATCGCACTAGGGGACCTGACCACTTCCCATCGCCATCGATTGTTCCCGATATACCAAAACCTCCCTCACTCTACAGTACGAGAGGCGGATGCGCTGTTCCTCCGACTGGTACGTCAACTCAACCACCTCCGTGCCGGAATCTGGGCGGAGCGCGCGCACATTCTTGACCCTGCGGTGCGACCCTGGGCAGAAGATGTGCCCAAAGGCTCCAAGTGGTACGTCGTCCACCGCGGACACTCTCCGGGTCTGTACCCAGAGTATGACCTGGCCAATAAGCAACTGCACAACTTCTCCAACGGGCGTCTCCAAGGATTCCCTGACGAAGCCGCCGCCACTACCGCTGAAGCACAACGGGTCTCCAAATGTGCTCGACACAACCACGACCTCCTCCTTGCCACTGCAACCAGAGTTATTAGTCTCTTCACAGACGGGTCCCACAGCAAACCCGACAGTCGGCGCGGACTACCCCACCTGGCTGGGTGGGGGTACCTCGCCCTGGAACGACTTACCATCAGCACCCTCCATGAAGAATATGACCGGGTTCACTGTGACCCCCTGGACTCCGAGTACCATGGAGCGACCCACAGCAGCAACAACACGGGTGAACTCACCGCCATAGGTGAAGCCCTCACCTGGATACAACTCCAACCACCATCCACCTCCCTCAGCTACGAGATCTGCTCGGACAGCACGTACGCCTTGGATGCAATCGACCTCACGGACCCGCCTACCCCCCCATCCTCGAACAAAGCCCTTGTACTCTGGTGCCACGAAGTCCTCCATGCCGTGCGTCAACAGGGGCACCTCCTGCTCTTCCGGAAGGTCAAGGCCCACTGCACCGACAAATCTACTGACACCTGCGGGAACAACCGCGCTGACGCGCTTGCAGAGCTCGGCAGAAGAGAAGACCTCGACTTTCATCTCACCCTGGGTGTCCCCCTTCTGTCCTTGATCCCCCCAAGTCCTCCAGCACCTGAACCCGCCGACTCCCTGCCGTTCTCCCCTGCCACCACTGTCGTGCCTCCCAAACCTCCCCCCGCTTGGACAAGACTACCAGGATGGGAAGACCTTTGGAATCGGCCGTCTCCAGCACCATATAACCTCGATGATGACTTCCTCCCTGGAGATGGATCTCCTCTCACCACCCTCCCCGCTCGGTCGCCCTTCTCGCGGACGTCTCGCCAACTTGCCTTCGACGGAGAAGAAGACTCGAACCACGCTCCAAGGCGCCATCGGAGCCCATCACTACTCGTCTCTCCGGTGAGGCCCCGCTACAGGATGCGAGACTCTGCCTTGGAGCCTTGCGTGCGCAAGCGGAGGAGACTGGCAGCAGGATGCCTGGATGCCCCGGAGCCTGATAGACCCCCCACGGAGGGAACACCTGAGAAGCCTATGACCCTAGTTGATAGTGTAGCTAGAAAAACTATTGCTAAGAGTCACCCGGCGGAGGCGTTTGTTTCCCAGGATGTGGTGGGGGAGTGAAGTGTTGGTTTAGGTCATCATTATATGTCCGCCCTGCCCCTACACCTAGTGTGATCTGCTAAGTAGCTCATAGGGGTGCTTAGTTTGCGTGGTCTGCGTTGTCATTCTGTGTAATCTAAGCTAAGTTTAAGTTTAAAAAAAATCCCCGGGGGAGACCTTTTCCTACGTCTTCGGGCGGAGTCGGCTTCCCCATTTCCCC
>Ga0208260_1000429_pt1 | contig 15577 bp, 15 predicted proteins | sample CryBogCBH18Aug09_FD_184619 | JGI IMG/M metagenome (GOLD analysis project Ga0208260, IMG submission 184619) | Freshwater microbial communities from Crystal Bog, Wisconsin, USA - CBH18Aug09 (SPAdes) | ecosystem: Environmental > Aquatic > Freshwater > Lake | place: Crystal Bog, Wisconsin, USA...
CTCTCACCCTCCCCATCGCCGTATACCCGCTAACCCTTCCTATTGCCATTTACCCTACCTATCGCCCTTAAACCCTCCCCACAGCTTCCTAACCTTTTCCATCGCCCTATACCCCTCCACTCCGCTCCCATACGCTCCCCACCGCCCTATACCCCTCCCCAAGCATTCTAATTACGTAAGCAGTTAATTAATATTATGATTTAAATGTTTACATCGTTGGTGTGCTTGGGAACAGGGTTACCGTACCTCTACAAGTCCTCCTAAAGATCATATATTGATATGAGCATTTGATTTAGGTCACCACATTTAGTTTAACTAGGCTTTATAAACATTCCAATCAAGTAGAGAACTCGATAATAGTAATATTGAACTGTTTGCAAAATTAGTCTCTGGGAGCAGAGAGTTGCAATGCCAATAAAGTTCCTAGCGATATTATATTAACAATGTGTATGTGTATTCTGTTGATGGCACAATATTTAGTCCAACTAGGCTCCCCAAGCATCGCGATTACGTAGGCAGTTGAATAATATCATCATTAAACTGCTTACATCGTCGGGATGACTGGGAGCAGAGTTACAGTACCGCTACAGGTCCTAACCATTATATCATGATAGGAGCATTTTGATTTTGGTGACAATACTTACTCGAGCTAGGCTACATAAACATTCCAACCACACAGGAAACTAGATAATGTAGTCATCTAAGAGCTTGAAGTGTTCATATGGCTGGGAGCAGAGTTGCAATGCCAATAAAGTTCCTAGCGATATTATATTAACAATGTGTATGTGTATTCTGTTGATGGCACAATATTTAGTCGAACTAGGCTCCCCAAGCATCGCGATTACGTAGGCAGTTGAATAATATCATCATTAAACTGCTTACATCGTCGGGATGACTGGGAACAGAGTTACAGTACCGCTACAGGTCCTAACCATTATATCATGATAGGAGCATTCGCCTTAGGTTTCAACATTTATTCGAGCTAGGCTACATATGCATTCCAAGCACGTAGAGAGCTAGATAATACCAATATCGTATTGTTTACATCGCTCGTTGGAGTAACAGGGAAGCCCCCCTTTCGGCCAATGTCAATCGATCGATTCTCTACCCAAAGTCAATTTTTTCTTGACATGATCTCATTAACTTTTAAACGTAGAGGTAGTGCAAAATCAGGCAATCTTTTCATGAATACTTTTGATATACAAACTATCCACTCAACTTTTTTGTTCATATGGCAATTTCTAAGATTTGATGAATTTCTGCTTTTCTACTGTTAATCGTATATCCTCGTCTTGAAACTAAACATTGTCGGTAATCTGGTAATTAATAGAAAATATGTCGGAGTTCAAGCTGTTTCATGATGCCCTCATCATCCGTGGAGGATGTTGATGCATCGCGGTAAACCTCACCCGACATTTTGCTTGCTTTATGGCCAGAATCTGTATTAGATAAGAGAAGAGGCTTAGGTGGGGGGAAAACATATAATTTAATGATTCATCATTATCAATCTCACCATCAAATTTCTGTTTCCAGCTCAAAATCCTTTTTTTTAGCTATCATAACACTTGCTCAAAACGTGCAATCATTCACTGCAAAAAATGACAAGACAAAACATATAAAATATTTATCTCCAACTGGCCACTACAGTAAAAATTTCTGCCAGGAGGCTATCTAAATACATTTTCGTCATTAGTATATTCGTGGTTCAGATATATATGGCAACTAGATAAGTTTTAAAAGTTAATCCGGATTAATCTAGCTCGAAAATACAAAATACGATTTTTTGCTACAAATGGATTGGATAAATATGGATTTTGGTGCACCGATGTCCCCAATTCTTTTTTCAACTGGGTTCTTCGCTTGTAACAAACTTGCGGCGGCATACGCTATCATTGCGGCTCCTACTAGCTATCGCAGCCGCTCCTATAGCGGGTGTTCGCTCGAGCATTTGAAGAAGTTATCCCCCCCATTGTATGTGGAGGATCCGCTGTAGCGGTGGCTGCATTGGTTCCGCTACAGTATGATTCCACCCGTAATAGTAGCGGCGACTACAACTTCTATTAACTTGTCCCTACTAGAAGAAGTGGAGCATCCAAAGTCGATTGAGCTATTAAAATCTCCCATAAACATTAAATTATGTTGTGTTTACCACATCTCATACTACTTTTATCGCGTTCAAAGAAAAGAATAAGTACTTACGAGCTCATCCTACACACTGCGTTCAATATGCACGCTAATAATTCACCTGCGATTAGCCAAGAATGGTCGTTAACTTTGCCTCATAAGGAACTACATTAGTATACATTTATTTCAGTATAACTCGACATTTGGACAACGTTATGGTCCAAACACAACGTGTAATACTTAGAAACGTGCATTTTGGACACCTTCACGTGCAAATCTCTGCGACCAATCCTCTTCCTTCCACTCACGATAGCTTATTCGATGCATCTCACATAGAACTACATTAGTATACATTGATTTCAGTATAACTCGACATTTGGACAACGTTATGGTCCAAATACAACGTGTAATACTAAGAAACGTGCATTTTGGACACCTTCACAAGCGATTCCAATCTGGATTGGCACTAACTATGGAAATTCCTTTAAGTTTAATTTCTTAGCTTTTACTCTTGCGGCTCCGCGTTTTTTCAACCTAGGGGAATAGTTTGAGGTACTAATGACTAATCTAGAGAAGAAAGTAGGTTAAAAACAATGTTGGTGCGACTATATGGCCTATGAGAATGGAGAAAATAAGCGACAATCCGGATTTTCCCGAATCTTGCTATAAAATCATCAGATTGTATTAAAACAGCACAAATTAGTTAATAATACTATTCGAATTATCTGGTAATAAGTTAAGTCTCAGACGTTTAGAAATTTCACCTGGTTTGCTTTGCTGTAATACGGGCAAATATTTTAAGTCCCGATTCCGGTAAAACAGTAGTTGTTTTAACGATTGCTAGCCATCAACAGCATTTAACCAAGATCATCTAAGACTATAAAGGTATTTTAATTGATTGGTTAAGCTCTAGGATTGTAGGACATTCACTGTACTCAAATGTTTTATTATTGTAATCCGTCCATCAGAGTAAGCTCTGGAAAAGAACAGAGAAATTCATACAAATAAAATTATAAGACATTTATTTATATTTACCACTACTCTCAGCATTTAGATAATGCGTTCGAAGTCTTAATACATACTTCATCGCTCAGCATTTAGTTACTCGGTGAAGGTGCAACCCAAAAATCAGAATTCGCGTTGTTTTATATAACCCATATAAAATAATTTATTTAAATTATAATGGAGGCGAATAATTGTAAGCAAGAAGTCCCGAACAGACCCAAAAATCCACTATCTGGTACATTCATATTTTATTGGATTTCCTACGATTTGTACGCAGGGTTGTGTCCAATTGACCAATACGTGCGTACTCTGTATGTATTTAGCAATTCCACTTCCCACTCATATTTTTAATTTCGACCAACTTATTCACCTTCGCGGCATAAGATTGTAAAAATTGAAAGCTTATTGCTAAAGTTAGCGCCATCATCACATTTTCTTATTGTGCAACTGGGTCGGAAGGTACCTAAAAATAACTAACTTTTATTAAATTTGATACCATTCCTCCGTCTAGTTCAGTTCTCGTCAAAAATTTGGATTCGCTCAATATATCATGTCAATTTCTTATTTAATGCCTGTTATTATTTAGAATACTATTATTGTATTTCATATGAACAGAAAGTTAAGAAAAAAACATTGAAAAGGTCACGAGGCATTCGCTTTGGAAGCACTCTTACTCGCGCGAGGGGTTGGAATAAGTATAAAAGAAGCCAGGAGCTCTTAACGAACTTAGTAACTGAATTGGCAAATCGAAGATTAAATATTGTTAATGATCATCGCGGAGATAAAAGCATTAATCAAGAGAACAATTATAAAAATAACGTTATCAATCTAAGTTGTGATAAGGAATTCAGGATTACTGTCTTCGATAATGCGAACGAGGGAACTACAACACAAGATGACGTGTCTGCTAGTTGTGTTCCAAGCGCGCTATTAACTGATGATGGTGAACCAAGACTTACTGAAAATATTTCACATGACCGTAGTAGGCAAGACTATCAGGTTGGCAATGATAAAACACACACTGAGTTTACTTGCTGCAATACTTCTTGTGAATGCTACGCTAAGAGTCAAATTTTCTCCAAGAATTTTTCCTGAAAGCTCCACGACGAGAAATTACCTTTGGCCCAATTTATGATAACAAGACTCTTCGACTATCATGAATTATCAGACGATCAAGAGAATAAATTCTACTTAAAGCAATACCTTTTTCCCATTAGTAGAAAGACAAGTTAAAGCTTTCGTCAGAGCAAATGATGCCGAGTACCCCCCCGGTAAAAGAGATAAACAACGAATAGCACGATTTAAGACTAATGTTTGTGGTGACCTGCCAAGAAGCGCAATAAAAATCGTTAGCGAGCCGGGAGGAGGAGTTCAATCAGGGCACTGTGACTACCCACCGCGACACGGGCTCTCTGCAATAATAGCCTTCGGTTATGGATCAGCGATGATGTTATTCCTGGACCCCATCGTTTGGGGCGGGATACTATACCAAGATTATACCAAGATTAAGCGACGTATCATACCGGAAGAGTGGAATTCATCTGATCCATTTATGAGTGTTTCTATTAGGACGAATCATTTCATTCTATTTTCAGGAGCTTTATACCATCGAGGAGTAGGGTTACACTAATGCACCGAATTATCGTGGTTATATGTCTTTTGACCTGCATAGCCGCTTTAGAAACGCTGACGCAGTTTTTCACGTTCTTCCGGAGCCGGACGAAATCCAGGCCGGGTGAAATAGAGTAATCACCCGTGTTAACAGAGGTACATTTGCGTCAAACATCTTGTGAACTGCTGTCGACCTTGTGAGTTATTCAGCATTTCCTTTTGTTCGACCAGAAGTCTGCTCCACTCATCATTTCGTCCACTGCGTCAGGCAGACGAGAAAGAATGTTGCTTCTAATTTTTGCGCACAATCCCTAGCACTTCTTTTTACGTAAATCTGTTTTCCTATATTATTTCAGTGGAATTATAGAATTTCAACCATTAACCCTAAGAACTTTTAATGCAAGGACAGCAATCTGGGAACTAGCTGGGTAAGGATGGAGACTACAAGTGAGCGCTAAAACAAATTCAGTCATTCACTCGGTGCAACTATTGTGGTGGATCCTTTTTGGCTGTGAGCAACCTTTATCCTAAGTAGGCTGTTGGAGTTTAAGCGAATCGCGCGTCAGTTGAACAAGACATGCGTAAGGATCAAAAGTATGATTATAACGGTAAGGGTGTCATGCAAGGTTTATTAGGCAGTGACACAGGTAGATTAGACACAGCTCTTGTAAAAAGGGAGTTTGTGGCATTCTTATTATACTAGAGCTCTGCCTAATTAACCTGGGTAGTGCCCACTTACCCCTTACATTAGAGTAACTAAGAATCGTCTCGCACAGAGCTGGAACTATCCTCGTCTTGATCGTCACCCTCGCTTTGTTTGTCGGACTCACCACCATCTCCCCAAGTAATTTCATCGAGAGGATCCGATTCCGAGCATGACATATCTTCAGTAATTCTGGATTTTAACACTTGCTCCAAAGGTAGCCAGGCAGCGGACAACGATCCTGTTACTGAGTCTTGAAAGATCACTTCCCAAAGTCGCTTGCGTTGGTTATACCCATTCACCCGCCCGGAGTGATATTCGCCATTGGCAGGATCACCTTCCGCACCTTTAGCATGAGATTTACTTTTTGGATACCAGACCTTCAAATCGACATCAATAAGCTCTAATGGGCACAATTTGTAGTGAGTAATCTCCTCCTTCAAGCCTGGCTTCTTCTTGATATTTTCTAACTGAATTTTCTTAACTGCAGCTTCCTTAGCCGCTCGCACTGGTCGACTGACGATGTCGTTGTGAGATCGTTTAGCAGCTCCCACAGTTGCAGCCACTACAGTTGGAATGTTGCTGTTGCATAATGCACTCGACGTTGCGTTGTTTGCTAATGTTGTGGGGTATTCAACCGAATCCGCAAAGTTTTGAGAAGCTACTGAATCATGCGCGGGTAAGTTTGAATTCGTCTGTTTACTTCGTTTTTGGGTTGAGGAGCTCGCCTTTACTGTAGTCGGCGTAATTTTCTTGGCTTTTCTTTTAGCACTTCTGACTGATATTGTTGGAAGAATCGTTCTGTAGTCACTTGGTGCTTCACTGTTACCGCAGAGTGCGTTATCTTGCGCTTGACTTTCAATGTCATCGATATCATCCTCTTGGGTATTCTTGGGCTGGTAGCCTGTTTCCATAGTCTCCTCATTCCACGTAACTGTTTGTTTGCCGTCCCAGTCATAATCTAGGTTATCGTCATCATCAGAATCCAAATCGTTGTTCATCCTACTGCACATTTCTTTTGGATCAGGTAATGATTGTTCAACGATCACATGCCCAGCATCGCCGCTTGTAACCTCTAAGTGATCGGCTTTGTCGTCCGTTTGATTTACTTTGCCTTCTGCAGGCTCTTGTGCACGGCTACTGGTGGCCTCATTGGACTGCAAATTTGGCCAAATTTCACGCTTATTCTGTTTCCGATCTCCAGGTTGGTTACGGGGTGCACGAGGCTTCCGTTCACGTGATATCCGTGATTTGCGCTCTGCAGGTGGTCCAGGGCGATCGCGAGTCTCTATGCTTGCAGAAGCCCGTTCTCGTGGAAGTGTTTCCTTGCCATTTCCTCGGGGTCGTGGTACGTGTGGCTATACACAAAATTTTATTGAACCTTAAAAGCATTAACGATGAGAGTTAAAACCTTACTGGTATCGCTCCGGTAGTATTAGGTATTATTCCGTAGAAGAGCTCGTGCTGAAGTGGTACGTACAACTGCCCGCCACAATATTCGTTCACATATTCATTGGAGTCATCACTCTTAGGTATCGCCTCGGTGAAATCGTCCCACTCCGCGTGACAAGATTGGTCTAACTTTTCTTTCACAGAACGAAGTACCTACACAAATTCACTAAAGTTAATATTTGCAACAAATATATTCAAAAGATTAACCTTATTGTATTTTGCCGCCGATCCTACGTTAAATGGAGCCGGTCGGATTTCAGATGCTCGCAGCATCGCGGGTCCGTTTCCGGCAAACATGGATATTCCCGATTGATCTTCCTCGTAATGCCACACCGACTCAACAATATGAGCAGATAGTGGGACCGGATCTGTGCTATTAGAGTCTTTTCTTATTTCGATAGCCTCAGGTTGCGCGTATTTCCGATATCTCACTTTGACACCGAAAGGATATTTGTCGCATATCTGCATTGCATTCAACAAAATAGAGAGCACTTTCAAAAATTTCAGCATACTTACTTACCCCCTCTTCAGCGGTTTCAAACCAGAATTGGTGCTGCGTGTACTTTTTCTTGCAATATTTGCTAAACTTGGAATCTTAAATCGTATTGTTACAGGTAGTTATATCTAACAAAAGATTATTCGCGTACCCAGAGCAGGCGTTAGATAACGGACATAGTCTGGTATGACCAAAAGATCCAAAACAGCAGGTGGGGCTTTCTCAGCGCGCCCTTTTGTATGTAGGGCCGCGGCAACAAGCCTCTTATATGAGTCTGGTGTCAGACAGTGCTTTGATTGAACTTTCTTCCAGATATGCGCAAATATTGCATCGATATCTTCATGTGTGTGCCCTAGATCAATGAATTAGAACAACTAAGCGAATTCAATGAGCTACGGCATTGTGAATTTAATGCAAGAATTAAATCAAACTAGTAGCAACACTTTTACGTACCAACAGGTAGGCGACTCACAATTATTTTCTTGGTGAGACCTCTAGATACGATAAGCTCGCACATTGCCAAAACAACTCTCGCAACATTTTCTCCCCCCCCATCAATCTGTATAAATACTGTATCAGGAAGTCTTCCATCTCGTTCGAGCCTATTGGTCATCACACGCAGCAAACACAATATGTAAGAAAAATAAATGAAATCGTTGAAAATTTGCGTTCGTCATAAAAGTCACTCGCCTATCTTCCATAATTCTCAGTATGCAATGTATCATTAGATTGCTGCCTGTTCCAACATTTTCAAATGTTCGAAAAATGCTTATTTTTTGTCCATGCTCCAAGACACCTTGGAAATGCTGAGTCAACTTATCCGTGAAAGCTTGCAAGTTAGCTTGCCAGGGAAGCTCGCAATGTACTTGTGCCATACCATCAGTTATGAAGCTCATGTACTGCTCTGGATGGTTTTGAGCCAACCGCCTAAGCAGACACAAGCAATTATAGCAGGACATATACATGGAATATGCTTGGTATCCACAAACCTTCTTTCGTAATACAGTTGTCTCTCTTGCATGTAAAAACTTCTGTGTAGCAAAGTAAGATCGTCTAACCGCTTTCGGACTTTCTTTTTCTCAGGAGCATTTGTTCTATAGTAACTCAGCATAGCACAAACATCACAGTGTCCAGAAACCAGTTTAAATTTACGAATTTTCACGAAGGGGTACAGAGCATCCCATAAGTCGAAGAAGCGTTGAGGGCAGAGTTTAAGCCTTGGATTTCCCCAATTTTCCTCTCTTTCATCTTGATAATCCCTTAGCTCAATACCATCAGCGACTTCTTCGTCGATGTCGAACGCGTACTGCAAGTACACGGAGTGCTTGGTGTAAGTGTCGTCCAGGTGAACTTCTCCCGCACTGTTCGGCATCTGCTCTCCTGTAAAAACAATATATTTCTTTTAATTAGCGTTTCTGTATTGTACAGCATTCGTTTATACCAGTTAAGGCAAAATATTCCTTCATCCAATCCCAGCACCTACAAGCGGCAGGCGTGTCAGGTACCACCAAGGCCTGCAACTAAATCGTAATTGACTGAAAATTTGGAAAGCCTTGTATTTTGTCATGTTTTTACCACATCTAAACCAGGATTAATATCACCGTTTTGTTCACAAATTTGTCGAGCGACGTAAATATTTGACGCTGGCCGTATCTTTCCGTTTTTCGTTAAGGCACCACTGGTACGACAACATAATCCAGTTTTTGGAACCTTTGGCGCGCAGTCGTCACCCTGATCTGAAGAGGAATCTGCTAAATTATAACGAAGTTTAAATTCATTCTGAAATGTTTGTAGTTGGTCCACAGTTATTTCGTATGCTGAAGTAAATGCTATTCTACAGACATTTTCAATTCTGAGGTCTTCCTCGACATCAATTGAGCTTCCTATAAAGAATTTGAATACCATTCGCCCAGTCGCGCCAACTTTTACAAAACAACGGCTGAGTTTCTGCACCCACCAGCTTATCTGATCTGCTCTCGTCTCCTCTATTTCCTCAATTTCTCGCTTGCAATATTTTAATATCGTTGTAACGCGACGAAGGTCTAAGTATCCATCATTATCAGCTAGTTGCAAACATTTATTGTTACAACAAGACTTCAGCGCGGTGATCACTATTTCAGGATCCATTTTTTTCACGCAGCAGTTGAGCTAAATAAATTACAAACCAACCTTACTCTACTTATAAATTAAATGTCTTCTAACAGGTTAATCGACTCATTCAAAGTGTTCGAAAATTAGCGCCAATCAATCCCACCGAATTGGAATTCTGACGTCACCACTAAACTTCAAGTACATATAAAACTAAATAATCGGAAATATATGTATGCTTAAGGTATTACAGGCGACACACACATCATCAGTAAATTTGATTTCATAATTTTATTCGTGCTGCATGACTATTTATTTACTTTTTGTTCTATACATTTAGAGATTTTCAAAAATTCTTTTTTTTTTGAAAGTCATCACTAGTCGACTACTAGTACTCTTCAGGGGAACGAAACTTGAGGGACATATTTTGTTGTAAACTGTTCCAGAACAAATACTTACAGGTGCACTAAATGCCAATATGCCACTCTGGAAAAATAGACGTAACGGACATATGCCAACAATTCTTGTACGTCAAGATAAACAAAAATAAACGTTAAGGGAAAGTGATAAATTGAAAATCAATATCTTATAGGTTATTTCAAAATACGGGCATCATATCATCTAATTCCTGACACTAATGCGCGATTGGCGATGCCAGGCAATAATTTTTTTAATTATCATAGCGTAAAAAATAAAACCTATTCATGCGTTACTACTAAGTAAGTTTTCAAACAACAAATTTGAAAATTTGAAACTCGAATCCTTACAATACTGAAATGGCCGATTCAATCGATATTTCAACGAAATCTTGCTGCCAATGCTTTCCTCCCGATGCTTGTAAGGCGCCGCCCGAACTGGACCCCAAGGGATTCCTGCACTCATGTCGCTGTGGTGCTAAGTTATGCGCTATCTGTATTGGAGATAAAAGCCGGGACGGTATGTAGTAATATCCCAGGATAGATCTTCGTACGTTACCCGTTATCTTCATGCAGAAATTTTATGTCGGGGTTGTCATGTCAGCGGTGTTGGAACGATTGGGAGTACAGGTCCGTCAACTTCCGTTGTGAGAAAGGAGAAGATGTACTCGAACTGTAAGCAATGCTGCAGAAGGATATTACCAGAAGATTCTGTAGGTAGCACAAATGGAATCTGCCCCAGATGCCGCAAAGAAGCTCCCTCTAATTGTAACTTGGTGCTGAGCAAAGCCCAAGCCATCGATTCAGTTCCGATTCGTTCGGCTGCCGGAGTAGAGCATGATGAAACTCTGGCACCAAACGAATGCAACATGGAAGAAGATTCGATAGAAGTGGCGACAGATGCTGGTTTGATATCGAGTGGCAAAATTTCCGAGCCACCAGAAAGCTTTCCAACTTTGCTTGATTGTAATGTTGATAGAGCTATCAAAGCCGATGCACTGGACAGTCTTGCTTGTAACACCTGCGATTCTCCAAATGACGATGCTCCAACTGCAGTAGATGAGTTGGAAAAATTTCGTGTCAGTGAGGAGAGCGTAAAAACAGTCAATGATTCTTGCGTGAGTACTGAGCGCAACACCCATTTGAACGACACGAATCCAGCACCTATGGGATTTGCCGTTGGTGCCGAAGTGAATACGCGACCAACCACTCCCTTGGACATATCGTCTATTATGGAGATTCGGAATTATGACGCCATTAGAGCTTTGAAATCAAACCAGTCAAGTATTTCCATTCAAGCAAAAGGTTGGATTCATGGAGAAGGGTCCCTGGTGTATAGCCAAATTCCAAGTGAGATTGTAATATAAATTTGGTTTGTGTGTATTTTAATATATTTAACTCTACAGATAATTTTTTGGAAAACATTCGCCACGTCCGACCAACTCCCAACGAAGGACATGGATCTCGGTACTACCTCTGTAAACATTGGTTTGGAGAGCAGAACGAACAGCGCTATACCAGCATTGAGTGCCATGGATTTGTCTGCAAAAAATATCGACGTACGTTTAATTTATTTAACTATTATATTAGTAGAATTAATTATGTTGTATTTAATATGCAGGTAACACGCAAGTACTTGTGCTAGGGCTATGTGGAATGCGTACAACTCTTTCCCAAGACGAGCAGCTGCAATACGTCTTGTGCAGCGCCGTCATCGGAAACTGTGGACGTACTTATTATTATATCTACAGTGTTACAGCAGGGACTATTGAGAAATGGAGCGAGCTCATTCGCACCGTCGATGGAATGAAAATGGAGTACTATTGTGACGTAACTATTCCGTTTAATACGGAATTAGTTAAAACAGCGTATTTGATTGATCGTGATCGTGCTGGTAATGGTGATCCATTATTTGATCCAGAGAGATGGGAGAAGAGACATGGACCTGGCTCTGCTGCCTTTTTCAGAGTTCAAAGCGTACGCTTTGATATTGATCCGGCAAAACTTCCTGTACGCAATCCGCTCGCTACACACTCTGGCGGACGTTTGACAAGGTCGACATCGAATGTTACACCTCCGGCTCAAAACCGCTCGACCACCAGGTGCCCTTTTCTCAGCCATAACAATTCTAAATTAAGTTTTAATAAATGATCGTACAGTGGGACTAGTACTCGCATAGCTTTTGACACCAAGAAAGCAACCGCTGCTAAGAACAACTCTTCACAAAAAAGAAGCACCACTCCTGCGAGAGCAAATGTCCCAGCTGCCCGTGCGAAAAGAATCACGACAGCGCGCACTTCGAGCAGACTAACCCAGATGGTTGAGCCTAGTAACCGTATTCCGTCTATAAACTCTAGACCAAACTCAACCGCTTCTAATATTGATGCTGACGCTAACTCTGATCTTGAGAATCTCTCTGCCGGCGGGTACGAACAGCCGAACCAATAGATGACGACATCGGTGTACTTCCAGATAATAATATCGCGATTGGAAGGACCGCAACTGCAACCCACGCAAGTCAAGGTCCAGAACGGACACGTCCAGTGCAGGTGCTCAAAGCCACTCGTTTCGAGGGAGATAAAGAAAACATTCACTCCAACAAGTACGCTCTTGCTTGAATTGCTATTTTATCTTTTTATCATAATTGTATATAACTTCAAAAGGCGGATATGCCTAGCTGGTGTTCGAGAAGAAGGTGATTATATCTACAAAGGCATATTAGAGTACAAAAAGCTTTCTGAAGTTTTTAATGAGGCCGTCGATACCAACAAGTGCGCTCGCAATCATGAGCGCTGGTCTTCTAGCTCAATTGGTAATTCAGTTCCGGTTGGAAAAAACGTGTACGAAGAGATGCTGTTTCAATCGCTTCTGAAAGAACGAGAGAACAACAGCTTATTTTTGCAACAACTGGTTCGAGATCGACTACAATCTACTGTAGTTTCAGGAGTGAGCGCGCTATCTACGGATGAAGTTGAAACTTCATCATCGCACTTCAGGGTGAATGTGATTATTTACAAGTGCTCTGTCTAATTAACCTAGCTACATTGATTCATACTTATTCCGTTCTATACACGTAATTATAATTTTGACTTTCAAATTTCTCAGCCAAAATCAGAGCCAATGCTGACCCATGTAATGAAGCCAACTTACGTGGACGAGGAGCCTATGTTTGAAGAGGATCCTACTTTCGAAGAACTGGTGGAGGAACCCGCTGACATGTTTGAGCACGAGTATGTAACACAACCCAGTCGCCGCCAGAACTACGTACCCGTTCCAGATGAGGGCCCTCGCTTCGTATACCAGGAAAGTGCAAGGCCAAGGGATGCTTTGCAAGCTTGCGGGCATCGAGGACGACAGTATTGGGCGACATACGAGAATCCGATGATGCAGCAGGTCAATTTCCAGCCAGTAATGCAACAGGTTACGTACCAGCAGCCGCCGTCTATGATGCCTCGCCGTGTTATCTACCGACAGCACCCACAGCAGCAGCAGTTTCGTCGTGTTCAACGAGGACGAATGGCGCACTATAACAATTAGTCGCCCGCTCAAGCTAAATTTCAGTGCAAGAGAAAAGAGTTAGCCGGCCCTCCGTCTACGTATTGTCAAACTTCTGGTTGAAGATAGAAGGAGGAACCGCTGCTCTCGCCGTAGTATTTTAGCCCACCTCACTCTAAATTGTTGGCGAAATGCTGCTGCTAAATAATTAGTGTTTGGTACTGAGCTCTCTGGTCCAACTACGATGATCTATGGTACTGCAATATCGCTAGTACTTATTGATGTATAGATAACTGTAATACCATAGGTAAAAAGACCATAGGTAAAAAGAGTACTGCAGCGCAGCAGAAGTGTCGTAGCACCCAGCGAACGTTTGGAAGCGCCTTAGAATCTCCGGTGATATTAATACCAATGGATCACAGAAAGTATAGGAACATCCGAGTACTATGTACTTTTCATACTTCTGTTTCTTCTGGCTCAATATGTAGCATCCTAATAGTATCGTATTTTAAAGTCACTTGTGATTAGCACAAGAAAAATAAAGATTTTGATTGAAATAAGATACGTGCAGATTCAGATTACATAAGCGATTTCTAGGATTAACAAGCTTTAGCGTATTTCAGTGCACGCGGGCGCCTTGTAGAAATAGAACCATTCAGACGCATGCGAAGCTGACTTTTCTGATCAAATTTGAGTTTCTTTAAATACAAGTCAAAGCTTTTCTCTATATCTGCGTTGGTATGCCCGAAGATAATCAAGTAATTAGGAACAATTAACCAAGACTATGAGCGATATAAATTGTTATTAAAATTTAGAAAATAGCTTATGCAGACGATTACAATAGAAATCATTTACCTTGTATATTTTTCCAACAATATTAGTCTCCCAAAATAATTGAGATGTTAAAGAGAACTTTAGAATGTAGTAAAAGGTATATTTTTCATGAAATGTGCCGTTATTAATCAACTTGGTCATAGAAGAAAATATCGACCTGATGTGATATCTGACCTGTAATTTTGAAATCGACACACACTCGTACATAACATAATTAAACTTTAAAATACTAGATTACTCATAAAAGCATGTAATTTTGAATAACCTTCTGACATATTAGACAAATATCCACAAGGAATGCCGTTTGCAGCATGTGCTAGATGTTCTTCAAAATTACGATCTTATCCGCAAAGTTGCCGCATGACAAACATTGTACCAAACGGTTTTAAAAACAATTCACAAATAAACATAAATATGAAAAATAGCAACAATTATTTCTCTCTATATATTGAACGGACTCTCGTGTGCAGGCAGACTATGAAATAAATACTTAGGAGTGAGTAGACATCGTTCGTTAAATACTTTTAGGGCTGGGGGCGAATCAGATTTGAACAGAGGAATATTTTTGGGAATCGTTAAGGTATGAGAAGAGCCAAAAGCATCTGCGTCAAATAATGTTGACTTCACATTTTTTTAATAATTGCGCCTTTTTAACTTTTTTACAATCAGGTTATTTTTAAGCTGCGATTCGCAAACAAGAGTCAGCATTTTTTCTGCACGACAAAAGGAAAACTGAGAGAAGCGGTATTGTATAGACTGAGTATTACGGATTTCCGCTCTATTATGATCTAGCAGATGATATAAAGTTCGAAGAAAAGTAGTAGTTTGAGTCACAACTAAGTCTCGAGTAGATATTTGGTACTTTCGCTACTGATGTCGAGTGTGTGTTATTGTACACCCCTACAGTATTGCCTTGCTTGTTATTAAAATGCTTTTTTTGTATTCTAAGTAACATTTTCAAGATATTAGAGGTTCTAAAGGGAGTAAAGCGGTTGGATATAGGTATTTCTAAGTGCAACAAAGAAGCACAAACACGTTCGTGCTCTTAGCAGTAAAACCAAAACGTGTAGGTTAGAAACGCTTGAAAAAGGGTAGATATTCACTTAAAACAATGTAGAGATATATTAGGAACAAGAATACTGCATAGTAGACCATTTTTATGCTAATATCGAAAAATGCAACCCTTTAAGTACTTAGTGCCAATCCAGATTGGAATCGCTTTACGAGAAATTGCTCCACGAACGCCACTGGACTGTGGGTCACAACTCTTCGAAGGAAGCTACCTCTGTCCCTGCCCGAGCCGAACTCCTCACATGCTCACTGTGTGCCTCCCCGGACCGCCGGGAGGAGGAT
>Ga0208260_1000431_pt1 | contig 15540 bp, 23 predicted proteins | sample CryBogCBH18Aug09_FD_184619 | JGI IMG/M metagenome (GOLD analysis project Ga0208260, IMG submission 184619) | Freshwater microbial communities from Crystal Bog, Wisconsin, USA - CBH18Aug09 (SPAdes) | ecosystem: Environmental > Aquatic > Freshwater > Lake | place: Crystal Bog, Wisconsin, USA...
TGCCTCAGCGCCTGATTGGTCAGTCTGAACAAATATCTTTAGCTTCGCTAACTCTTCTTCTGTGAAGATTGATAGGTCAGACGATGCCATGTAATACGAACACTTATCTCGCAAGGCAGGAGTAAAGCCAGACGGGATATAAATTTCTCGCATTGACTTCTCGATGTTCTGTAAGTTCCCACCCAGCCCACGCTCTTTCCATTCACCAGTTGGTAATTGACGGGACTTCTTCATGATAGCCCTAGAGCCTAAACGGAAGGTCTTGGGGCCACCGATTTGAAATTGACAGGAGTCTCTCATAGAATATCTTTTAAATGTTCTGCTCTGTATTTAACACTACCAATCCTATCTTGGTCTAGTTTAACTTTGCGTGCAAAGACTCTTCGAACTTTAGAAAGTGCTATCCCTCTATTTATGTTACCTTTAATACCTAAAGTTCCAAGGTTATTACCACCTGCATGAGGAGTCATAGCTGATTCTAACAGACCTCCATCAGCCCAATCATTCTCAATCAATAACTGAAACATTCTATTGTCAAAAGCTTTAGCATCACAATACATACACACATTAGACCTTATCCATTTCCCACGGCATAAATCTAAGCCGTGATGTCTCTTTCTTCACTGCACGATACGCACAAATTAAATTTATCACAGGATTCTCTACCTTCAACGCCAACTTATACAAAGCTTTCTTACCGAGTGATGGTGCTTGTTGACCGTGGATGTTAGGCTTACCTTTCGCTACCACAGGATAACCTAGCATGTCATGGAAATACTTACAGCACTGTTTATTACTCCCTGCAAACATCCCAAGCTTCTTCCCACCACGAATCTCATCCAGCCCTGACTGTCCGATAAAGAACTCTGTAAGACGATTATACTGAACCATCAACCTATCATTCTCTGCACACATCTCATTTACCATCTCGTCATTGACATTTATTCCATGTAGGGTAAAGATAAGATACGGACGAATACAGGCCATAGCGTCATCAATAGATTGCTGTAAGCCAGGGACTGTTTTTGCATACTCATCTATAGCTCGTTTAATCAGGCGCATAGTATATACATCCTTCCCACAGTATCTCATACGAGCCATCATCTGTTCGTTCGTCCGATACCCATGACTGTCTTCATCTTTGTGAAACTTCTCCCATGTCCAATAACTAGTGCAATGTCCTAGGCTTTTCTCTACATCAGGAAAGCATCTGTGCATTGCAATTAACGTATCATATGTTTTATTAATTGGGATACGATACTTATATGCGAGGACAAAGAAATCAAAGCAAGCGCCATTATGAGCGATAACAAGATTGTTCCTAACAGCCACCGCCAATGCTCGCATGATACGATGATAATCATTATAAGCGGGACGATAAGTATAATCAAGAATAGGCACAGAGTAAATGATACCGTCGTTAAAACAGAACGAAAAGCATTGGAGATTTTGTTGTTCATAATCAGTTTCTATGTCGAAGAAAAGTTCTTGTCCTTTTACGTTTGTGAGGAGTTGAATGACCTCAGAGCTGCCAGGAAAGATTCTGTAAACTGGTTGACTAAAAGTGGGTGTTCCTTTGGATAAAATATACTTGCACTTCTTAACGTCTGACCTAAGCCAAAATGCATAGTTAGTCCGCTTGGTCTTACCGTGCCTCTTAACATCGCCCTCATCCTCTTCGCCCTCACCGTCCTCAGATATAGAATCGTCTGGCGTATAGTCACTAGCCATTGGGTTATGTTCTTTTTCATAATTCTTATATATGTCAACTGCATCTTGTGGGAGATACGAGCATATAGCAGGTATCCCATTAAAAGTAAATAGAGACCCTCTCATCTCATGGATGGTATTATTGAGGGTCTCAGGAAGAAACTTGTGCATCGCAGCCTCACCAAGTATCAACAAACATTTGGTGTTAGGGAGAAACGGCACAGTCTCATCCTTAAGCCGAACGTCACACATCATACTATTTAGTTCTGGACGTAAGCAGAACCCATCAATCATAGTCCCACCGTTTCCTGACATTAAACGGTGAGTGTCCATCCGGCTAGGGTTGGACATGATGATGGTTAGACCGGAGTATTTAAGCTTGGGAGGAGAGCGTAACATTGGATTCAATTATTATCTCAACAGTAGATATTTGATTGTCCATTCCAATACTGATACAATGTTCGTTCTTTCTATCATAAGATAAACTCAAAGCTTTCAAAACTTCTTCAAGAGTGAATGTATAGGTGGCTCTTGTCCTAACTCTAGTATCTGTTTTCATAAAATAGTTGTCCCGTATATTAATCTCCTACGGGACAAGAGGAGTTCTGTTTACTTATCGCCCAGCACGCTGAATCAGTTCCAATGTTTTGGCCAATTCAGGATTTTTCTCAAGAGCTTCAATGGCTTGGGTAACTACATCAAGCTTATTTGCTGCTCTTTGTTGTTCGCGTTTCAAACGACCAAGAATTGAATCGTCTGATAATTGCACTGATTTTAGTTCAGCGCAACAAGACCCATCATTTGATAATACATCCATCATACGATTAGAGCGCTCCACTAACATCAGCCAATCCGTAGATTTCAACCGTATCAAATCCACCAACAATCTGTGGATAATGTTTCACCAACGGTTGCTTCGTCTTCGGGTTCACGAGAACTGGACCTTCCTTAATACCTTTCGCAAGGTCAGATTTCGTCGGAGACCCACGTTGAACAACTGCATTGTCCTCAATCAACGCGTAGACAGACTTACCCTTAAATCCTAACGTAGGATTATTCCAATCGATGTTGTCTGTCGGCAACTCAAACGCAGACAGAAGCTTCACGAACTTCGCACGGAAAGAAGCCTGATACTCAGGATTTTCATGAGCGATAACAACTCGCAACTTCATCTTCGTTCCTGCAACAGTTATGTCCTCACCGTCAATCTCCACAGTCTCAGGAGCTTTGACTTCAAAGTCAAGAGTCACCATTGGTGAACCACCATTAGACGGAGCGAACAACTCCTCAACACAGGTGATGATATAATCTGACTTACGTTCCCAGCGAATACTGCTATTCCATTGTTTACTCATATGTTATGTTTTGTTTCTTTTGTTTCTTGTTTGTTTATCCCTGATATGGTATCAGGAAATTATTTCTGCGGCGACGAAATACTCTTCTCTGCAATTGTCATTACCGATTGAACTTTCGCTAGGAGTTCTTCGTGGAGAGAATAAAAGGATGCTTCTGCACCTTGAGGGGTGGAGATGATAAGCAACCAACCATTAGTGATACGTTTGATTTCGATGTTCATGTTTATGTTTGTTTATTTGTTCTTTGGTATTTGGCAAAAGTGCCAAAAGTAGCTGGCAGATATTTAGGAAAGTTCACAAGCGATGAACACTTCCCATCGAATATATTATCCGAATCAGTCTGCCAATAGTAAATTGTATCGCGTGGTAATGTTGCACACCAAGCATTAAACTCTTGTGCTGTCATACCAAACGCTTTGAGAGTCTCAGGTTTAACATCAGTAGGTTTAAGTGCTGAGTGTTGACGAAACCAATCAGTAAAGTGATTCATTATCTCATCGTTAAACTGTCCCGACAATAACGGACGAATCTTACCGGTGTATTCCTGTGTCCCTTTATCTTTCTGTGCAGATTCATGAGCGATGAATATCACATCACAACTAAGAGATTTGAACAGTTCCATAATCTCTGCGTAGTAATTCTTCTTCTCTCGCCACTCTGCAAAGTCATCTACCTTACCAGCCTTCGTAAGGAAGGAGTGTTGGTTGTCTTTGAACCAAGCATGATAAGCATTCTGTAATGACGTGCAACCATCAAACACTAACGTCTGTGTCGAGGTAATCTTCTTACCCTCTGTCGATAACCACACCATTAACCTATCCTTCAATTCACCAAAAGTCTTACCACAGAACTCTGGTTTGTAGAATGGAATCTCATACACGTCTGACCGTCCAGTGTGGGCACCAAGCCCACGGTCGAGATTCAATACGATAGGATTTGGGAATGTTAATGCTGCCCATGTTTTACCTGTGCCACTATACCCTTGAAGTCCCAGACGAATCTGAGGTTTGACTGTGATTGTATTAAGGGACACAGCACCCTTTGGAATGTATTGTTCGCTCATAGTTATTTTAATTTAATGCCAACTTTCTTACTAAACTCTTTAACGTCTGTGAGTAAGTGTTCAAGACTACCAGTGTTCATAATGATATGGTCGTATCCTGTATACCCATCTAGTTCTGTTTCTGACACATGACCATCACTCAACCCTGTATCTCTAGCAACCCTCACCACTAATCCACCAGACGACTTAACCGCATTAACCTCATTCTTAAACCTAACGTCTGTTATAATACACACTTCAGCATTTGAATAGTATATGCGTTTGAAACATTTGTTAATCCAATAGTCAGGACTATTGAACTCTCTACGAAACACACCTAACGATTGTAATAACGGACGATACAAATCTTTATTTGTATCTATATCCGACACCTTAACCTTTAGCATATTCGCTAGTTCCAATTTCAAATCTTGAGCAAAGGAAAACTCCTCTACTGTTTGATTGGTCAATGTCTTAACTAGAGACGCGACTGTATTCTTACCAGTCCGTTTCTTACCTGATATGCCAAGTAGAATCATATGTCGTTATACGCAAGAGGATTAAAGGTTGACTGTTTGAAATCTCTTGCCAACAGAATTGATGCAACAGACTCAGGATGTTGACAGACATTCCAGAAGGAACACTTACCCCATTTACCTAGGCATGAGCCATTGATAAGTCCTTCCTTCACAAACTTATTCATCCTAACTGCATCTGATAGTTCCATGCACTTCTTCGTCAGCAGCATACGAAATTCCTGTATGCGCTCAGGAGTATATTGATAGACAGGAGACTTATAAAACTTCACATCGTTAATGGCAGGTTTAATAAACACACCATCAAACTGAGCACCTACTTGTGTAGTTCCTATCTTCCCAAGCGCAGAGTCAGGATACATCTCTGACATAAGACGAAGAGCTAATACATATCCTAATGGTTGACGAGACATCTCATACTGTGTGAAGTAATCTTTAATGTCCCAAGTAGAAGTAGTCTTCCAATCCTTGATAACGTAACAGCCATTCTTAATCTTACCTAGCCGGTCAATCGTTCCACACCAATTAACCTTAATATACTCGTCCTCAAAGAATGGAATAGAGTATGTAAGTTCAGATGCTGGCTTACCGTTAATCTCTAGTATGTCGAAGTCCTTATCTCCTAACACATCAAGTTGCCAAGCGAAATGTGCAACGGCTGCCATGTGATTAACGTCAGATAGGTGTAGAGATTTCCTATCATCAATCATTGGGATAGAGGTAAATACCTTCACAGCTTCTTCACGGGCTGTGGGGATATGACCACCTGTTTTATACATCACATCAATATACTTATGGAAGGCTGTCCCATACACTAATCGTGATGTTGAAGCTTTCTCCTTATACCCTAACACTACTGTTCGGTATAGGTTTAACATACACCCTGCTTTGCCAAGAGCAGAGGATGATAAGTTGATTTCTGTTTTACTCATAGTTTATTATTTCTTTCCTAACTTCTTAAAGACTGGTAACTCAATACCCAGACCCTTTGCTATCTGCATTGCCTGTGCCATCTTCGGGTCGAGAGACATCACACGTTGAACTTGTTGCACAGCTTTCGGAGCATTCTCTGGCCTAGTAACTGTTAGATACTGTGCAAAATGTTTCTTCAAATCATCGTCTGTCATTGCCTCTAACTCAGCAGCTGACATACCAATAACAGTTTCTATAGTCATGCTACTTTGATTATCTTAATCTCATTATGCCGAACAACAAACTGTATAGTCTCAAGGTCAGACAGTTCATCTGTTATCTTCTTAACCTCGTCAGGTGTGAGTATTAACTTCTCAATGTGTAAGGGCTTCGTAACACTATCATCATTCAGATAATCATCAATCTCTTTCTTCCACTTACATACATCAGTTCTCGGAACAAACACCTCACCACTAGGCATCTCAGTAGCAGACTCTTTATACTCTAGCGTCACGCCAAACCCACGAACACGACTCACCTTAATCTGATGCCACATCCTTTCATACTTACCTTCTGGGTCAAGGTAATCTCGCAAGAAATGCCATGACTGATTAACTCGTAGATAGACTGTATTCGGTGTGCTATTCTTCCATAAGTTATATGGAAAAGCCCTTGACTTTTTATCTATGGCCATAGCATCAAGTTCACGCTTAATCCATAACGCATAGTCTTCTGTGTAGTATGATGAATACGAACGTCGTCCCCAGCCGATTGGTTTCTTCCTAACTATAAGGTCAACTACCCTTTGAGCAGTGGCACCGTCAGGGTATGTAACGGTTATTGGTTTATCGTTTGACATGGTTTGTTCTGTTGTTCTGTCTGTTTAAATTGGTAGGTCGCTGTTGGATTTGAACCAACGTGCAGTTGCGTTACGCATAACACTCGCTTATTAATGTCAGCTTATTAACAACCGGCCTTTGACCCAGCTCGGCCAAGCGACCAGTGGGCGTTTAGATTAGAGTTTATCGTGCGAATCCATAACGCTCAAGTTATAAACTATAAAGCACTAGTCGATATGTTACTGTTCTACTTCGACTTAAGCCACCGCATTTTTATAGTTCTCGCGGAGCGAACTATACTACCAACCCTCACAGGTAATACAGGGGACATGACTCCTCGTTCATATCACCCAGACAGGTCGATAGCTTTACACCTGCACAGCATTCACTAGGAGCAACTTGCAGGGAAATCAAAGAGCGTGACAGACAGTAATCTTTATTGGTATAGCCACAGCATTAACGAGGATGAATGATAACCCCGTGTGTCGACCAATTTATAATCAGACTACTTAACCATCCTGTCACTGACGGGTTCGCACCGACACAAATTATTGTTCCAGACAAATACTGTATAGCAATTTTCATGCCAATCGAATACGATATATACAGACGTTATTAACTTTTATACTAAGTTATACTTTCCCTAGGACTGAATATCGTTTTACGAACTGCTCTAATGAACGAACATTAAGAGATACGCTCAACTCATTATTAAGTATCATGTCCATATACTTATCCAGAAACTCCTGAGCTTTACTCTCACACTTAAGCTGTGTTCCAATCTCTTTTACTATCGGTGCAATGTCAGCCATGCGTTGCTTCAACGGTTTAATCTTCAACACGAATGTAGAGATACGAGCGTATAGGTCAATACGAAACTTGTTCTCCTTAACCATTGCCTCAAGGTCACGATGAGTCGCACACACTATACGACAAGTAATCTCTACCTCATCATTCGAACCAACAGGACGAACATATCGTTTCCCGTCTACTGGCTGTAAGCAATTCAACACCTTAGCCTGAGTATCAAGGGGCAAGTCTCCAATCTCATCAAGGAATAGTATACCATCTTTTGCTGCTACCATTAACCCTTGCTTAGCTGTATTCGCACCAGTAAATGCACCAGCCTTATGACCAAACAACTCAGACTCAATCAACTCCTTTGGCATAGCTGCACAGTTAATACGCTTGAACGCTCCTTCCCTATCACCTATCATAGACCTAGCGATTAACTCTTTACCAGTTCCAGTCTCACCTAGAATCAGAACCTCATCATCAATCTTCGATAGCATCTTAGCCTCACGCTTCATAGCTATCATGTCCTCATCATCAGTGATAAACTTCTTCAGCCAAAGGTCAGCACCAGTTAGTAAGTCTTCTAGTATCCACTTACCAGTTTTCTTTTTCTCTTTCGTGATAGGGTCTGGCTTCATCTCCTCTACTACCCTATACTTTAAGTCGTGAATACTAATCAGATTCCTCACAGCATCATGTAGATTATTCTCTAACATGAGTCGCAAGGATGACTCATCCGGTGGTTTAATACCAGGAGTTGATGGTGGTTGTTTTAATTGTATTGCCATAAATTTATTTCTTACTGAACATTCTACGTCCCCACTCTTTGAATAGTGACACAGCTTTCTCTCCTGTATATGTTAAGCTATGATTAGCCTGTAACTGAAACCGCACTTCCGGCACCCAAACATCTAATAGATTATGTCTCGTAGCATATGATATGAGTGTCTCTTTAGGTTCATCAGACACTAAACGAAACCTATACTCGTCAGGGTCAAACTCTAATCCTCTAACAGTCGGGCGCTTTGGTAGAGTATTAACTGTCTGTCCGTATTGATTCCTGTAGAAGAATCTCGCATACTGACACTTGTCAAGGTCTATTACTATTCTGTTATTCTTCATCTATGCCTCCCCAATTCTTCGCGTCATCTTCAGCATCATCAGGTTCTGGATAGTCAGGTTCATCTGGCTCAACCTGAACTTCACCTTCTCCATTACACACATGACATTTCTCTGTATTACCTTGCTCATCTGTCAACGTCCCATTCCCACCACACTCTCCACACTCTGTCATAGGAGGGTCATCGTCAGGTGGAGTAAGGTATCTGTCATGTGCTGCTGCGAATTGTTGTGGTGTCATATGTATCCGTGTTGAATTGTGTATCCATTAAACTTAAAATACTTAACATGAATCCTAGGACAAGATTTCTTGCTAATCAATACATCATAATTAAATAGTCTAAATCTAACTTCGTTAGTCCATATGGATAACATACAAATAAATCCTTTCCACTTGTATATTCCTATGTTAAAAGATACTACGAATAAATGTTTCTTTTCCATATCATGTTCCTTTGGTTCGGAAGCCCACAAAGATAGGATGTCTCAATACATCCTTCTGTCCATGTGGTTTGTGCTTCACTGTTATTTGTTTGTTGATATACTGTTCCTTGTTGTCCCAAATCTCTTTCCGTAACTTGTCAGTCAGACCTACACCAGTTCCAACTCTGACTGTCTGTCCTTTTGAATCTGTGCATATAAAAGCGCCGAGAGTATTCTTACCTATCATACCATCTGCACATGTCTGACGCTTCATGTATCCTATCTCATTATACAGTTCAGGATTAGCGTTCTCTTGTTGCTCTTCGAATGACTTGATGGTTACTTCTGTCCTAGAGAACCTAGCCAACTTAACTAGATATTGTTCTTTGAGAGTTGAACGTCCCTGCTTGTATGGTGACATTGGAGTTCGGAAGCATATACCCTCTCCATGCTCCTCAAACCGAAGGAAGAATTCAAACAGTTCTTTCACATTATGACACGTCGATGGATATTCACAATGCGCTTTTGGAATATCTTTACACACGTTATACGCATCAAAGATACGTTGATTGTATGTAGTCTCTTTACCATACCAATCTAACGCATGAAATTGAATACTGTCAGAGTTCATATGAGTCTCTGACATAACTATAGATTGGATTTGGTTATATGACATGGAAGGATTATACAATTCCACATCAAATCCTCCTGGCAATACAAGACTCATTTCTCGTATAGCTCGGTTGGGTATAGGCTTGAGTGTTCGAGAGAGTAATGTCCCATTCATCCTCAACGCTCTCACTCCATCTATCTTGAGCGTAGCAAGGACAGGGAACTTTAACTTGACCATTGCAGCTAGAATGTTCTCATCAGTATGGTCAACTGATGGTGGTAGCAGAGGGGCTGCTAGCATTGGTCGTTTGAATGGTGTCATTTTGATTTCTTAGTAGAATATCTAGTATCTTTATTTTCATATTGATATTCTTCAATAATAACCCGTTTAACACGAGAATACTTAGACAACTCAGTAGCCATTTTATAGGCTAGCCGCTCATCACCATCTGTATTACCACCTTTGAACTCTACTGTAAATTTAATTTTCATGCGTTTTGTTTATTTTTTCTTTTATATTTTTCTGCTTTCTCAAAGTCCATTGGCTTAGCTTGAGATTTGTTTATCCATGTATCATCGTCTAAACGAATTAAATCTTTGTTTAGATTATTCAGTCTTTCACACTCCTGCCTCAATGATACAATCAATCCTAATGATGTTCCTTCGTTCATATCAATCATCACTCTCCTCTCCAAGGTTTTAAGTAACTCGTTCAATTTCATACAATTTTCTCCATCAATAAAAATCTTGCTGTCTTAAAAGACTCTGAATTTAAGCAAGAACATAGTGTTAAATGTTTAACCATACAAGGTGCACAAATGCTTGTGTGGCACATCCCATGTGAGACTGAATTATAGTTAAGACTATACACTACATTTTGTTTTTCATTTTTGCAATATTCACACTTAGGGCATTGTTCTTTTGTCATATTTAATCGTCACTCTCCTCTCCAATGTTAATGTCTTGTTGTGGTTCATCCGACTCATACTGCTTCGTCTCTTCTACCCTAGCCTTTGCTATCTCTTTAGCCTTATGATGGTTCTCAATCAGGTCCATCCAATTCTCGTGTTGTCTTACCACCTTACTAAGGCATTTCAACCTGTGCGTTACAACGAATGCTTGTTCTTCCTCGACTGTCCCACGGAAGTATAAGAAGCTCTGGATAGTATCTGACAGTGATGTCAAGCGTGGCGCTCGACCACAACCTTGGACTAATTCAATAGGACTCCATGTAGGTCCGACTGTAACTTTCCTAGGCCGTGTCGGTATCTTGGGAATGTCCTCAACAATAGCATACCCATTCTTCTGTCGACGAACTTTCTCTTTCGTCTGTTCATCTGTATGATGAAGGCTCAACCCTACACCACCAGCCTTGTAGCTATACATACAATACAAAGCACGACCAGATTGAAACCTATCAATCTCATTCTGTCGTTGCTCTTTCGATTGAACACCAAGGCGCAAGGACGAATCAAACACTTCAATCTCCCTATCCTCTACCTCACCTAACATCATATCATCCATGCTAATACCAGCCGCTTCGAACACAGCCATGTTAGCTTTGACTTGCGCTTTTAACTTCTGTTTCGCAGTGAGTTGTGTCTGACCACCACCATAGATTAGACTAATCTGGTCACGCGATACACCATACTCCTCTACTAGAATCTTAGTCACAGCATTGATAGTCCTCTTGAACTTCATTGCACACACAGCAGCATATCCATTCTGAACATCTTGATACATACGACGGGCAAAGATATGACGCTTAGCATACTCAGCAGCGGCTAAGAATATACCTAATTCTATCATTGCTTGGAACCGTGGATTGTCTGTCACAGCTTCTTCTAGCTTTGCCTTCTTAGCTAGATACTTCTCCCACGCATCATTGTATTCTTTACGTTGCTGTTCATTCTCGAAGTCAATAATCTCAACACTATTAATCGCGTTGAACTGCCATCTCACTCCCTTAACCCGAACAATATAATCCTCTAAGTCCTTCATCAACCGTTCAACTGCTGCCTCATTATACTCATCAGGTGGAGAGGGATGAGCTATGGCCTGAGCATACGTTCCCCATGTATCCTCAGATAGTATAGTCCCAGCAGGGAATCCTAGATGAGATATATCTTTCTTCGTAGCAATAGCAAATGCCTTTGCTTCTGATACTCGTGTGAATGGAGTAGCAGAGATAAAGACTTGAGTAGTCTTATCTAACCGAGAGTATGCTACCATAATCTTATGCTGGGTAGAGTCAGGATTCTTAATACTCTGACACTCGTCCAGATATACAACAGCAGGATTAATCAACTGCTTCCAATCATATACCTCTACCTCAACCCCATTTACTATCGTCTGTTTCGTATCAATCCAAATCTGACCTGCTCTCGTTCGCAACTTCTCAATGTTAATTACCTCAGTCTCAATGACAGGATTAATCTCAAACTTCTCTTTCAACACACGCTTTGTCTGTTCAACTACTGAATTGCGAGTGATAGCTAGATACTTAATATGTCCCCATGTCTTACCATCTGCGAACTTAATATCTTGTAAGCGACGGTCAAGAGCCGCTTGCATATACGTCTTACCTGTTCCTGTCGATGCGAGAATAAGAACAGCTCGCTTACCCTCTTTCACTATCTTGTCATACGCTTCTTTGACACATTTCTTTTGGAACCAGAAGAGGAACGCTTTCTCTTTGGGAGAAGGTTGGAGTCCATAGTCGTTACTATTGTTGAAGCCTGATTCGTCAACAGAGGAGACTGCTTGGGCTGGTTGGAAGTGAGCTTGTCCAATAACTGTAACACTTTCTTTGGGACTTTGTATGTTCTCATGTCCCACTCGCTCACTGGCATTGGTCTCCACAGGTTTTGATTCATATTTCTCCTTAATTGATTGTTCTAGTTTTGCTTCCATGTCATGACAATACGACTTGACATCTGGAAACTTTGCAGGCTCATTGAAGTTAGGTGGCATTTGAGATATACTATACCCTGCAATAGCATATACATCAGACCACAACTTAATCTTGCCGAAGTTAAACGACGACATGATACGATTCGTCGTCCCCTTAACAACTGCTCTTTGTCGAGCTTCTATTTGTTTTTGTTGTTTTATTTCTTGTATGGTTAGACTCATAATTCCTTTACATCTGTTTTCAACTTCGACACACCAAAGAATGATTGAATCACTATCATAGCATCTGGATTCTTAACCATCATATATGCCATAGACTGTGCAGTTTTCTCTGGGATTGGCGACTTCTTTAGTATTGCTTTCGTTAGTGTATTAACATTCGCCTCCAATAACCAACTCTCGACTCGTAATTTCTCTGCATAAGCTTTCTTCTTTGCGTATGTAGATGAGGCTGTTTTCCATTCTGAGTATCGCCAAAGGATAGGGTAGGTAAGAGGAGTTTCTCCATCTACATCTGTAAATTCCACACACCACAGAGTAGAACCTTTTAACTTTTCAGCTAGTATAAGGGCTGTGTTGTAAGTGATAGGAGCGCATGATAATCCATTCTGGTCGTCACCAAGTATATCCCATATCAAGTCTCTCGTAGGTATCGTGCAAGTATCTTGAACTGTTTGTTTCATAGTTTGTTGTGTAAAAGAAATGTGCCGGTTAAGTGAGATTGACTCTCTACCTAACCGGCAACTTTCGCTGACTCAACTTACTATCTCGTAACTATCAGGTCGGACTAACCGTTTCAGTCTGAGCTTCTTTCGACCGTTTCGCTTTACGAATCTCGTATTCGTTTTTCAGCGTGGTCACAGCTTCATTCAGACCATTGTAATGAGCAACAGCCTTTTCCTTTTCCTCAGCACTAGCATGTGGATTGCTCATCGTAGCAACGAAGGCCGGAAACGCTTGCTGCAATTTCACAACGGCTTCGTTATACTGTTCAACCAACTCAGACAACTTGAGAGAAGCAGCCTGAAGGTTCTCCCACGATTTCACAAACACACCAAGCTGGAAGATACCAGCGTTCTCACCCTTCTCAGGGATAGCATCTTCAACATTATCCTGACCAATACGACGGAGGATAACATTCAAGAACTTCTTCACATTGTCCTTACCCACGAAGATAAGGTCATTGAGGAAGGTCTTATCATGGATAATCGCATCATGTTCAGACGTGCCTTGTTTGAAGCTTTCAGAACTAATCTGAAACGCAGCATACGCACGGTCTTTCCAATCGTTACGCTTACCCACGAAGGTAGTGAGGGCTTTAGTCACACCATTACGGGTAACTTCAACCGGAGTGGCGAACGGAGATTCGGAGATAATCTGTTCGTCTGTTTTAGCTACAACTGCTTGTTCTGACATATGTCTTATGTTCTTTCTTTGTTTTGTTTCGTTTGTTAGTTTCACATGAGCTACTAACATTCGCCCACGGGAAAGTATTATAGCAAGAATCGTGCCAAGTGATTGACGATGGTTCTATTGCTATGTAAATTAGTGTATAGTTTTATTGAAATTATTAGGAGTTATATCATTCTTTTTGTCCACTTTAATTCTAACTTACCAACAGGTAAACAAGTTACTGGTATTGGACGACTTGATATTTTATGTATTGATTTTGAACAATCTAAATCATACTCATCTAAAAACCTCAAAGGGAATAATACTAGTTTACCTGTTTCTGGGTGTTTAATAACAACGTCATAAATACCTGTTGCTACATGACTACCATTAGATATTAGTATATCACCTTCTTCTGGTGCTCTACAGAATGCGCCGGCTTCTGATAAATTCATACCTTGCTCCTCGCGGCGTTGATGGCGGAGAGGAGTGATTCAGCACGTCTAACTAATACGCCTTTGCCTGTTGGGTCTGTAATAAACCATTTTGGCGGAATTAAAGTGTCCGTATCAACAATGTAATGCGTCATATTCTCTTCCAACCAATCCAACGCCTCGGCTTTCTCGCGGTAGGCGTCGCGTTCGGCTAAAACATCGCGCATCATTGGCGTGTTGATGCACTCCAAAAGATGCTTCAACTCATCCCGTTCGTCACAGATACGGAGATACTCTTTCATCATTGAGGTAGAGCACGATATTTCAGAGTCTTTTGTATTTAACTTCTCTTTACTCAACTCATCCCGTTCTTTGATGATGGAGGTTAGTTCGGCTATGCACTCTCCATACATGACTGGATATGAATTACTAATAGATGTTGCACACTTTTCTAGTATAAATCTCGCCCTTTGCTCCGCCGACATTTTGTATTCGTTTTGGTCAGGCGGTGGCGGTGGTTGAACTTTGGCTGGCTCACACGGTAACGGCCAGTGGTCGAAGCCACACTTGCACTCTGACTCCTCAGACATTTTGGATGTTGGATGTGATGTTGGGCAGGATGATTCAAACACGGTGTAATTAGAGGATATGCGCTTGCAGCATTTGCTTCCGTCATTCCAGCAGGTTAAAAATGACGGGTCGCAATCTTCACAGTGTAGTTCGTTTGGTGTATTCATTTGCTCAATCTTTCCAGTAGGTTAGGGTCGGTGGTTGGACGGACTGAGCACGTTCTCGGCAGTTCGCATGGCTTTTGAGTTTTCGTCCCAGTCCGAGAAAGCTTTGAGCTTCGGTGCTTGCATCTCGCACCGCAGGCGCAGATGCCCGCAGGACGTGTAGAGTTGTTCGAGCGCGGCGAGGGCGGGGTGGAGCGTCTTACCTTTGAACGCCATGACCTTTGGCTGTTTGAAATCAATGTAGCAAACATCCCATTCATTTGCCTTAAACTCGCAGCTTGGGCACTGTTTCTCCAACCAATCCAACGCCTCGGCTTTCTCGCGGTAGGCGTCGCGTTCTGCGATTACTCGGTGAAAATCTTCCGTGAGCTTGTTAATCTGTTCGCCAAGTTCAATAGTGGCCTTGTCAACGCCTCTAGTTTCCGCCGCTTTCATTAACTGGTGCAAGACATTGTTGGTAGATTTTAGTTCATCCCGCTCACGGATAATGGCAGTGAGTTCGGCGAGTCCTTCCTTTTCAGTCCAAGGACTCACGTTCTTGAAGATGCGATTGAATACTTCACGCGCTTGTTCCTCCGCCGACATTTTGTGTTCGCTTGGTGTTTTCATTTCGTTCCTTTCTCGCGCATTGCTTGCAGCTCATTCCGCACCTTGTCAAACTCACCTTGCAACTTGAGCATTGCAGACGCAGCGAGTTTTGATTCGGTTTCTCTTGCAGAGAGTT
>Ga0208260_1000433_pt1 | contig 15504 bp, 10 predicted proteins | sample CryBogCBH18Aug09_FD_184619 | JGI IMG/M metagenome (GOLD analysis project Ga0208260, IMG submission 184619) | Freshwater microbial communities from Crystal Bog, Wisconsin, USA - CBH18Aug09 (SPAdes) | ecosystem: Environmental > Aquatic > Freshwater > Lake | place: Crystal Bog, Wisconsin, USA...
GCCCCACCGAGCCGCGTTTCGTTCAGCAGCTCCTCGGTGGGGCCTCTGGTGCTGACCTCGAACGTCGCCTGTACACCGCCCGCAAGATCGTTGAGAACAACTACGACGTGTACGCCTCGTCGTGTTCGTCGAAGGTCCTCATTTACAAGGGAATGTTGTCGTCGCCCCAATTACGCCTGTATTTCGACGACCTCCGCAACGAACAGTTGACGTCGGCCTTGGCCATTGTGCACAGTCGCTTCTCCACCAACGTCATGCCTCGCTGGGACCTCGCGCAGCCCTTCCGCTACATCGCGCACAACGGTGAAATCAATACCGTCCGAGGAAACCGTAATTGGATGAAGGCGCGCGAGTCCACGCTCGAATCGCCCCTCCTCCCGGTCAGTATCGCCGACCTTTCTCCCATCGTGACCCCCGACATGTCCGACTCGGCCTCCTTTGACGAGACCATTGAACTCCTGGTGCAGTCGGGGCGCTCCTTGCCGCACGCCATTCTCATGATGATCCCTGAGGCGTGGGAGAAGTCGACCGCCATGTCGCAGGATCGTCGCGACTTTTACCGCTACCACGCCGCTCTCATGGAGCCGTGGGATGGCCCGGCGTCAGTGACCTTCAGTGATGGCACACTCGCCGGTGCCGTATTGGACCGCAACGGTCTCCGTCCCGCCCGTTACTGGGTGACCAAAGACAAGCGCGTGATCTTCTCGTCCGAGGTCGGCGTCTTGCCCATTGACCAGTCCAACATCGAATCAAAGGGCCGCCTCCAACCCGGGCGAGTCTTCCTCGTCGACCTCGAAAAGGGTCGCATCGTTGGCGACACCGAAATCAAGACCATGCTCGCGGCCCAATCGCCCTACGGTGAGTGGCTCTCGGCCGAGCAGCGATCGCTCGATGAACTCGAACCTCGAGTCATGCTGACCCCGTCGCACGCACGTGTGCTGCAGCGGCAGGTGGCCTTCGGCTACAGCGACGAGGACGTCCGGCTCATCCTCGCACCCATGGCGCAAGCCGGTGAAGAACCGATTGGGTCCATGGGCTCCGACGCCGCCCTCCCCGCACTGTCGACGGAGGATCGCCCCTTCTTTGACTACTTCACCCAACTCTTCGCACAGGTCACCAACCCACCGTTGGACGCCATTCGCGAAGAACTCGTCACCTCGACGCGAGTCAGCCTCGGTGGCGAAGGCAACTTGCTCACCGAGACAGCGGCTCACTGTCACCAGATCGTGCTGTCATCGCCCGTCCTGTCGGTGCAGGAGTTGGCCAAGATTCGCTACATTCACGAAGCGGGCGGTCACTGGCGTTTCCGGACCGCCGTGGTCGACCTTCACTTCCCAGCCTCCGGTGCGGCGCCCGCTGGCCAGCGTCTCGCTAACGCCATTGAGCACGTCTGCGACCTCGCCGTCGCCGCGATTCGTGACGGTGCCAATTTGGTCATACTTTCCGACCGAAACACGTCGCCCACCGAAGTCGCCATTCCTACACTGCTCGCCACGTCGGCGGTGCACAACCGGCTCGTGCTCGAACAACTGCGCACGTCGGCCGCCTTGATTATCGAGGCCGGTGACGTTCGCGAGGTGCACCACCTCGCCACGTTGATTGGTTTTGGTGCGTCGGCGGTCTGCCCCTATCTGGCCTACGAAACCATTGACGACTTGATTGCGACCAACGCACTGCCGAGCGTTCGCTCGTCTCAGGCGCAGTACCACTACGCCAAGTCGCTGACCAAGGGCCTCGTGAAGATCATGTCGAAGATGGGCGTGTCCACCGTGGCAAGTTATGTCGGTAGTCAGCTGTTCGAAGCGGTGGGCATTGACGACGAGATTCTCGCCGCCTACTTCCCAGGATTCAAGTCCCGCGTAGGCGGTGTGACCATGGAACATGTCGCTGCGACGGCACTCCGTCGCCACGCGCAGGCCTACCACCCAGCCGCGAATGCTCAGCCGGTAGCCCTGCGAAACCGTGGTGAGTACCAGTGGCGTCGCGACGGTGAGCTCCACCTCTTCAACCCTCGCACCGTTCAGAAACTGCAGCACGCCACCCGTGAGAAGCGCTACGACATCTTCAAGCAGTACACCTCTCTGGTGAACACGCAGGAGGACGAGCACGTCACTCTTCGCTCACTCCTTCGGCTCCAGGCCGCCGCGACCCCGGTGCCCCTCGACGAGGTGGAATCGGCTGAAGCAATTGTGAAGCGCTTTTCGACGGGTGCCATGTCCTACGGTTCCATCTCCGAAGAAGCGCACACCACGTTGGCGATTGCGATGAACCGACTCGGAGCGAAATCCAACACCGGCGAAGGCGGGGAGGATGACGAACGTTTGACGGACACCGATCCTCGCTTCAACCGCCGCAGTGCCATCAAGCAGGTGGCCTCCGGTCGATTCGGTGTCACGAGTCGCTACCTGGTCAACGCCGACGACATACAAATCAAGATGGCGCAGGGTGCCAAGCCCGGTGAAGGTGGTCAGCTGCCCGGGAGCAAGGTCTACCCCTGGATTGCGAAAACTCGTCACTCAACTCCGGGTGTCGGCCTCATCTCGCCACCGCCACACCACGACATCTACTCCATCGAGGACCTCGCCCAACTGATTTACGACCTGAAGAATGCGAACGACCGAGCCCGCGTGCACGTGAAGCTCGTCTCGGAGCAGGGCGTCGGGACGATCGCCGCTGGTGTTGCGAAGGCGCACGCCGACGTCGTGCTGATTTCCGGTCACGATGGCGGCACCGGTGCCGCACCTCTGACGTCACTCAAGCACGCCGGTACGCCGTGGGAGCTCGGTCTCGCTGAGGCCCACCAGACTTTGGCGCGTAATGGTCTGCGCTCGCGCATTGTCCTGCAGGTCGATGGTCAGCTCAAGACCGGTCGTGACGTCGTCATCGCCGCCATTTTGGGAGCCGAGGAATTTGGCTTCGCCACTGCGCCACTAGTGGTGTCGGGCTGCATCATGATGCGCGTCTGTCACCTCGACACCTGTCCCGTGGGAATCGCCACCCAGAACCCCGAACTCCGAAAGCGATTCACCGGTCAGCCCGAGTTTGTTGAGCACTTCTTCATGTTCATCGCCGAAGAGGTCCGGGAGTACATGGCGGAACTGGGTGTTCGTAGTCTCGACGAACTCATCGGCGACACCTCGAAACTACGCGTTACCGGCCTCAGCGACCCCACCAACACGCTCGACCTCAGCGCGCTTTTGGCGGCCAGCGACCCGACGCAGCGTCGCAACACCACCACGCAGGACCACGGTTTGGACCAAGCCCTGGACAACCAGTTCATGGACACCGCCGTCGACCACGCCGTGCGTCGCGAACCCGTCACCATCACCAGCGCGATTGACAACGTGAATCGGGCCGTGGGCACCTTGACCGGTTCAGCCGTCACCCGCGCCCTCGGTACTGAGACCCTCGACGATGACACTATTACCCTGACCTTCACCGGCTCAGCTGGGCAGAGTCTGGGGGCCTTCGTGCCCAAGGGTGTCACCATACGCCTCTTCGGCGACGCCAACGACTACGTGGGGAAGGGACTAAGCGGTGGTCGCATCATCGTTCGACCCGCGACTAACGCAACCTTTCCCACTGCGGACAACATCATCGCCGGTAACGTGATTGGCTACGGCGCCACGAGTGGCGACATTTTCTTGGCGGGCGTGGTGGGGGAGCGCCTCGCGGTACGTAACTCGGGAGCAACCATTGTGGCCGAAGGTGCCGGTGACCACGCCTGTGAGTACATGACCGGAGGAACCGTTGTCTTGCTCGGCGGTGTCGGTCGCAACATGGCCGCCGGTATGAGCGGCGGCACGCTGTACTACTACGACCCGAGCAACACGGTGTACGACCACCTTTCGGCGGGCGTCTACGAGATCGACCCCATCGAATTCAGCGACGACGACATCGTACGGAACATCCTGACGCGTTTCGCCGCCGAAACAGGGTCAGAGCGGGCCACCGCCATCTTGAACGATTGGCGCACCAGTCGTATGCATTTCGTACGCATCGAAACATCGGAATACCAGCGCATTCGCGAGGAGCTTCGCCATGGGTAAGCCAACCGGCTTTTTAGAGTTTGACCGCCAGGGTCCGTCGACCCGCCCGGTGGCAGTGCGCCTTCGCGACTGGCGCGAGGCCTATGAACCGCAGGACGAGGGTGAGATACGCCAACAGGCTGCCCGGTGCATGGACTGTGGCATTCCCTTCTGCACACAAGGGTGCCCACTAGGCAATCGCATCCCGCACTTCAACGACCTCGTCTACAAGGGCGACTGGGCGAGGGCCGCGCAACAGCTGTTCGCCACGAACAACTTTCCTGAGTTCACCGGTCGCCTCTGCCCGGCCCCGTGTGAGTCCGCTTGCGTACTAGGCATTGGGGCCGACCCCGTCACTATCGAACGGATGGAGTACGAAGTCGCCGAACACGCCTTCGCCCTCGGCTTGCCAGTCGGCACCGCACCCGTGGTTGCCACGGGCCGTCGCGTTGCCGTCGTCGGATCGGGCCCGAGCGGACTCGCCGCCGCCGCACAGCTTCGAGCCAGCGGCCACGAGGTCACCGTATTCGAACGCAACGACCGGATTGGTGGTCTGCTTCGCTACGGCATCCCCGAGTTCAAGATGGAGAAGTCCGTCCTGGATCGACGCCTCGACGTCATGCGAGAGGCGGGTATCGCGTTCGAGACCGGCGTTAACGTTGACGAGGCGATGTTGGCGACGCTCCGCGACTCCTACGACGCCGTCGTGCTGGCCCTGGGCTCGACGCGACCACGCATGATCGAGGCCCCCGGGAAGCAACTCGACGGCATCTTCCCCGCCATGACGTACCTCGAAGCCGCCACGCGCGCCCTCTACAGCGGGGAGCCCTCGCCAATTGACGTGGCGGGTGAGCACGTCGTGATTCTCGGCGGTGGCGACACCGGTGCCGACTGCCTCGGGACCGCCCACCGTCAAGGCGCCGCGAGCGTCGTGCAGATCGAAATTATGGCCCAGCCCCCAACGTCACGGCCCGCAGACCAGCCCTGGCCCACGATGGCCCGCTTGTACAAGGTGACTACCGCGCACGAAGAAGGCGGCGAGCGAGTCTTTAGTACCGAGACGTTGGAGTTCGTGGGTGAGGATGTTCTGACGGGTCTTCGCGTTCGCAACAACGACACGGGCGACGTCACTACTCTCGAGGCCCGTTTTGTCTTCATCGCCGCTGGTTTCGTCGGCCCCGAACTCGACGCACTCGGACTGGCGTCACCCGACGTGACCACACCGCGCGCCACGCTCCAGGTAAACGAGGGATGGCAGGTACCGGTGGCGTCACCCGGGGCCCCCGTGTTCGCCTGTGGCGACGCCGTCCGCGGTCAGAGTTTGATCGTGTGGGCGATTGCCGAAGGTCGAAGCTGCGCAGCGGCCGTTGACGCCGCATTGTCGGGTGACACGTCGCTGCCGGCGCCCATCGTGCCGTACGAACTGTCGTGGTGACCACCTAAGTCAGACGTCGTTTTGTAGCATTGGTCAACGAAGGACCAAGGGGAGCCCATGAAGAGCACCATGCAAGATGCGCCACTGCTGATTCGCGACCTCGTCGTCCGCGGTGAGCAGATCTATGGGGACAAGGTGGTCTTCACCGTGACACCCACTGGCGTGGAGCAGCGGACCTTCGCTCAGACCGCCCGGTCGGCGCGTCAGCTCGCGAATGCGTTGACGTCGCTCGGCGTCACGGACGATACGCGGGTCGCCACCTTTCTCTGGAACGACCAGACGCATCTCGAGGCCTACCTCGCAGTGCCGACGATGGGCGCCATTCTCCACACGCTCAACGTACGGCTATCGCCCGAGCAATTGGCCTTCGTGATCAATGATGCGCAGGACGAGGTCATCATTGTGGACGCCTCACTCGTCGGATTGCTCGCCCGAGTCAAGGACGCTATTCCCACGGTACGCCACATCATTGTCAAAGGGGCCGACACCGACGGCGTCCTTGGTGAGACCTTGTCGTATGACGAACTGTTAGCCGGCGCGAGTGACCTCTACGAGTGGCCCGACCTTGACGAACGACAGGCCGCGATTCTGTGTTACACCTCTGGAACGACGGGGAATCCGAAGGGTGTGCTCTATTCACATCGTTCCACGTGGCTGCACTCAATGGTGGCGACCACCACGAATTCGGTTGCCCTTTGTGAGGCAGACCGCGCACTCCTCGTCGTCCCCATGTTCCACGTCAACGCCTGGGGAGTGGCCTACGCTGCATTCTTCGCGGGTACCGAGCTCGTGTTGCCCTCGATGCTGCTCAAGGGCGACTATCTCCTGCAAATGATTGAGGGCCTTCGGCCCACCATCGCGCTCGGTGTGCCCACCCTCTGGAACGACCTGCTGCGGGCGGCGAGCGAGAAGGGTGACGCTGACTTTTCCTCGCTGCGCACGATTCTGGCGGGCGGTTCCGCTGTACCTCGCGTGATGATTGAAACCTTCAAGGAGCGCCATGGAGTTGACATCATGCAGGGGTGGGGAATGACCGAGACCAGCCCCCTGGCGGCGGTGTCGATCCCTCCCGCAGCGTCAGACCCGTCGACGCACACCGACTATCGCGTCAAGGCGGGTCGCCTCTCCGCCGGAGTGGAGGCTCGCATTGTCAGCCCCAGTGGCGATATCCAGCCCCGAGACGGGCAGAGCGTCGGGGAGATTGAACTACGCGGCCCTTGGATTGCGTCGTCGTACTACGGCAACGATGCTCCGGAGCAGTTCAACGATGGCTGGTTGCGAACGGGCGACGTGGGCACCATTGACGAACTGGGCTTTCTCGTCATCAGTGACCGTATTAAGGACGTCATCAAATCGGGTGGCGAATGGATTTCCTCGGTTGACCTCGAGAACCAGTTGGCGGCGCACCCGGGCGTGTTTGAGGCCTCCGTGGTCGGTGTTCCCGACGATCGCTGGGGCGAACGTCCACTCGCCTGCGTCGTCATGCGTGAAGGTGCCAGCATCACCGCCGGTGAACTGCGTGACTTCCTGAGTCCCTCGTTCCCGAAGTGGTGGCTACCCGAGCGTTGGACGTTTCTCGCGACAATCCCGAAGACCAGTGTTGGTAAATTCGACAAGAAGGTACTCCGGGCGGCTTTCGCCTCGGATGAACTGCTCATCGAGACTCTTTCGTGACCGACTGGAACGACATCGCTGACGAGGTCGCGGCCATCGAACAACGCGTCAGTGACGCCATATTCGAACAAGTCCGCGCCCAACTACGCGACGACGATGCCGACACTGCGCACCAGCGTGAAAAGCAACTCGCCAAAGTGCGGCGTTCACTGCAGAAGGCGGAACAACTCCTTCGAGGATCAATCGACTAGGGGAGCCAGAGGTTCACTTCGTCAATAACGCGACGAAGCTGCCCATAGGAACGGCCTTCAAAAGCAAACCGTAGCGTCGAGTCGGCAGGGACAAATTCGGCGTCGGCCACGAAGTGCCGAAGATGAGCGAGTTGTGCTTCATTCGGTCCGTGCACCAACTGAATGCGCGCTTCATTCGCCACACGCTCATACGAAAGGTAATTGGCGTAAAACCGGCGTACCGCTTCGGCAACATCGGCCACGTTGTCGCATCGTTGGTAGGCGACGGCGTCACCGGGGCTCAAGTAGCCTTCACCAATCACATCGTCAGTCATAAAGTCTTCCCAGCGCCGCCAGAAGGTGCCTGATGGCTCTTCGAGCAGCAGTACCGGCGCTGGGTCCGTTTTGCCCGTGTAGAGCAGTGTGAGGACCTCAAACAGCTCATCCATGGTGCCCACGCCACCCGGCAAGGCCACGAAGGCCTTCGTTTCCGCAACCATCACGACCTTACGCGTGAAGAAGTGGCGCATGGTGACCGAACGATCCTGATGGACGTGGGGATTTGTGCCGTGTTCGAAGGGGAGTTCAATGTTGACGCCCAACGCGTGCGTCGACCCCGCGCCCCGACTGGCGGCCTCCATGATGCCCGGACCCGCACCCGTCAGCACTCGCCAACCACGTGTCACGAAATCCGCCGCAACGTCGGCGGCCAACAGGCTCAACGGATGATCCTGTGGCGTGCGGGCGGAGCCGAAGAGTGCGACAATCGGACGATCATCGTGGCGACCAATCAGGTCGAGGCCCGCTTCGAGGTCGTGCATGGCTGAGGTGACGAAAGCCTTAGCCACGAGCGAGCGTCCTGTAGAGCGTCGATCGCTGCACCAGCGGACGACCAAGCGGCGCGACCAATGCTTCAAGGGTGGTCAGGTCCATTTCTTGCCCGTGCACCGCACCCGCTGCGCGGGAGATGTTCTCATCCATCAACGTACCGCCGACGTCGTTCGCGCCCGCCTGGAGAATACGGCGTGATCCCTCAATGCCCATCTTTACCCAGCTGACTTGAATGTTATTGATCACGGTGGCGTAATGCAGTCGCGCCACGGCGTGCATCAAGAGGCACTCACGGAAGGTTGGCCCCCTTCGACTCTTGCCCTGAAGGAACATGGGAGTTGCCATATGCACGAAGGGGAGCGGCACAAATTCAGTGAAGCCACCAGTTCGCAACTGGAGGTCTCGGGTTCGGATGAGGTGACGAGCCCAGTGTTCTGGTGACTCAATGGCGCCGAACATAATGGTGATATTCGAGTGCAGCCCTACACCGTGTGCCGCCTCGTGCACGGCAAGCCATTCATCCGTCTTCAACTTGTCGGGACAGAGCAACGCCCGGACATCGTCGTCCAGGATTTCGGCGGCCGTGCCCGGAAGCGTCTTCAAACCGGCGTCTTTCAGACGCGTCAGATAGGTGGTCAAATCCTGACCACTCCGTCGAGCCCCTTCGAACACCTCGAGCGCGCTGAAGGCGTGGATGTGAATATCGGGTGACCCCGCCTTGACGGCGGCGACGACGTCGATGTAGTACTCCCCATCGAACTTAGGGTGAATGCCACCCTGGAGGCAGACTTCAGTCGCGCCACGCTCCGCAGCTTCACGAACGCGGGTGGAAATATCGTCGAGCGTCAGGAGATAGGGCTCGCCGCGAAGATTCAGCGAGAGGGGTCCCTTGGAAAATGCGCAGAAGCGACACTTGAATGTGCAGACGTTGGTGTAGTTGATGTTGCGATTGACAACATACGTCACCTCAGAGCCAATCAGTTCAGTCCGCACCTGATCGGCCAGGTCGACGACGGCACGCACATCGCCGTCTCGAGCAGAAAACAACGTGGTGAGTTCAGTCTCTGAGAACTCGTATCCCGGTGTGTAGTCACGTAAGAGTGCCTGAATACGACTCGTGCGGACATCCCGAGTGGGTAGTGGTGGAGGTGGTGCGTCATCGCCTGAGTACCAGTGATCGTCACGGGAGAGGCTGTGCGCGTCACTGAGCGTCAAGACGGCGGGACGCACGCTGGCGTCGAGGAAGTCCGTCCGCATGCCCACAAACGACGGATAAATCGTGAGGCGAGGGGCCAGGTGCAGCCCGGCCGCGGCAACGGCGTCACCCAAGGTGGCAATGGCCGGCCACGCACGTTCGGGATTAACGTGATCCTTGGTGACCGGCGAGATCCCGCCAAAGTCATCTATGCCGAATGCCAAGAGCGCCGCTGGCTCATCGCTGAGATTCGGTGGCGCTTGCAGGTGGATCGAGGTCGGCAACAGGAGACGAGCGGCCGCAATTGTCCAGTGGAACTCCTCCTCAGGTGCCGCTGGCCACTTCGCCATGGCGGTGCCAGCCTTCGGTAGGAAGTTCTGAATAATGACTTCCTGCACGTGCCCGTACTGTTCGTGGGCCGCGGCAATCGCCGTCAGCGTGTCAATCCGATCCTCTCGGGTCTCACCAATGCCCACGAGAAGCCCCGTCGTAAACGGAATCCGCAACTGGCCAGCGGTGTGCAGCGTAGCCAGTCGACGCGCAGGGTCTTTGTCCGGCGCCATACGGTGGGCTTCGACTTCACTGAGTGTTTCGAGCATCATGCCCTGGGATGCACTGACTGCTCGGAGCTGTGCCAGCTCGTATTCGTAGAGTGCACCAGCATTGATGTGGGGGAGGAGTCCAGTCGCTTCAAGGACCATGTTGGCGGCCGTGGCGACGTAGTCCACCGTGCTCCGATAGCCACGAGCGGCGAGCCACCGTGCCGCTACGTCGTAGCGAAGCTCCGGGCGCTCACCCAGCGTGAAGAGCGCCTCAGTGACCCCCACCGACCGACCCGCCTCGGCGACGGCCATTACTTCTTCGAGGTCCATATAGGGCGACGTCAACCGGGCCGGCGCCTGGGCGAAGGTGCAGTAACCACAGCGATCGCGGCACAATTTCGTCAAAGGAATAAAGACCTTTGGCGAGTAGGTGATGGTGTGACCAAAAGCCTCGCGGGCAATTGCGTAGGCGTCCTCCGACAGCATCGATGACGTACTCGCGAGCACGCGTTCCCGCAACGAAGTCTGAGCGGAGGCCACGGGTTATGAAGTCAGACCGAGAAGGGCACTCGCGTCATCAATGGCGTCCACGATGACCTGATACACCTTCTTGCCCGATTGTTGCATGGCCCGGTAGTCGCCGGTGGCTTGCGCCATGTGCAGGTCGTGGAAGCTGTAGCCACGTCCCGCAATACGCTGTGGCGCGGTGACTGGCCGCTGAATAACTTGCACACCCACCACTGAGGCCGGGCCGCCCTTGTGAAGTTGGCCCGTTGAGTGGAGATAACGCGGACCAAGGTTGGCGGTCGTCGCGCCGTACTGGGCCTCGATTTCTCGACGCAACGAGGCCAACTGGGCACCACTCGAAAAGGGAGCGTAGGCCTGAATCGTGATGTAGGACGCCGACTGCAGGTCATTGACGAGATCAATCATGGCGAAGGGCGCCGCTTCCCAGACCACTTCACCCTCAAGCAGCGCGAAGACTTCCTTCTTTGCCGACTCGACATTGGGCTGGTTGAAGGGGTCAACGCCGAGGTGGTTGGCCAGCAGCGCGGCGAGGAGGTGGTAGTACTGCATTTCACCCGGTGAGTACAGGGCGGCGGCGCCGTCGAAGACGGGAATAAAACCACGCCCTTCCTTACCAGTTGTCTCGGCCACGAGCTGCTCGAGCCAAAGTGCGCCACCACTCGCGATGGGGTCTGCACCCAATGAAAAGAAGGCCGCACCATCAACAATGGAGGTCGCCAGCGCTTCCGCGTCACTCGCGACGCGAGTCAGCAGTTCTTCGGTGAGGTAGCAAGTAGCCAACTCCTCGCGAAGTTCGGCCACGCTCCAACCGGCATAGAGAGCAGGAACCAGACCAAAGGGGGACAGCGATGAGAAACGTCCACCAGTGTCGGGGTCGCCGAGGACCACCAGGGCACCGAGTGACGTGCCGAGTTCGGCGAGCGCGGTGCCGGGATCGGTGATAATCACCAAGTCCTCGGGAGACAGTCCGTTCGCCAACGCGTGAGCGAGCAGCGTTTGGGTCTCGACGGTGCCACCCGACTTCGACGACGCAATAACGGTGGCATTGTGAAAGTCCAGCGCCGCCACCGTGTCGGGGTGCGACGTGTCCACGACCGTCAGGTTGTTTTCGGGCCGCCAGTCGGCGTAGAGGCGCGCGGGTGAGCTTGATCCACCCATGCCGAGCAGCAACGTTCGCTCGTAGCGACGTGGGAGACGGGAGTCGATGTCATCGAGCCACTCACCGAAGTACCGCTCGGGGTGACGCAGCCAGCCGGTGGCGTGAGCGGCGGTGTCGCCGACGAAAAATGAAACGTCACCACTGAGAAGTTGCTGAACTACGTCGGTCATTGCTGTTCCTTGCTTAATTTTTCTTGAACTAATGCGAGAAGGTCATCGTAGGAGCGAATAAACGCCGCCACACCATCTCGTTCGAGCGTCAACGTGACCTCGTCGAGTGAGACCTCGCCGGCCAGTGAGGCGAGGAGGAGCACCGCGGCACTTCGACTCGACTCATCGAGGAGGAGCGACTGGGCAAAGTCGCCCTTTTCAAGTGTTGCCGCCAGGGTAGGGTCCGGCATGGTGTTGACGGTCTCATTGGCGACAATCGAATTCACGTAGAGCAATTCGTCATACGAAGGGTTCTTGGTTGACGTCGAGGCCCACAACGGACGCTGGACCTGCGCACCGGCCATCAGCAGTTCCACTACCGGTTCGGAAGCAACGTGGGCCAAGTACGTCTCGTACGCTGCCGCTACCTGAGCGTTTGCCACCCGACCCCGTCGATCATCATCGGGAGCGAGCAGTTCATCAACCGTGGCATCAACGCGAGACACGAAGAAGCTCGCGACGGAGGCAAGGTGACGGACATCGTGGCCATTGGCCAGGGCTTGGGCAATGCCAGCAGTCCACGCATCAAGGACGGCCTGGTACCGGTGGAGTGAAAAAATGAGCGTCACGTTGACGTTGATGCCACGGCTCAACACTTCGGTAATCGCTGGAAGACCCTCGAGCGTGGCCGGAATTTTGATCATGACATTTGGACGATCGACAGCGGCGAACAGACGCTCCGCCGCAGCGATAGTGCCTTCCGTGTCGTGGGCGAGTCGGGGTGACACTTCGAGTGAGACGTAACCATCGGTAAACCGACGCTGACCCGCCGCCTGCTCCGCCACCGACGAGTCGTAGACAGGTCGCAAGACGTCACAGGCATCGCGCACGTCAGCGACGGCGAGAGCCTCAAACACGGTCTCGGGGTCTGAACTTCCAACACCCGACACCAGACTGTCGTAGGCACTTGAGGTGGCGAAGGCCTTTGCGAAGATGGCTGGGTTTGAGGTGACGCCGCGAGCACCATCGGCCACTAACTGCGCCAAGGTGCCATCATTCAGCCAATCTCGACGAATGTTGTCAATCCACGGACTTTGTCCGTAAGTGTCGTACAACTCATGCAGTGTGCTCATTCGCCCGCCAATCGATTCAAAACGTGGTCAACCACTGCCGATGCAGCAATGGAGAAGTGGTCAAAGACAAAGGCTCCAGGGGCCGAAAGGCCGAAGCTGTCAATACCCAGCGCCTCATCGGCGTACTTGTGCCAGCCCAACGTGGCGCCCGCTTCGAGCGAAACGCTGGGAAGGTCGTAGCGCAGGACAGCGCCGCGATAGTTACTGGTTTGCTCCTGGAAGCAGGTCCAGCAGGGGAGCGCCACCACGCGAACCGCGACATCTTGTTCGGCGAGCATGTCTGCCGCTTCAAGGCAGTGTGCCACTTCGGAACCGGTGGCCATCAACGTAAAGACCGCATCGGGGTTCTCGCGTACGACGTAGCCGCCACGCGCCGCGCCCTGTCGCGAGGCAATTGCCTCAGCACCGGTGAGCACCGGAATGTCCTGCCGTGTCAATACCAAGGCAGTAGGTGGTGGTGTTGCCGATCGAAGAAAGTGCTCCACGAGTTGCACTGTTTCGTTTGCGTCGGTTGGTCGTACGACGTGCAATTCCGGCATCACTCGCAGCGACATCAACTGCTCGATGGGCTGGTGCGTCGGTCCATCCTCACCGACGCCAACCGAGTCGTGGGTGAACACAAAGAGGGCGCTGGCCTCGGACAGTGCCGCCATTCGAATGGCGGGACGCACGTAGTCACTGAAGACGAAGAACGTTGAGCCAATTGGTCGAATGCCACCGTGCAGGGCTTGGCCCACCATGATTGCACCCATCGCGAATTCGCGGATGCCGTAGTAAATCTGACGCCCACCAGGGTTCTGCGCCGTTTGTGCGGAAGAGAAGCTGACAACGACGCCGGTGTTGTCCGTGAGGTCTGCCGACCCCGAGGTGATGCCGGTGGTGTGCGGTGCGAACGCATCCATCGCTCGCTGCATGGCCTTGCGTGTGGCCACCATGCCGTCCTCGTAGACCGCCACTGTGGTGTCACCGACCAACGCGCCATTGGAGGCCAACTGCGCCAACAGTGCCTCGCCACGCTGGCCGGCTGCCGCCACTCGTGCGGCCCAGTCGGCGGCGTGATAGGGGAGAAGCGCGACGGCTTCTTCAGCGATGCTGCTGTCAACCACAAAGGATTCATCGCTAAGGCCGAGTAACCCCTTGGCCTCCGCGATGACATCCGCCTTAAATGGAGATCCGTGCGCTTCGCGCCGGTCCATCATGACCGGAGACGGGAAACCAATGTGGGAGCGAATCACAATGAGACTGGGTCGCTCGGTGTCCCCGTGGGCCTCTCGCACCGCTCCTTCAAGGACGGTGAGGTCATTTGCCGCATCGCCGACATTAATGACCTGCCATCCGTACGACGTGAATCGCGCAGCGACGTCATCGCGAAGGGCGAGCTCGGTGGGGCCGTCAATAGTGATGTGGTTGTCGTCGTAGAAAACGGTGAGGCGGTCGAGGCCAAGCGAGCCCGCAAGTGAAGCGGCTTCATGACTAATGCCTTCCTCGAGGCAGCCGTCACCCGCGATGACGTACGTCCGGTGGTCGACGAGGTCACTGCCGTGCTGGTCGCGCAGAATTCTCTCCGCCATGGCCATGCCAACACCATTCGCGATGCCCTGGCCCAGGGGGCCCGTTGTTACCTCGACCGTCGGCGTCACGCCTCGTTCGGGGTGGCCAGGGGTCTTTGAAAAGGGCTGGCGGAACGCCAGGAGGTCGTCACGAGTGACGTCGTAGCCGAAGGCATTCGCCAATCCGTACTGCAACATTGATGCGTGACCGCAACTCAGAATGAACCGGTCGCGATCAGCGAACGACGGGTCTCGAGGATCGTGCTTCAAAATTCGTGAAAACAGCATGACGCCGAGGGGGGCCAGCGCCATAGCGGTGCCACTGTGACCCGAATTGGCCTTCGCCGGCCCGTCCATCGCCAGGGAGACAATCTGGCGAATTGCACGCCCTTCAAGAGGAGTTGCTCCGTGGTACGTGTCATCAGTCATCTCATCAAGCGTAGTAAAACTGGGGTCGCATCTGGCGCTCATTTAGCGGCGTCGACCATTGATTTCACAGTCCCATGAGTAGGATGCAGTTGTGAAATTTCCTCAGTGGCGCTCACTCACCCGTGGTCTGACGTTTCAGCGCGACGCGACCGAGTTGCGTGATCTGCTCGTGCGCTACCTGAAGGAAGAAACGCTCGATCCATTCAAGTCCATTGGTCGCTATCTGGCCTTCGGCATGCTGGGCAGTCTCTTTGTCGGTTTCGGGGCATTCCTCATGCTCCTCGGTGCGCTGCGCTACCTCCAATGGCAGTTCCCCTTCCTCGATGGCTCGGAGTCGTGGTTGCCCTATCTCATCGTGTCCCTCCTCGCGCTTGGCGGCATTGTCGCTACCGTCACCCGCATTCGTCGTTCCGTCGGTCGGCCTCGAAGCGAACAGTGATGACCAATCCTTCGGCCACACGCAAAGAGATCGAACAGCGTCTTCGCGAGTACGTGCCGACCTCAATGCCATCTCTCGACCATGCGGACTCACCGGCCACACTCGCCGCTGCGGGCGCTGGTGGTGTGCTCGTTGGTTTCCTCTGGGGCTTCGTCAAGGGTCGTAAGCGGCGCCGGCGATGAGTGCCATCCTTCGCGCCGCCCTTCGTTACGCCCTCCAGCGGGGGGCGAAGGGTGCTGGCT
>Ga0208260_1000443_pt1 | contig 15112 bp, 8 predicted proteins | sample CryBogCBH18Aug09_FD_184619 | JGI IMG/M metagenome (GOLD analysis project Ga0208260, IMG submission 184619) | Freshwater microbial communities from Crystal Bog, Wisconsin, USA - CBH18Aug09 (SPAdes) | ecosystem: Environmental > Aquatic > Freshwater > Lake | place: Crystal Bog, Wisconsin, USA...
CGAGAGGGTTTAGGAGCTTCGAAAGCTACCGGATAAAAATCCTTTTTTACTGTGGAAAGCTGGAAATGCACATCTAACCGGTGAAGTAAAATGAAGTTTAGTTTCCATTAACTTCCGCGAAATGCCTCAAGCCATAAGTCAGCCAATAACAATATTATTGCGATAGTACCAATTCCTGAATACTCACTCTGGGCGGTTGTTTCGGGGATTGCCTCAAGCCGCCTATGGCTCTGAAAATCGGCAATTTAGATGGCTCCATAAGGCTGAGTTCCTCAATCAAAAGAACTCAGCTGAAAGAGTTCAATTTTTAGATTGACGCATCATTTAATATACGAGTTTCTCCTTCCTCATGTCTGCGATACAAGCTTTGAATTGTCGATTGAGAAGGTAGCGTCTTGGATAGCAGGTGTATACATCGACATCCAGCAAATTCCAGACTTGCCCACCAATGAAGTCCAACTTTATCTGCTAAAGCACGAAGCCCGCCTTCAGACAAAAAGGTGATGTGCTGGCCAAAATCTTGAGCAAGATAAGGCCAAATGGATGGGTCGGGATAACGGTTGGCATCATAAAGTTCAGCGGTGATAAGTAGAATACCACCTGTCGCGAGACGAATAGCAAGTCTTTTTATAAAGTCTGCTGTATCAACTGTGTGCTCAATTACTTCTGTTGTGGTGATCAGCTTGAAGTTACCTTCCCGCAACTCAGATAAAATATAGGGCTCTATAAAAAACAGGACTTGTATAGAGGTCATGTCCCCATGCCTCTCCTCCTTCGTCTCTTAATAGACGGACTAACAGTCCTAATCCGCCACCCTCATCAAGAGATTGTAATTGTTTAGGTAAAAGATTCAGTGCACGAAGACGTCTAATTACCCGGTAAACAACTTGCGAACGCATTAAACAACCAGTATCAGGGTCTGGGCGTCCCTTGTGGTCGCCCGCCGTGGGTGCGAAGCAAATACTGAATGATTTCAGAAAAATTCTGCAGAGTTACTTCTTGCAGATGGTTTATCAATCGGCTGTAAATGGGGAAGACGGTGCAAGCTCTGATCGTCCGTTTTAATCATCATTCTTAGACAGCACTGCGCTGTTTATACTTTTTTCAGTCAAACTTTTGTATTTTTTTTATGAGGCGGAGGTGTTTTTTGTTATAGTATAACGGTAATTTCCGGTTTCCCATTATATTATAACACTATAGGTAACAAATAGAAAGCTATTTTTTTTTATTATAAATCGCGTTACTTGACTTTATAAAACGCCATCCTTTTCTTTGCTACTTGAAATTAATTATGAAGATATTCATTAACGTCAGGAATAATCACAATCAATGGGGTGGTGATATAGCAGTTATCAACGCATTACATGATGGACTTCAACGCATAGGAATACCTGCCGAAACTCATCCAGATATAAGTAAAGCTAACAGCTTCGACCATACAATTATAACTAATTCATGCACAGATCTTCGCAAGACAGCTGAATATTTGATAGAAAACAGAATTGCCTACTCTGTTTTGCCCTTTCATGAAGACTTTCTGTTGTACTACCCAACCTGCATAGGATTCTACAAATTAGTAGATGGAATGCTCAATCAGAAAAAGCTGGAGGGTGTATCGATAGATTTAAAAATGATTTATGATAATCCATATTTATCGAATTATTTAGGTCCACAACCCCTACCAACGGGATTCATAAACGCAAATGTTTTTAAACAAGCCCAAGCGGTACTTCCTACCAGTGAATTTGAGGCCAAAACCGTTACAAGAGATTCCCCAAATGCAAAGATTAATGTATGCCAATGTCCTAACATTATATCAAATAAATTTACTGGGAAAAGCAATGACTCTTTCTTGAAATTAACAAATATTAATGAAGGCTATATTTTACAAGTAGGGAGATTGGAAACTCGTAAAAACCAGTTGGCATCCATATTAGCATGTTACGATATACCAAAAACACTTGTTTTTATTGCAACTAAAGGCTATCAACCCCAATACACAAAAAGCGTTATTACAGCAATCAAGCAAGTAAGAAAATATCCGACAATCATAGTATCGGAAGAAATTCCTTCCATACAAGATGGAATGCTAAAAGTCATCGCAATGCCTGACGGGAAAAAACTGGATTACTCAATCTTAGAATCAGCTTATCAACATGCAGCAGTAAATTGTCATCCGGCATTCTATGAATTACCCGGATTAACGTATCTGGAGAGTATGTACTGCAAAATTCCCACTATAGTGAGTGAATGGACTTCTGCACAAGAATTTATTTCAGGCATTGAAGGTCAAGACTATTGGATGGTTAAGCCCTTTGATTTAAAATCCATACGAAAAGCAGTTATTGCCGCTCTATACAAAAATAACGAACTGCCCTTTACGGGAAAAGTCACTTGGCAAAGCATCGATGAATATGCGAAATCGGTCATTTCAAGCGTGCTAAGCAGTTACTGAGCATTATTTGATGAATATTATTATTTCTCTGCATGAGTTTCTTTCCTATAAGCGTTCCTCTCTTGAGTTTATTGTAGCGTTGTGTCGCAACCGGGGTAATCATACGATTATCCTTGCTCTTGACGGCCTATTTGCTTATACGGTTGATAAAATCCGTAGCGCTTTTGAGGGGATTATACCGCCAGAAAACATACGCCTATGGTATTCGCCTGCTGGATTGGCACCCTTTTGCCATGAGCATGTTGCCTGGCGATCCCGTGTTTGCAAGATGTTGCTGGATGGTTTTGTAAAGAGCATGCAACCAGATGTGGTCCTGAACTCAGAAGTGATTGAGGGCGGTCTTCTCGGTCTCATGGGGCCTATGGGATCTTTATACATTTCCGGCATCGACCTTGAGGAGCAAGCGAGGCTTGCACTTGGAACCCTTGAGATGTGGTATCAACAACAGCAGGCAGATGCAGCATCCTCCAACGCTCAGATTCCAAAGCTCCGACCTAAGTTGGCGTATCTGTCGCCCCTTCCTCCAGAGCACTCAGGTGTCAGCGACTACAGTGCAGAGCTTTTAGTTGAGTTATCCCGTTTTTATGAAATTGATGTGGTGGTGGAGCAAAAAACGGTATCTGACCAATGGGTCAGTGATAACTGCGCTCTTCGCACCGTTACCTGGTTCAGGAATCATGCCGGCCGGTTTGACCGCATACTCTATCATATTGGCAACTCCGCGTTTCACCTCCACATGTTTGACCTGATCAGTGAGTTCCCGGGTGTGGTGGTTCTCCATGATTTTTATCTTTCAAATGTTCTTGCGGAACGCGATTATTCGGGGATTGCACCAGGCAGTTTTGCTGCAGCGCTTTACCGTTCGCACGGGTATGCAGCACTGCTTCAGCTGCTTGCTGCTCCGAACAGCCGCCGCGATATTGTTGCAGCCTATCCTTGCAGCTTCTCTGTGTTGCAGCATGCTACAGGGGTGATTATCCATTCAGAATATGCTCAATCGCTTGCCAAAAGGTACTACGGCGACAACATAGTAAAACGTATGGCATTGATTCCCCTTTTGCGTGCTCCTGTTCAAACCATTGACCGTGATGAAGCTCGTCGGGCTTTAGGATTTAAGGCTGATGATGTGGTGGTGTGCAGTTTTGGTGGCCCGGAATACATAAAGCTGAATCACTTGCTGATTGAGGCGTGGCAGGCTTCAAGCCTGAGTAAGGATGAGCGTTGTATACTTATTTTTGTTGGTGAACTCAATCAAAGCGACTATTGCAAGGCACTGTGGCAATACAGTAAGCAATGTGGCAGCAGAATCCTTATGTCGGGGTGGCTGCCTAAGGAGAAGTACCGGCAATACCTTTCGGCGGCTGATATCGGGGTGCAGCTACGCACTGTGTCGAGAGGTGAAAGTTCGGCTTCGGTGCTGGACTTTATGAATTATGGTGTAGCTACCATTCTTAACGCCAATGGGAGCATGGCTGAACTGCCGGAGGAGTGCGTGATGATGCTGCCTGATAAGGTATCGGTTCATGAGCTGAAAGATGCGCTGGAAACTCTTCGTGCTGATTCCTTATTGCGCCGGCAGCTTGGCGATAATGCCCGTAAGTATATTACTGCTAAGCGCTCACCAGCCCTTCTTGCTGAACGGTATGCAGCGGCCATTGAGCGGTTTTCAGAGGGCCCGGAAGCTATTCGCAGTTCCATTCTGCAGAAGATTGCCCAGGACAAAACCATTCCGAATAATGAAGCTACGCTTTTTTCCGTTACTGAGGCAATTGCTGATACCTTTCAGCGTCCTTTGCAGCGGCAGTTGTTAGTTGATATCTCTGCTCTTGTTCTGGTTGATGAAAAAACCGGTATACAAAGGGTTGTTCGCAGTATTGTGAAAACTCTTATTGATAATCCTCCTCCCGGGTTCCGCGTTGAGCCAGTCTACGCGGCGCCTGACACGCCATACCGTTATGCCCGCCGCTTTACCCTGAAATCATTCGGGTTCCCTGAAAATATGCTTGCTGATGACGTTGTTGAAATACAGCCAAAAGATATTTTCTTTGTGCCTGATCTACAGCTTCAAGCGGTGCAATGCCAAAGGGATTATTTTTTGAGAATCCGGAATATGGGAGCCTCGGTATTTTTTCTGGTTCATGATATTTTGCCGATACGCCGTCCTGATTTTGTCTCAGAAGGTTACTTGCATGACTTTCGGCGGTGGCTTTTTGTGGTAGCCCAGAGTGACGGGGCTATTTGTATATCAAAAACCGTTGCTGATGATCTTTTCTGCTATTTGAACCAGGTAAAGCCTGAACGTATAAGCTCTTTTTTAATAGGGTGGAACCACCATGGCGCCGATATTGCAGCAAGCATTCCGTCCAAAGGCCTGCCTGTCGGGTTTGAAGAAACCTTGCTGAAACTTGCCAAGGCACCCCTCATCTTGATGGTTGGGACGGTAGAGCCGAGAAAAGGTTATGAACAGGTCGTTAAGGCTTTTGAACTACTTTGGAGAGTAAATCATGAGATACAACTTGTTATTGTAGGTAAAAAAGGGTGGATGTTTGAGAAGCTTGCGGAATGCTTGCAGGGTCACAAAGAACTCAATAAGCGACTTTTTTGGTTGGAAAACCTTAGTGATGAAGGGCTTGAGAAACTTTATGCCGCGGCCGATGGTGTTGTAATGGCGTCAGAGGGAGAGGGATTTGGGTTGCCGCTCATCGAGGCGGCTCAGTATGGATGCCCTATCCTTGTACGCGATTTACCTGTGTTCCGTGAGGTTGCCGGAAACCATGCTACCTATTTTTCCGGAAACTCTCCAACTCAACTTGCAGATAAACTTAAGGTTTGGATTGCAAACCTTAAGAATGGTTCAGCTATCCAATCAACAGGGATGCCATGGTGTACCTGGAAAGAAAGTGTTACACAGATTGTTGGACTTTTGACACAATGTCATCACAAAAACTGGCTCTATCGACTGGAGCCAATAAATCATGACTCTCCATTTTTAGGGGTTTCATCACTTGAAAAACCATATAAAAAAACATTTCTCCACATTGGGTGCGGTCCAAAGCATAAAAATCAAACCACACGAGGCTTCAACACTTTTGAATGGAATGAAGTTCGGTTAGATATAGATGAAAGTGTGGTTCCTGATATAATAGGAAGCATGGCAAATATGTCTGCAGTGGAGAATTCTTCAGTTGACGCCATATTCTCAAGCCATAATATTCAACAACTTTATCCTTTTGAGGTGCCGGTTGCATTTGCAGAATTCAGACGAGTGCTTAAACCAGATGGCTTTGTCGTCATTACCTGCCCGGATTTGCAATCGGTGGCCGCTCTTATAGCAGCGGATAAACTGATGGACCCTGCATATACTTCACCAGCAGGGCCTATTGTCCCATTGGATATTCTTTATGGTCATCGAAGTTCGATTGCCAACGGAAACCTCCATATGGCACATCGATGCGGCTTCACACAGAAAGTACTGAATGGAACCCTTCAGGCATGTGGATTAAAGCCGCTTATCAGTAACCGACGTACTTACCCGTTTTATGACCTTTGGACTGTTGCCTCAGTCTCTTACAGATCTCATGCCGCAATGCGTGCCTTGGCAGCAGAGCATTTTCCTTAATAAAGATTTGGTATGGCTATACTTCCAGTGGTATTAACACATACACGCTTCCAATTAATACTGTCACCCAAATGTGATTTGTAAATCGCTTTGTTTTGATAGTGCATATTGTAGTTATTTTGGTGGGCACCTAATGAACCAAGACCTGCTCCAGTCTTAATATTAACAGCACAGACCTCTCCATTAGGCAATATGTAAGCATACGAGTGGGTTTTAGGATTTTTATTTATTTTCAAAACATCCCCGGTAACAAACTCATGCATTTCCATTAGTTGGGCAATTGTTCTGCCAAATAAATTCGGGCCTGTGGGGCACAAGGCATTATACCCATAGTAATTTTTTTGTGAGTGTTCAATAATCTTTCTTATGATAGATTCAAACAGTGCCAATTTTGGCAGTGCAAAAATCAATGAGTTAGAGACAATCCAAGGTGCTTGGCTGAAGCCATCTCGAAATATCAATATTTTCCTTGAATTAAGGATGTTATCATTAATGCCGTTATAAAAATATGATGAAATATCGCTATATAAACCTCCGTACTCATACAAAAGACAGTACCGTCCGAGGTCTGCCTTGTATGCCAGTGGGATCAAATTATCGTAGGCTGCTAGCGTTTCATTGTCGAATTTATGGAGTATAAATTCCCGAAGATTTTCATCTGAATATAATTCGTGATGAAAATTCGGATGACTATTTTTAAAAGAATTTATATTATATAAAATCCTCCATGGGACATCAAGCGACTGGCTTGATAAGTTTCCTGTCAGGTATATCGAATGAGCTCTTGGCATATATTAGACAATATTGTTGATAAATCTTGACATATGAGTCTCCCAGAGCTTCATGTCATTGTTTTTCGGCTTAACTTATTCTAAATCGGTATATGGTCCGAAATCTGCACGATGCCCTATACCATTGGCGAAGTGATCAGCGATCAACCAATATCGTGCAGGGTTATACAGGTTTTCAGGTGATGCATTCTTCTCAAATTTATTTTCAACTAAATCTGAGCGAACAAAGAAAGCATTGGCCCCAGTTATATTTGTTGCTACAAGAACATAGCCCTTACTGACTGCAACATCGTTAATTGCGACAAGACTTGAACCCATATAGTCAGTGCCCCGCCAAATATTATTTGGATTATAAACTGGTTTCTTTGATAAGGGAGGGGGGAACTTGGCATTATACTCTATACAGATAACTTTAGGGGAGAATTGTAATGCTTCTAATAAGTAGATGTCATTTCCATCAATATCTATCGATAGAAAGTCTAAATCATCAGTCTCAATATTTAAGGGGTGTAAAGCTTTTGTTATTGCATCATTAATATTCTCTTTTGTAATGTAACCAATTCCTAATACGAGCCGTTTGTTGTTGCCGTTTAAAATAGAGCCAAATTTATTTTCTATTACTGGTCGTTGATTCATATTTCCCTCAATCCATGAGCCACGCCAGCCATTATGAATTAAATATAAAGTATTGCATTCCAAGCCATTTTCAATACCAATTTCACAAAACGATCCATTGATTATATTAAGTCGTTTAAAAATTTCAAATAATATACCATCTTCATCGCCTTGGCTGTATACTTTAAATCCATATTGTTCAAGCCGATTTGGCATTGATTTAAACGATTCAAGAATTTTTTCTATTTCAGTGCGAGCAAGGTAGCCGGAATTTCTGGTCAATCTAGAGATTAAATTCAATGCAATAGCTTGAATATCGTTATCCATTGGGCTTAACATATTTATAATTAACAGTGTGAAAAACCGAGTTTGATTAATTTCTACATCCGCACTAACGGAAGGATCATATTTATATCATACAGTTGTTGCTCTTATCGGTCTGCTGCTTCTTCCTCCTTCTACCCTGAGCACTTTTTTGTAGTTCCTATTTTATAAGTCATAGCCTCCAGCGTTATACCAGATCGCTTATGAACCAAAAACAGTTGCCTGATGGCGGCATACTTGAATTTTAAAAGCTTCATGCTCCGTGCGTCATTCCTTATCTTTTCGTAGCTTATGCAGTCTGCTTCATAGTTGTATTTTTGTTTCTTACATAGTACGATTATCCATGGTTACCTTACTGGCGTGAAAAGTCATCATGAGTTTCTGCTTCATAAAACAAAAGATACTTCGCGAAGAGCCATTCAAAAGGGGTTTTAATATTCTATATTGGATGAAACAGAAAAAGAAATTGATAATGTAATGTATAAACGACGGTTTTCCCTAACAAATGAAATAAAAAGCTTATAATTTACGATATCTAGCACCGGCTTTCTTATTGATGCTTGCTCAGTCAAGTTGAAAGCGGCGCTTGGTTTACGCCTGCAAGATCAATTAAACGAGCCACACCAGGAGCAGGACAGGTTTGGAAAGCATTATATTATTTTTAACCAGAATATAAGTAAAAAGAAGCATGTTAATTAACCAGGAAATGCGATACTTGAGTATGCAATTATGCGGTTATAAAGCGCTGATTGACTTGGTTAGAATCTTCAAAAAAAACCCATTGGAGGGTTAATTATTTCAGTGCGTTCTACAATTCTACACTGTATCCAATGTTACTTTAGATCGACAGCAAACAACCCGGTGGGCAGAGAGCGCGTTCAAACTCCTGAGAGGCTGTTTGCGGCAGACTTCAAATTGGTGAGTTCAACTATTGTGATGCACTATAAATAAGTCAGGGGGCTCATGCACTCAAGGTGTAACAGAAGCAAGAAAACTGAATTTGAGCTTATGCTATAATGGGATAAAATTTCATCCTCTATTATTTTGCCTTGATAATTGAAGTAATCTCGTTCATTTACTTCCAATGATATTGGAAGTAAAAATATATTTGCAATGAGAACACCTTTTGTTGGTGTAGCAGGCCTACCAAGAGCCGGTTCAACACTTCTCTGCCAACTACTCGGAGAGCATCCGCAGATTGCATGCGAGGGTCACAGTTCACCGCTCTGTAATGCGCTTTTGTCCATACGCCGTTTCATCAGCGACGACCAGTTTTTTCTCTCCCAGCTTGATGTGCAGTACGATGCAACATATCATCATCTCCGCAACGCGATGCAGGGATTTCTTCATGGTTGGTATGGCAATTACGGTAAGCTTTTGATTGTCGATAAAAACCGGGCATGGCTTCATTACATTGAGCTGCTGCTTCATATTGAACCTGAAGCCCGCCTTTTAATAGCGATTCGTGATCTGACCCAGATCTATGCCTCTATTGAAGCACAGCACCAAAAGACGATTCTGGTGGATTTTATAGATCATCTGGCAGACTATGACCGACTAAGCAGGGCCGGCCAGCTTTTTGCTCAGGATAAGTGCATCGGTGCCCCGCTCGCTTCAATTAAGGCTGTTGAAGAACTGCCGCAGGCGGTAAAAGCTCATCTGTACATTGTAAAATATGAGGACCTTGTTCTCTATCCAGTTGCGACTATGAATGCTATCTATGCCTGGCTTAAACTATCTCCTCATACAATTGATCCAAATAAACTCACAGTGCGTCCACATGAAAGTGACAGTCATTATCGATATAAATATCTTCATTGTCAACATACAAGCATCTCTCCTCCGAAATATCACGTTGTTCCCCCCAGAATCGAGCAGTTTATCGGCAAAAATTTCCGTTGGTATAATGAAGCCTTCTATCCGAAAGTATTGAATAACGATTAAGAGATGATATTTATATCGTAAAATGCTGTTCTAATATTGGTGATTAATTGATGAATAAAGTGTATAAAGTGTTTAATTTATTGTGCTATGTTACATTTCATAACTCTATGGTGAGGAATACAAAAATAATTAAGGTCTGAGTTGGCAAGTGTCTTATAAACAAAATTTATTTCAGCAAAACTGAAGAATGATCTCTCCTGCCCTCTTACTGAAACCAGAAAGAATTGTTGATCCAACAGGTTGGGTTGGTCATATTCCGTTCGCATTTTGGGTCGTAGAGGTAATGAACCCTGCCGTTTTTGTGGAACTCGGGACTCATTCCGGGAATTCATACTTTGCCTTTTGCCAGAGCGTTAAGCGTAATCGGTTACGGACTTGTTGTTATGCTGTTGATACATGGTTGGGTGATGAACATGCGGGTTTTTACGATACTTCCATTTTTGAATCAGTCTCGTCCTATAATGAAGAGTACTACTCAGCTTTTTCATCGTTACTCCGGATGACTTTTGATGAGGCTCTGTCTCATTTCAGCAACAATGTAATCGATCTACTGCATATCGACGGGTTGCACACCTATGATGCCGTTAAGCACGATTTTGAAGCATGGCTTCCAAAGCTCTCTGACAAGGGTGTGGTGCTATTTCATGATATTTTCGTTAAAGAGCATAATTTCGGAGTCTGGGAATTCTGGGAAGAAATATCAACCCAATATCCCCATATCGCATTCGAGCACTCTCATGGACTCGGGGTTCTTTTTGTAGGAAACGAGCAACCCCATATAATCGAAGAGATTGCGAATCAATTTTATTCTGTATCCGGTCTTTTTATAAAAGAATTGTTTTCCAGGCTTGGGTTGAGGGTTGAGCTGGAATATCAGAGAAAAAAGCGTGCAGGTGCTGCCAGAGAACATGAAGCCAGAGAACGACTTTTTCATAGAATAGCTGAGAACGAAAAGAGAATTTATGAAATTTCAGGATCAATGGCTCAACCCAATGACTCTAAAGCGTTATTTTCTCGTTCAGTAATTGACGTTGCTCGGTCATTGGACATTGACTTAAGCATATCTGTACCCCTTCCCTTTGATGAAACACCAAATGTTGCTGGCGAAAATGTTGCAGCCATTATTCATCTTTATTACGAAGAACTCGCCGTTGAATTCCTTTCTTATCTGTACAATGTACCTGTTGATCTCGATCTCTATATTTCAACAACAGACAACTTCAAAGCGAATGCGATTCAATGCGTGTTTGCAGGTTGGAAAAAAGGCTCTGTCGATGTTCGGGTGGTAGAGAACCGTGGCCGTGATATTGCTCCAAAACTGGTGACATTCAGTGACGTTTATTCAAGATACGACTATGTAGTCTGCCTGCATGGAAAACGGTCCATCCATACAGATGTATTTTCTTCATGGCGGCACTTTCTCCTTGAGAACCTCCTTGGGTCACCGCAAGTAGTGACAAGCATTCTTTATGTATTCAAGCAATACAAAAATCTTGGGATGATTGCCGCTCAACATTTTGCACCAATTCGCCAGCACGTGAACTGGGGTGTTAATTTTTTGAATGCGCAAAAAGTTGCAAATAAAATGGGCATTACGCTCAAAGAGCAGGATCCGTTGGATTTTCCCTCGGGCTCAATGTTCTGGGCTCGAACTGAAGCCATAAAACCGCTGCTTGATATTGGCTTGAAAATCGATGATTTTGATGCTGAATCGAAACAAACTGATGGAACACTCGCACATGCTATGGAAAGAATATTTTTCCATAGTTGTAAGCATGCTGGATTTGACTGGATCAAAATTGCTCGACCTGAGCTGTATGCTTCTACGCCAAAGATTTTTGACCCTTCCGGTCTGAAGCCACGTACCCTGACGCTGGCTCCTGTCAACAAACCAGCACTCCAGCTTTATAGCCATATCAGATGCCATGCATTGGGGTTACATCTTCCAATCATGCCCGACACTCGAGTGGCGATCGGTCTTGTGGGGTATAATAATACCGATACCGAGCTTTACAGTGCGATTGATGCTGCAGAAATTTCTCTACTATCTGCCGGACTCAGTACAGCGGGTTCGCTTTTGTTTATAGACAACAGCACAGATACTCAAAGCCGGGTTCCTGAAAAAAGCTTTCTTACCTGCTTTAAGAGTAGAGGCAATCTTGGTTTCGGACGCGCTCACAATATCCTCATGCGTTATGCTTTTGAATCGGGTTATGGAATATACATTACTATTCATCCTGATGGATTGCTTCACCCTGATGCAGTGGGTGCTTTGGTTAAAGCCATCCAGGCTGCACATGGGAAGGCGCTTGTCGAAGCATTGCATTTTCCGGTTGAAAATCCTAAGCCATACAACACTGAAACACTTGACACACCTTGGGTATCGGGTGCATGTGTCGCGATTTCAAGAGAAGCTTTTGATGATTTTGGCGGATTCGATGAGGAATTCTTTATGTATTGCGAAGATGTCGATCTTTCGTGGCGCGCACGAGCTCATGGGTATGCATTGAAGACCTGTCCACGTGCGCTCTTTCTGCATGACGCGACAAAGAGGAGCATGACCGAGGCAACCTTGCAAATGATCTTTGAATCAGGCATCATTCTGGCTCGGAAATGGGGAGCTCCCGAATTTGAACGCTGGCTGAAGGAGGAGTTAACTTTACGGGGCATAACAATCCCATCACAATATCCTGTGATTGTTCCTGAAGAGTGGCGACACATTCCAGACTTTTCGCATAAATTCAGTTTTGCAGAATCACGATGGTGAATCATGATAAAAAATCAAGTTGACTGTGTCGTCCGCTTCCATGACCCCAGTCGTATTAATGAGTTGAAACGATGTGTCTTTTCATTGGTGGGACAAAAACACAGGCCATTGCATATTATCCTCGTGGTCCAGCGCTTTAATGACGAACAGATAACTAATACGAGGGAGGCATTAAGGCTCATGCTTAGCCTCTCTAACGCACCGGCACTCACTATTATAAACTGGGAAAGCGCCAGCCCGTTGGACGCGCGTACTGCTTTGCTTAATATGGGATTAGAAGCTTCTTCGGGACAGTATATTGGTTTTTTGGATTATGATGATGTTCTTTATCCGGAAGCTTATAGTTTCCTTACTCACCGGCTCAATTCGACAGGGAAGGCAATTGCTTTCGGAACCGTCCGCGTTGTTTATGCGAATGTATTTAATGAGTTCATACACGTTTCAGGACAAAAAAAAGGGAACTGTGAGGACAAGTATCTGAAAGATTTATTTCGGTTCAAATGTTGCCCAATCAACTCGTTTCTGATCGACCGCTTCATTGTTTCGAAAAACATATTGTCGTTCGACAACAATCTTACCTTGTATGAGTATTACGATCTTTTGTCGAAAATTTGTGCGACCTACTCTGCCGATTTTGCCGGGTTGAAAATGATTATAGGCGAATATTACTACAAAAACGATGGCAGCAACCTCATTCCGGTAGATGGAAGATTAAGTGACAAGTATATATACGAACTTCGGAAAGTTTTTAGATTTATAGAAAATCGAACAATAATCGCCTCATTCGACCCGGCACTACAAAAAAAACCACGTATTTTGTGGGCAAATCTGCATTGCCTTCTGGATATTTCGAGTGAAGCCTCGATCTCTTGTCTTGAAATGCTTAAGCAATTGGCAGGCATGGGTTATGAGGTTGCAATTGTTGGTGCCACAATATTTGACAACCCAACCGGTATCTTGAGACTACGCGAATATTGGGTGGATGTACAGAAAAAAATTGGCCAACTTATCACATTGCATGATGGTTTTTTGAAACATTCATTGGTAGTTACTAAAAGTACTTACCGCTATGAGATGACCTCAAAAGAGGAGACGATCTGGCACAAACTCTATACGGAGGTGTTAGATAGTTTCAAACCTGATATGGTTTTTTTCTTCGGAGATCAGGCTATGGACTTTTTGGTAGCTGCTGGAGCGAAGCATCGTGGTATTCCTGTGGTTGCCTATCTGGCGACATCGAAATACACTGGTAATAGATGGTGCCGAGATGTAGATGTAATCATTACTGATTCTCATGCTACCGCAGATAGGTATTTTGAAGAGGAGTCTTACAAGCTAATACCTGTAGGTAAGTTTATTGATACAGCTTTGGTTGTTGCTGCAGAGAACACTCGAGAACGTCTGTTGTTTATCAATCCTTCACTGGAAAAAGGTGCTGGACTTGTTATACTTCTTGCTTATCTCTTAGAAAAAAGGCGTCCGGATATTCAGTTTGAAGTTATAGATTCCAGTGGTAAATGGCACGAACTTGTTAAGGCTGTGACTTACTTGTTGGGTGATAAAAGAGAATTGCTTTCAAATGTGATTGTTACTTCCGATACGGTTGATCGACGCACCGCATACGGTAAAACGAGAGTATTGCTTGCTCCTGGTTTTTGCTGGGAAACTAGTGACGGATGGCTATTGGCTGAGGCGATGCTCAATGGTATTCCGGCTGTAATTAATGGTCATGGTGAAGCTTTTGAAATGGTGCAAAAAGGAGGGGTTGTCTTAAAATTACAACCTGAATGCTATGTGAAACCTTTCACAAAATTACCCAAGATTGAGACTTTGGAGCCCTTTGTTGATTTTTTGATTCGTGTATATGAGGATCAGCCATATTATAATAATCTGGTGTCGAAGGCTTACTATGTGGGACGGACGATGCACAATATATCCACGAGTACCAATCGTCTTATTAAGGCCATTGAGCCTGTTATAAAGAAAAAGTGGTCTGCGTACAATGGGGGGGGAGAGACAAATTCGTTGCCGCCGGGACCGGTGATTATCTGCCCCTATCTTAAGTCTGAGGATAATAAACGGGTTCGTGAGGCATTTGGTCTTGATGAGCCGCGTGGAAAGAGGTTGCCTTTCTTTTTTTGGCATGACGTTACAATGATTGGCGCCGAAGCAGCATTTCAACATTGCTGGTCGCAATTTCAAAATCAGGATGTGATTATCATCCATCCAGATATGTCGCCAATGCCGGAAGATCGTGAAAACCTATGGTATGAAAAACTTCTTGCATACGTTGATAGACTTCCGGATGCTGGTGCGATTGCTTGTGACCTCATTTTTTCGCATAAAACGAAAAACAATTATTATGCGACACAGTGTGCAGGAGGAATATTTACGGATGGAGGAAAAATAAAACATCAGGGTGGGGAAGAACATGATTATGATGAGCGATACAAGAGCGTTCGTATTGCGGAATGGGTAACCTTTGGTGGTGTATATCTCAGACGGCAAGCACTTGATATGTGTAAAGATTTCGATACCCGATATCAGTGGTCTTATGTCATGGATGTTGATTACTGCATGGAGATGCGATTAAGAGG
>Ga0208260_1000447_pt1 | contig 15010 bp, 13 predicted proteins | sample CryBogCBH18Aug09_FD_184619 | JGI IMG/M metagenome (GOLD analysis project Ga0208260, IMG submission 184619) | Freshwater microbial communities from Crystal Bog, Wisconsin, USA - CBH18Aug09 (SPAdes) | ecosystem: Environmental > Aquatic > Freshwater > Lake | place: Crystal Bog, Wisconsin, USA...
CCAGATACGATTTTGGGTGATAATCCAAAAATATATAATAATCTATTCTTTACTATATGTTGTTTACTAATCCATTCATCTTCAAAAATGTGTATTAACCGAATTCCGATCTCCTTGCATTTGTCTGTCTTTGTTCTATGATACCACTGACCTTTTCCAACCTCTTCACTATGCCAATATAGCCCATTGAATTCAATTGCTATATTTCTTTTTGGGAAATATATGTCAATTTCAAATCCGTTGCCCAGTATGCTCTTATCGTTTGTTATAATTTCTTCAGAAGTAATAGTCTTTAACCACTCTACGAGATTTTTTTCTTCGATACTGACGACCTGTGAAGAGTAACATGTTTCGCATGCGGTTGGATTAACCGCGCTTTTTGTAGATCTTATTAATGTCGACTGACATGTTATGTGTGTAATTTTTGATAAAGATCCGATAAATTCGACATCATACCCTAGATCATTCCAAATAGTTTTATATTTTGCCTCGGTAATTTTTTTTTGATTTTCGTAATAATTGTTTATAGATTTCGTCTGTTGCCCTTTTTTGGCACGATCTATAAGTATTTCTGGATTATTTTCCGCGTATTTTTTTACACCAGTTCGTATGCGTTCACGAGTCTCATTGCTGTGCAATTTACCCGTTTGTGGTCGCCGCCCTATTTCCTCATAATGTTCTTCACGCAAGCGAATTACATTTCGAAGATTTTTCAATTGTTCTACATCTGTTACTTTAGCACCTTTATTATGTGGAGTTTTGCCTGCGTTTTTACTGCTTATAGATGTTTTGGTTTGATCTGTATGTGTTTTTCCAAACATTGGGTTATTCACGCCAGATCTTTCTTTACTGCGCTGTGATTTATAATCTGAGCAGGCTAAGCTATCAGCACCAAATTGTTTTTTATAATCTGCACTACTGATTTGATGTTTGTGTTTTAAATGTGTGCTTGTGATGATTTTATCAAATGATGCTTGGCACAACCGGCATGTAATCATTATAATTTCCTAGTGTTATATACCAGTATTTATCGCAATATCATACCAGCATATTAAACTATACTCATATTAGAACAATAAGGCAAAAATATTGCATCTATGTAGAAAATATATATTAATTAGATAATGGTATATTCACGTTCAGTAAGTAAAATTCAACAACTTGAAATGCAGTTAGAAGAAGCTATACAGATGCTCAAACTTGTAGCTGCTAATAAACGTACATGTATGGAAGTTGAAGAGTGGTTGCGATTAATTTATCCAGAACACTATGATGATAATATAACATTAGATATTCTTCTTAATGCATCTCATGCAACATCTACTGATAAGTGACGGATCGTATAGTAAACAACCAGGGACTTTGTGTGCAATGTGGCTGATGTCACGTATTACAAAATATAATTGTTAATATTGATATTACATTTATGATAGTAGTGATTTGGTGTATTCACATATGCAGGGACCTGCTGAGTGATGTGGCTACCACTACGTAGTGAATTGCCGCGCCGAGAAGGGGGAGGGGGTAAAAAACTCATAATGTATAAATAGTATTACAATTATGGAGGTTTTATTCGATGGCAATCATAGGTCCAAATGTTGGGTCCGGTACTGGTGCACCTGGATACACAACAGTTAATAGATTTGGTGTGCCGGTGGGTCCCGGTGGCGGCGCAGGTATACTTATGCCGAAACTTAAGCATAGATTCAGAGTAGTTGCCTATAACTTTGGATCTCCACCAAATGCAAATGGATTGGCTGGGGTTTCACCAACTGTTTTTACCCAGCAGGTGGTTACTGCTGGTCGTCCACAGGTACAGTTCGATAATACAGAACTACATAGCTATAATAGTATTACTTATATAGCGCAAAAGCCAAAATGGCAAACTATAGAAATGACTTTCAGAGATGATATTACAAACCAAATAACTTCTCTTGTGAGTGCACAATTACAGTCTCAGATGAATTTCTATACACAATCGGCGGCGGCGGCTGGTATTAACTATAAATTTTCAATGAGTATTCAAACGCTTGATGGAACTGTTAATACTACAGATCAGGGTGCTGGGGTTTTAGAAAGCTGGTTCTTAGAAGGATGTTATATAGAAACTGCACAGTATGATAGTCTAGATTTCTCAAATTCAGAGGCAGTTATGATTACTCTTACTATTCGTTATGACAATGCTACCCAAGGCGACGAAATTGTGGGGTATAGCCCTGTATCGACTATAGGAAATAACTCGTCAGGTAATACGCCAACTATTGGTGGGACTCCTCCAACCGCAGCACAATTGGGGTTATTGGCAGCAGGATAATAATGTGAATATATAATTTTCAAATAAAAAGCGGCTATTAATAGCCGCTTTTTATTGCGTGGTGTCAGTCACATTGTGTGTTAAACCCCAGTTACTTCATTCTTATTATGTGAATTGCCACATGTGTAAACGCCGCGAGGTTTTCTTGGGGTGTAAGAGTTATAAATAATATCATGAGTCAAGTATTTTTGCGTTCACCACAAATAGCATCAAGAGCATATGGCACCAATACCCCCGGACAGTATATGCTGTCTATTCCGCGCGTCAACTTTGAATTTTATGTACAATTCAATTTGAGTGCCGGTGCTATAAAAATGATACCAAATGCACAATTATCATATTATGGAACACAACGCGGTATTACATTTAAGGTCAAAACTGTAGAGAAGCCAAAAGTAACTCTGGTATCCGATGAATTAAATCAATATAATAAAAAAGTTATTATATACAAAAAGACAGAATATCAACCAGCTTCTATTTCCTTATACGACTCCGTTGATGATAGTGTATTATCGACATGGGTTGATTATTTTACATATTATTTTGCAGATAGTAGACAAAAGACTGATGCGGCATATCTTCAATCACCGGTTGCGTCTCAATTTGATTTGAGTTCTGGTTGGGGGTTTAACCCATTATTGGATGGACAAACTAATTTTTTCGATGATATATGTGTGTATGCACTTTTTGCTGGCACATATACTGCATTTAGTTATATAAATCCTAAAATAGTTTCGATTGATTGGGGATCAAGCGATTACACATCAAATGAGCCACAAGAAGTGTCTATGCAAATAAAATATGAGGCAATTAATTATTTTGCATTTGGACAGCCAATATCTAGTTTACCAGCCGGTGTTATGCCTAATTTTGGGTTTGAAATACCGCAAGATGGTGTGAATTATCCGGTAGGTACGGTTAATACGCCTAATACAGCCGTTCCCAGAATATTTAATAATTCTACTGGGAATAACGACGGTAGTCCGTCCTCGCCGCAATCAACAGTATCTAAAAGTAGTAACATTTCCAATCCAACTACTGCTCCCGTGCAAACTAGTAACAAAAAAACAACAGGGACGAGCGCTTCCGCGCCTGGTGCAACTACTCCAATACCCATAACAACTGCATCAACTGTAAATCAAAATATTAATTTTGGACAACAGGGTAATACACCAGCCGATTTTACTGCACAGACTATACAACAGCAGATTGCACAACAAAGTGGACAAATTGCCATAACACAGTTTGGGGGTGGATTCCAATATACAAATACATTAAATGGACAAGTTCTTAATTTGCCGCCCGTATCATCTGTGCTACTTAATACTCCTATACAAAGTAATAATCCTATAATATCTGCACAAGCATTGGCGCTTTCTCAGGGGTATTATGGACCGAGTGTTCCTCAAGCCCTTGTTCAAAGTATAGCATCTGTGGCTGCATACATTTCGGCTACCAATGGAATACCAGTGTCTTTATTACTAAGTCCAAGTGGTGTAACCACAGAATTTCTTACAGGGTATAACTCTATAGCGCCTATTGGTAGCAGTATCGGAATCGCATCTGTAAATTTAAATCCAGTGTGGACGGCAAATCCAACATTAAGAGGGTCGCTTAGTGCGGCAATAGACGGTTAATCATGTCCAGATACAGTCAACAATTTTTTATACCAAAAAATCCACATAAATTGGTAGGAAACACCCAACCTTTTGCGAGATCATCTTGGGAACTTCGAGTCATGTCTTTGCTCGATCAACATCCTAATGTTATTAATTGGGCAAGTGAGAGTATTGCTATACCATATAAAAGTCCACTAGATAACAGAATGCATCAATATATTCCAGATTTTCTTATAGTGTATAAAGATAAAAATGGCAAACAACGCGCTGAATTAATTGAAGTAAAACCATCTAAAGAAGCTATCGCAGAGAATGCTAAAAGTAAACGTGACAAGGCAGCATTGTTAGTTAATACAGCAAAATGGGGAGCAGCAATATCTTATTGCAAGAAAAATGGATTAAATTTTCGTATTCTTACTGAAAATGATCTTTTTGTTACTAAAGGTAAACAAATAAAGAAATCTAAAGTGTAAATACTTTCATGGGAAAAACATTTAATAAACTAGAAGCAGTATTTGATTTGCCTGATTTAGATGAGGTTGAACAACCAACCGTATCAGATTTAGAAGAAGCTCTTGAACATGCTAATGAATTAGAAAAACAATTTGATCGTATGAACGGTTATGACCAACATGATGTTGAAATGGATGATCTTGCTGGTCTTGCAATACAAGCGCATAAAGATTTACAAGAACTTGGTATGAACGTAGAAGTTCGGCATGCTGGCGAAATTTTTTCTAGTGCCGGGACTATGCTAAAAATAGCAGTAGATGCAAAAAATAATAAAGTTGAAAAAAAACTTAAACTACTTCGTTTACAACTTGATAAGATGAAACTTGATAGGCAAACCGCAACAGAAAATAATACTGTTGATGGCACAGCCGTTACTATGGATAGAAATGAAATATTAAGACAACTACGTCAGATTGGTGGCAATGATAAATAAAAGACATAGGAGCCGCCTAACATGAAGAATTTTAAAGAATATCTTGCTGAGAGTTCAAAAGAACACAATTATGTGATAAAATTTTCTCAGCAGCCGACCGAAGAACAGGTTAAAATCATTGGAGAATGGTTAAAGAGATATGATCTCAAATCTGTAACATTTCCAGAAAAAATAGAAGATGATCATATGGATTTCATAGATATTCCTAACAAGGATGTCTATAAAATGTCGTTTACTATTGGCACACCGTGTGTCTCGTATATACTACAACAGGATTTACGACTGTGTTCAAATATACCTGAAAAATATATAGTAGTTAGAGGGGCATCTGAGCCTATAGAAAGATATGCAGAATACGATGTGTGGCGACGTTTAGAAGATAAAGAGGCTGAAATTGCAGGTGAGGACCATGCGGCTCGTCTGAATACCAATCGCGAATACGACGCGACTGAACAACCACAGGTTGGACCACTTTTCGGTAATGAATATAATAAGGGACTATTATCATATCTGGCAGGTGTGGCAGATTCTCGCCCAAGTATGGAAATCAATCCGTCTGCGCCATTGTTCAGTTGGTTGCAAATGGAAGATATTGAACCTGGTGAACCGATGCAGGATACCAGTGATTTCAACGCGCAATTCAATGCCCCAAAACCAGTCACTAAGGGTGCTGATAAGCGACCTATAGATGACACATATATGAACAGTAAAGGCACCATGTCAGATAATGCTATCCAAAAGATAAAGTTCTTCAAGGATCCAACGACGGGCAAGGCTAAACAAGTGGTGCAACCAGTAGGGAAGAACTAATATGGAAAGACAATATCAACTCTCAGTCAAGAGTGACACAACTAATATTGATGTAAGTAGCGTGAACGCTGATGAAGTAGCACGTATCGTTCAACTAGCAGGCATGGTAGAACCACAAAAACCCAGCACAGAAGTTGCTGCGGTAGATCCTATGGTCGCAACCCCTGTTGCAGATTTTGATACACCAGATGCTGACTTATCCTCTCATAGCGGCGGCGACGATGCACCAGATGCCGATTTTAACCACGATTTAAATAATATTCGCAAGAATGCAGGAATTTCTGTAACCGGACCTGACATTGCAGATTCTGTGCCAACGGGGTCTGATGTTATGCAGGAAGGTTATTACGACGATAATGACGAAGATTTTGATGACGAAGATTTTGATGACGAAGATTTTAATGACGAAGATTTTGGTGACGAAGCTTTTGACGATGAATATGCAGATCCACATGGACATAGTGCATTAAGAGCATCTGGTCCTAACAATCCAAGAAATTTACCATGCCCAACATGTGGACACCCAAATAGATTGACTCGTGCCGCCGCAAACAGAGGCTATCATTGTGATACGTGTGCTGATGCCATGGAACGTGGTGGAGACATTGATTATTATGATGATGACGATTCTGAAACACTAGACGAAGATGTCGCAGAATATGATTACGGTCATCGTAAATTTAAAGATGAGGGCGAAGAAGTTGATGAGCCTGATTTTATATGGCAAGCTGTAGAAAATCCACAGCGCATTAAGGGTAGTGCGGGTGATAATGGACTGATTCAAGAATTGCACAATAAACTTATGGCTGAATACCAAGATTATCTTGCAGAAGCAGATGACCGTGAAAATGATACAGGCGTAATGAGTCCGCTTAGTGATCCTACAAAACCTAGTTTTGATAAAGATCCTCTCAGTGACGAAGATCCGGTTGATGATGGAAGTCATAGTCCAATGAGCACAATTGTCAGACAACACGCATTTAAATAATAAAATAAATGCCAATTATTTGATAATACTTGATAAGTATATAAGAGGCTATACTGATTTATTAAGATCAGTTGATAAATGCCTCTTATAATTTAATAAAATGGCAAAAAATACATCAGATTTTGAAAAACTAAAACCAGCTGGTAAAAAAATAACTTTAACACAAACTCAGTTTGCCGAGCTTGCTGCATGTCAAAGCAATCCATTATATTTTATGGAAAATTTCATGTATATACAACATCCATTAAAGGGAAAAATGAGATTTGAGGCATACGAATTTCAACGCGACCTAGTTAATACTTATTGGAACAATAGAAATACCATTGCCATGATTCCGCGACAATCGGGTAAAACCACCACTGCGGCTGGTTATCTATTATGGTATGCTATGTTTAATGACGATGTTACTGTACTAATCGCAGCTAATAAGTTCAAGGCAGCCAACGAAATTATGATGCGTATTAAGTATGCGTATGAAGAAATGCCTGATCACATACGAGGTGGTGTCACTGAATATAACGTTACAAGTATAAGATTTGATAATGGTTCTCGTATAGTAGCTACGACAACAACTCCTGATAGTGGACGCGGTATGGCAATTAGTCTTTTGTACTTGGATGAGTTCGCATTCGTACGCCCAACTGTTGCTAAAGAGTTCTGGACTGCTATGGCGCCAACGCTTGCTACTGGTGGTAAATGTATAATAACATCAACCCCGGCAAGCGACGAAGATATGTTTGCAGAACTTTGGTTTGGTGCTATCAATACTATAGACGAATCAGGTAATGAAATACCAGATGGGCTTGGTAGTAATGGATTTAAAGGGTTTTCGGCACATTATAGTGACGTTCCCGGAAGAGATGAAAAATGGGCGTCGGTTGAACGAGCTAAAATCGGTGATGATCGTTTCCAACGTGAATATTGTTGCCAATTTGCAGGTGAAGAAAGTACATTAATTAGTAGCCCAGCATTACAGCGATTACGAGGTATTGACCCCCTTTATAAAACATCAGACGTTCGATGGTATAAAAGAATAACAACGGATAGAACTTACTTAGTAAGTCTAGATCCGAGTGCTGGTGTAGGTAAAGACCCTGCTTGTATTCAGGTGTGGAGTTTACCAGATATGGTGCAAATTGCAGAATGGAACAGTAATCGCGCTGGTATTCCATCACAGGTTAGACTTATGCAAACCATTATCAATACAATTTATAATGAATGTAAAAAATCTGGTTTCAAAGGCGAGCCAGACATTTATTATACGTTTGAAAATAATACATGGGGAGAAGCTGCACTTCAGTCTATAAGCGACATAGGTGAAGAAAATTTTATGGGTCAAATGCTAAATGAGCCTAAAAAAACTGGTTTAATACGTTACAGAAAAGGTCTCAACACAAACGGTCGCAGTAAAGCAAACGCATGCTCAAAATTAAAAAGTCTTGTCGAAGGTAACCGTTTACAGGTTAATAGCAAGCTGCTGGTCAAAGAGCTAAAGTTTTTTGTAAGCAAAGGTGATAGTTTTGGGGCAAAACAGGGAGAGCATGATGATTGTGTCATGGCTACAATACTTTGTATTAGAATGATGCAAATGGTAACTAACTGGGATGACAAGGTGGGAGAACTCATGAAAGATGTATTTGATGATGACAATCAAGAGCATAGAGATCCGTTGCCCTTCTCTGTTATGATAAATTAGGTGAAATGCCGCACAGCAAGCTGTCGCTGGCTTTCTCGCGATGTAGCTAACGCTACGTGCTAAATAACATAACCGTTTATGGGGTAAGCAATGAGTTATAATTGGTCGATCATTACAAATAAATTATACGGAATAATAAAAGGGTCTAGCAAAAACCTCAAGATGTATGATGCTGCGGGTAATGAAACTATAGACCCGGATGATGCAACGCGTTTTTTTGCTACAATACAGAGCGATGATCCAGAATTAGAAGATTTCACTATATTAATAGCAGTACATGACCAGGGGCAGACCAGTTATATCAATATAAAAACTCCTAATCTAAAAAACGAAGTTGATTTTAAACGAGTTTATCGCATCAGAAATCATATAAAAAATGCGATTGGTATGCGAGAAGGAATAAAAATAATTTGGCAAGTATTTGACCAAGAAATAGACCCAAGGGAGGAAGCAGTGAATAATATAAAAGAAAGTAGAGACGTGGGTAGATGGTTTGGTACCACCAAAAGCTCCTTTCAAAAAATCGGCGAAGCCAAACTGGTTGCGCGTCACACGGATGTAATTAATGACGAAACCCCCGGAGCTAGGGCACGTCATATACGTGCCCTGTTTGTAGAAAACAAACATGGAGAAAGGTTTGCATATCCACACTTACATATGAGTGGTGCTAGAGCATTTGCTAGGCACATAAGTAACGGCGGAACAAATAATGATACAATTGCAGAAAGTATCAAGGCTCTTAGTGCGGATTATATAGGTCTCCGTAAGGCATCACACATGATGCGACAAAATCAGGTTATCACTGAATGGATCGTTAATGTGCGCGAAAGTATGGACACTATAAATCGTAGACTTAAAAGTCTGCACGGACCAAAGGGTTGTATGCACGCCGAATCCATTTTAGCCGATACTTCTGTTATACTCGATGAGAATGCAAATATAAGTATATTGCAAAAACTATCTGAAGCTTGTAAGTGTGGTTCAGAAGATCCAGGATATAATGATCTTGGGGTAGCTGCAAAATATCTTGGTCGCGTAGACCAACAAATGCCGCCGATTACATTTACATGGAAACGTAAGCCAGATATCACGAAAATTCCAGCTAATAAAGAAGTTCTTGAACGCCTCGGGTTGCAGATCAGTGAATTGGCGGATGCATGTTCTGATACTCGTGCCTCGGCTAGATTGGCAGAGATATCAAATATGATAACAAAAAATATGAAACCAACCGAAGAAGATATTGGACTTGTGCGCGAGGCTATTGCAAGTAGCAGTAGATATGTGGAAGAAACTTCAGTTCTACCAGAAGAAGCAGAGTTAGATAGTTTTCTCAATGAATTTGCTCCAGAAAATATCTTTGCTGAAGATAATGATGTTGAAGAAGGGTATCAAGTAGTTCCATCAATAGATACCGTTCGTTATCAAGAACGTGCTGGGCTTGAAGGTCCGTTTAGAACAAAATCTGGTAAAGTTGTGTATTATGATCCTAAAGAAGGAAAGTATTATGATCCAGACAGCGATTTCTACATTGACCATGATGATTATCAATCAATGAATAACGAAGGCACAATAGATTCTGATTACGGTGTGGAACAGAAACAGCGTGAACGCAGAAATGAAATAAAATACAACAACGAACAACGTAAAAATCGCTGGAATTTCGGTGAGCCCTTAATAAATGGTAACTCAGCCGATAGTGATTTAGAAGAAATGTATGGCTATGATGACGATAGCAATATCACCTATATACAAGGACGTCCGGGAAGAGTTATCGCCAATTATGGTGATTATTATCTTGTTCATAACCCAGACAGATATGATGCGCATACAGTAAAAAACGAATACGATGTTTATAAAAAGATTGGTGACGAATTTAAAACTGTAACATCGTTTGATATGCCATATGAACATCCGTCTGCTGCTATAAAAATATTCAAAAACAAATATGAACATTCCGGTGATGAACAGTTAGACGAGATTTCTTCTGATACATTGAAATCATATATGAGCAAGGCACAACAGGGCAATGTTCCTGGGTTTGGTGGAAAAGGTCCATTTACTGATAAAGATTTTCGCAGGTCAACCCATATGGCTAATGCGCAACGTATAATACGGGACAAAGAAAATCCAGTTATTAATCCAAAAGTTCACGATTTTTCTGACATGGATGACGGTGCTGTTTATGACATGACACAAACTGATGATAATATTCGAGATGGTGATGTATTAAAATTGTCTGGTGGAAGAACCGGGGTACTTATAAAAGCATGGCCGACAATGGTAGTCGGCGATTCAGATGCTTTACACAGTCTCAATTCTACAACTACCTGGAAAACAATGGACAGAGGACGTTATCTGCATTCTGCAGAACTTGCAAAATCTATTTCCGGTGATGACCGACAAATGAAAGAAACATTACTTGCTAGAATAAAAAATCTAGCAGGAATATGAAAAAAATGGACCGAAAGGTCCATTTTTTTCATATATTTTAATTTGCATTCCCAATCTAAGATAAATAATACTGTATATAGAGGGACAGAAGGATGACCCTTTATATTCTTAACACATTAATTAGGCACACAAGGAGGCTCACAATATGGCATTAAATCTCAAAGACATCCAAGCAAAACTTTTAGCTCAACAGGCTAACAAAGACCGCATTAAGAATGGTGGCGGTTTTGGCGGCGATAATGCCGTTTACCCCTTCTGGAACAACCCAGAAGGCTCAAGCGCAACTCTGCGATTCCTTCCAGACGGCGACGAAACAAATGATTTTTTCTGGTTAGAGCGTCTTATTATTAAGTTGCCGTTTCCAGGGGTCAAGGGCGATACGCTCGGTAAGCCAGTCGAAGTTCAGGTACCTTGCACAGATATGTGGAAAACGAATTCTTGTCCAATTACAGCAGAAATTCGTCCGTGGTGGAAAGATAAAAGCCTAGAAGATATGGCTCGGAAGTACTACCGCAAGAAGAGCTATCTATTCCAAGGGTTTGTTACTTCTAATCCAAATAAAGAAGATCAAGAACCAGAAAACCCTATTCGTAGATTTATCATCAGTCCTTCGGTGTTTGATGTGATTAAATCGATACTCATGGATCAGGATCTTGAAAATAGTCCAACGGATTATGATAACGGTCGTGATTTTTATTTGCTCAAGACTAGTAAGGGCGGATACGCAAACTATTCTAGCAGTAAATGGGCAATGAAGGAACGTGCGTTATCTGATAATGATCGTAGTGCTATTGCACAGCACGGACTGTGGAATCTTTCCAGTTTCCTTCCAAAGAAGCCGGATGATGCACATCTTAATGCTATTATGGAACTATTCACAGCGAGTGTTAACGAAGAACTATATGATGCAGAGCGTTGGGGACAGTTTTATCGACCAACTGGCATGCGATTGGATAGTAATGCGGGAGATACGGATATATCTGAATCTTCTGTGTCAAATTCACCAACTGTGACCGCATCTTCAATTCTCAACCGGGTAACATCTGCGCCACAGGTGGCTGATGATTCAACCCTACCATGGGAAGAATCGTCGCATCCAGTATCACATGCGGCGCCTTCTGCTGAAAAGCCGAAGATGCAGACACCGGATGACATCATAGCTGCTATTCGCAGACGTCAACAACAGAAGTGAGTTGACAGGAGTTGACAGGAGTAGAGAGGATCTTTTTGATCCTCTCTAACTATTATATAAAAACACACATTAATATTATTATACAAGGATAGAGTTATGAAGCCATATGACTTATCGCGCTTTAGGAAGGATATAACAAAAAATATTCCGGGTATATCTCTCGGGTTCAACGATCCAAAACATTGGATTGATTCTGGAAATTATGCGTTAAATTATGGTATTTCTGGACATTTTAAACGAGGAATACCACTAGGAAAAGTTACGATGTTTGCCGGGCAGTCTGGATGTCTCCCAGCATCTGCCAAAGTTAACATACGATATAAGTCTAAATAATATTTTACCTGTTTGTCCAGCATAATGATAACTACTATATAACAAATAGTATAGGAAATATAATATGTTGAACAAACAGGCTAAAAGATTTATGAAACGAAAATCCGTAACAGATATATTAGGAAATATAGAACTATCTGATATTCAAATAGTTCGATTGAATGCTATATTTGAAAATAGAACATGTAAATCATTGGAAACGTGGCACGTAGCTATAGCTACGTTTATAAAATATGATTTAACAAACTATGTTGGAAGATTGCGTAGATTAATGAAAATATCAACAACTCGGTCTGGATATTCTATGTTTTTGCGATATGGCAAAGAAAATTTCGAACAAATTAAGCGCGGTCACGATAAAAAGCGCAGTAAACATTTTAAAAACACTATAACATATTGGACAGATATGGGTATCGATGCTAAGGAAGCTATTATTAAAGTCAGGGAAATACAAGTAGAACGAAATAAAAAGGCTGTTGAAAAAACGCGAGGAACAAATGTCTATACGCATAGATCCGTTGAATATTGGAAACGCATTGGGTTTTCTGAATATGATGCGGCTGAACGGGTACGCAAAGTACAAACTACCGATGGATTAAAATTTTATACCGAAAAATATGGCGAAGACTTAGGTACTACTCTATTTAAAAATAGAATTGAATCGTGGTTAGACACATTACAGTCCAAAACCATAGACGAAGTGACGCTTATTAATCGTAAAAAATCATTATCAATTGATGGATACATGCTCAGAGGATATTCCGAAGATGCTGCAATAAACGCATATGTGGCAATGTGTGATCGTATGCGAGTAATAGATAGGTCGCCATTTTCAAAAATATCACAAAAATTATTTTCAACTCTTCGAGAAAAACTTATTGGAACATGCTATTTTAAACCAGATACGCATGAGGCACTAGTTGGTGGATATAGAGTAGATTTTTACCATCTTGAATCTAAAACTGTGATTGAATTTTACGGAGACTACTGGCACAGAAATCCATTGTTTTTTACTGCGGAATCATCTGGGCATGGATATATTTCAAAAGAAAAATGGATCTCTGATTCGAATAGAGAGATGAAAATTAAAGAAGATATGGCGCGGGTGTCTAAATTTCTCATAATTTGGGAAAATGAATATAGACAACGTCCTGATGAAGTTATTACAACCATATTAGAAAACATAGGAGCAAATTATGTTCGTTGAGAAAGAAGTTACTATAGAATTATTAAGAGATATGGTAACTAGTGATAATTACCACATCGAGATTGATACACCAGATGGTTATCAACCCATCGGGCAATGGTTTAATAAGGGTATACTGGATATGGTATCAATAATTACTGAATCTCACACCACTGTGTGCGCATATAATCATCTTCTGCAATTAGATTCGGGAGATTGGGTTTTAGCTGGCGAAGTTAATGTCGGTGATATTCTACTAACAGTTGATGGTGTTCAGCCTGTTATTGCAGTCGCTGATGTTGATGAACAAGAATGTTTTGATTTTGAAGTTATACATGATAATCATCGTTACTGGGGTGATGGATTTTCTAGCCATAATTCTGGTAAAAGTTATATTTGTTCCGGTAACTTGGTAAGAAATGCACAAAAGCAAGGTATATTTGTCGTACTGATTGATACAGAAAATGCACTTGACGAGAGTTGGTTAAAACCGTTGGGGGTTGATACAAGCGAAGATAAGTTATTAAAGGTTAACATGGCTATGGTGGACGATGTTGCCAGGCTCATGAGTGATTTTGTTAAGGATTATAAGACTCGTTTTGATAATGTTGATGAAAGCGAACGTCCGAAAATATTGTTTGTTCTTGATAGTCTTGGAATGTTGCTCACTCCAACTGACGTCAATCAGTTTGAATCGGGTGATTTAAAGGGTGACATGGGTCGTAAACCAAAGGCTCTAACTGCACTTGTAAGAAATTGTGTCAATATGTTTGGTGAATATGACATTGGCATGGTCGTGACCAATCATAGCTATGCGAGCCAGGATATGTTTGATCCCGATGATAAGATATCCGGTGGCTGTTTAACAGCCGGTCACAAAGTGTGGATGGCAGACGGATCTGCAAAAAATATTGAAGATATTTGTATTGGCGATATTGTCGTGACTTTGGATGGGGATATTGAGGTAGCAGAAACTTTTGCATTTGATGATAAAGAAGTTTTTGAGATCGAATTAGACACTGGTGAAATAATACAGGCAACTGCCGAACACAAGTTCTTGACATTGCATCATACCAATGGATTAGTTTGGAAAACACTTGATGAATTATCAGAAAATGATGAAATACTCAGAGTTGAATGATTGGCAACAATCATTCAACTATTAACTCATGCCCATCTGATATTTTTATGATTTTGTTATACCTGAAATAAGGCTGTGTGTTGAGTTTAATGGAGATTATTGGCATTGTAATCCAATAAAATATTCTCCAGATTTTTTACAAAAACAACGGGGGTTGACTGCAAAAGAAATATGGGAAATTGATATTAAAAAAAGAAATTGTTTATATGATAATAGAAATATAAAAACAATTGTTGTCTGGGAATCTGAAAACAAAACTATAGCAATTAATAAAATAATGGAGATTATAAATGAGTTTAAAACCGATAAAAATTAAAAGTAAAAAACCTATAGG
>Ga0208260_1000465_pt1 | contig 14558 bp, 40 predicted proteins | sample CryBogCBH18Aug09_FD_184619 | JGI IMG/M metagenome (GOLD analysis project Ga0208260, IMG submission 184619) | Freshwater microbial communities from Crystal Bog, Wisconsin, USA - CBH18Aug09 (SPAdes) | ecosystem: Environmental > Aquatic > Freshwater > Lake | place: Crystal Bog, Wisconsin, USA...
TATACTGTTTTCAAAATAGGGGTTGACTTGTGTGTAGTAGAGTGTACAATAGAGACTTACTTAGTTAGGAGCGTGTTATGTCAGTTGAAGCGTTGAAGAAGTTTGCATATGAGAATTATGAAGACGGTGGTCATTGGGTTGTAGAGACTTTTAGCACTGGCGATTATGAGCTTGTACTTCGTAGTTTCGCCACTTTGGAAGAAGCAAAAGCGGATCTGCAGGATTATTGGGAGCTTATGGCAGAGCGCGAAGCGGATTGTCGTTTCGAATAATATTGGTTGACAAGTGCATAGTGTCGTTGTATACTATGCACTTACTTAGAAAGGAGCGTGTTATGGAACGTAAAGACTACACTATCAAAGTATTCAAGTTCGACAAGCGGTGCAAGACTGGCGAGCTGTTTATGGGACGATACGAGTACTGTAACAAGACTGACGACGATATGCTTGCAGAGATTTTGGACTTGACTTCTAAGTTATATCCTGCTAGTAAGTTTCGCTTTGAGTTGCATGAGACTTGGGTGACTCGTGTAAACATGATGAGCGGATTGGAATACAAGGAGCATTTTGAAACTCCCAACTATTGTTCCCCTAGTTCAGAAACATATTGGAGTATGTAATGGTTGACAAGATGAAAGAGTTTGTAGTATACTCGTTTGTTATCTATATGGTCATTGCTGTATTTGGTTTTATCACGAAACTTTATTCAGATCTATAGTTGACAAGTGCCAAGGAAGGCGCTATACTACACAAACTAAGACAAAGGAGCGAACTATGTTTAAGTTACTATCAACTGCCAATCCTAAAGTTCAAAAGGGCACTAAGAAAGGTTACTTGACTTTTATCCTGCACCTTGCTCCTGCTGATCTAAGTGGGCACGAAGTATGTCCAAAGCGATCCGCTGGTTGTACTGCCGCTTGCCTTAATACAGCAGGACGCGGAGGGATGTTTAAAGCGGGTACCAACACCAATGCTATTCAAAAGGCGCGTATCCGTAAGACTCAGTTCTTCTTTGAGGATAGACGCGAGTTCATGATGGTACTTGCAGATGACATTAGAAAGGCTATACGCTTCGCCCGTAGACGCGATTTAACGCCTGTTTTCCGCTTAAATGGTACTAGTGACTTGTCCTGGGAAAAGTACACTATAAGCGGTTATAACGTGTTTGAGCTGTTCCCAGATGTTCAGTTCTACGACTACACTAAGGTACTTGGGCGTAAGGTATCACAATATCCAAATTACCACTTGACTTTTAGCCGTAGTGAAGATAATATGTTGGACTGTTTTGCCGCGCAACGAGAAGGCATGAATGTTGCTGTAGTGTACGATCGCATTCCAGATCATGTATACAGCGCGGACGAGGATGACTTGCGATTCCTGGATCCTAATGTGGGTATTATCGGTTTAAAAGCAAAGGGACGCGCTAAGAAAGACACTAGCGACTTTGTAGTTAGGACTTGACAAGCGGTATAGTTGAGCGTATACTATGCACTTACTTAGATAGGAGCGAAACATGAAAGTCTTTGTATACTTCAACTTACACAAGAAGGTCTTTAGCGTCAAGGCTCTGGAAGGACCGAACAAAGGGCGTGTAGTAGCGCACCGTAGAGAGCTTATGCTGTACGATGCAGTCTTCAAAGTATCAGAGGCGGGTAGACAGCGTGTGTTGCGTGAGTGTAAGAAGAATGTACATGCAGGCGTAGTGGGCAATTGGATTAACGATAGGATTTCGTTTGCTTATAGGATTCAAGTCACGTATAATCCCTACAAGTACGATTCATTCGTGTTTAAGCATAATGAGGAGCCAATTAAGCAAGCGAAAGTAGCACATTTGGTTGACAAGCGAATCTTTGTATAGTACAATACACAAACTTAGAGCAAAGGAGCAGACAATGGCATATTACAGCGATGACTTTTACGACAAGACTCAGCCCAACTTCCTCACTTTCATTGACAAGCTGGAGAAGCTGTCGCGCAAGTACGGAGTGGTAGTATCCGGGCACTTCGACATTACGGACAATCCCAAGGAGTTCAAAAATGTAGTGTACGACCGCGACATTAGTTCCAGCGACATTAACGCGCGGGGATATTGGGACGCAGAATAAAGGTTGACAGCGTGTGTAGTTGAAACTATACTACACACGAACTTAACGCAAAGGAGCAAATACAATGGCTAATATGTCTTACTGCCGTTTTCACAACACCCTGCAGGATCTGCGTGACTGTGTGTATGCTATGGATGAAGCGTACAATTTTGAAGACATGGAACTTAGCAAGGAAGAGAAGGCCGCAATGCACATGATGTATGCCAAGTGCGAGGACTTCATCAATAACTACAATCGTTTAGATGAAATGTCAACCGAAAATGAGGACGAAGAAGAGGTTGACGAAGAAGAGTTTTGATCGTATACTATGCACTTACTTAAACACAAAAGGAGCGTAAAATGAACTACACTAAAGAACAAGTTGAACAGATCGTAGCAGAAGCACAAGCCGCCGCGCATGATGCCGCACAAAAGTTCTTCCTGGACAAGTTGAACGGCGTTGATCAGTTTGCTTGTGGATTTGCGTGGGTAGAAGTCTACGGCATTAAGGGAAGCACTAAGATGGGGCGGCTCCTTAAACAGATTGACTTTAGTCGCAAGATGTGGAACCCTGCTGGGTTGTATGTACAGAACATTGATACTTTGTACGAAGGAGCACGGGCCGCGGCAGACGTACTTAGAAACTATGGATTTGATGCTTACGCTTGCTCACGTTTAGACTAAGATAGGGGTTGACCAGTGCATAGTATGATCGTATACTATGCACTTACTTAAACACAAATGGAGCGAACACAATGACTGCACTTACTACACTTCACACTAACGGCGATGGCTACTGGTCCGGCAAGGCTCGCGCTGTACGCATTACAAACCTTAAGTTGGGACATGGATCTACTGAACTGCGCGTATACTTTGACAAGAACGACTGGGATGTCAACAACGACGGGCTGATTTACACTGATAGTCTATTTGTTAAGGAACTGCGTGAGTGGTTGACTAGCATTGGATATTGTGCTAATAGAGACACTGTGTTCTACTCAGAGCAGGGTATGCAGGGTGACTACTATGTAAGCCTGGACATTGAGGGCCCGTTTATTGAGAGCTGGTACAAGCTGAACAAGACAGCCGAATTGGCATAAAGAGGTTGACAAGTGTGTGTAGTGAGCATATACTACACACACTTAAACAAAGGAGCGCACAATGAAGCAAATGATAGCATTGTTTAAAGACAAAGAAGTGCAAGTGTTCCCAGGGGACTCGTATGCAAAGTTCGCAAGAATCGTTGACATTAACCCTGTGGGAGTTACGTTCATAGTCACTAAGTCCGACGCTCCTAGTTCATGGAAAGTCGGGTCTATTAAGTTTGTTGCTTTTAGTGCTAGTTTGAGTTTTACTTTAGTAGAATAAGGGGTTGACAAGTGCATAGTGTGAGTCTATACTATGCACTTACACACAACAGGAGCGCGAAATGTCTGAAGAGATCCAAAACAAGATGTACGATCTGCGTGACACACTCGAGTTCGCAAAGGACTTGGATTTAGCACTTGCAGAATGGTGGAACCTCTGGGACTTGCTTGACCCAGAACAGGCAAAATGGTTTGCTGAAGACCACGGGTAAATTTTGGTTGACAAGTGCATAGTATGATCGTATACTATGCACTTACTTACACACAACAGGAGAGCGAAATGGACATTAGTAACATTGCTAAAGTATACAACGGCAAGTGCGGCTGTATGTGTGGCTGTTTGGGCAAGTATAGCTACAACGAGGGAGCCGCCGAGTACGCATGGGACGAGGTGAATGTGCGTAGTGTTAAGATTATGGCTAAGAAGATCCTCGGTAACCCGCTTGTTAAGTTTGACGAAGCAGGGGAGTATGCTTACGTAGAAGATAGACTTGCTAACAAGAACCAAGTAGTATACTTTAAAACACCCCAGTTTGTCAAGAGCTAATTAGGGGTTGACAAGTGTGTGTAGTGACACTATACTACACACACTTAAACACACAACAGGAGCGTACAATGTCTAAGTTTGAAAACACTTACTGGAATCACAATGGCAAGTACAATGCGCTTGCAGAGAAGTTGCAGGCGCTTATTCCGGCGGAGGGTGCAGTAGCTAACCCGCGCAAGAACAAGAAGCTGGAGAAGTTCCGCAAGGCTGTCAACTGCTATTACGACTTGTACAATAACGGCTTAGGCAATCGCGCTAGTTCGTTTGCCAAGGTGTTTGGGATTCCTGCGCGTGACTACAAGTATGCGCGTAGCTGGCGTTATATGGACTGCTTGTACACTGAGACGGAGCAGGTTATGGACAAGATTGTATACGAAGCGGCAGTGGAGCAGGGATTTGCTCCAACTTTCCTCTAAGGAGCTAACATGAAGATCACGCAGGACCTCGTAGACCGCACACAAGCTCTTTTAAGCGACTTTAATGACTTGCTGGACCATAACCCAGAGGTCAACGGGGAACTGCGTGTAAAGCTCTCTAAGGCGGAGCTCTGCTTGTTTAAGATAGCAGAGCTCATGCAGAAAACGGTTGACGAACAGGATAAAGGTTAGTATACTACACACACTAACACAACGGAGCGAAGCAAATGACAAAGTTACACATAATCGATGTTCTCTTTGTAGAAGCCGGCGGCATTATTGAATACGATAGGGACGGTAATCGCTTTACATACTCACAGGAATGCGATCCGGACCGCTTTGCTGATCTAATCGTCAAGGAGTGCGTAAAGGTAATTGACAATCGTTACTGCATAGAATCCGAAGGCGTTGGGTTGCCCGCAATTCACAAAGCATCTGCGTTAAATGCTGTGGGTGCTGAGATACTTGATAAGTTTGGGTTGACTCCTAACTGAAACGACTGTATACTACACACTTACTTAATAGGAGCGAGCAATGACTAAGACCTATACCCGCGAAGAGACAATCTCACTGCTACAAGAAGCGGCTGTCCTCATTATGGACGAGGACTCATTCCGAATTGATGCAGTAATCGAAGAGGAAGGCGAAGTCTACGTTACGGACGAGGATACTGGCGAAGAGCATACACTCCAGTTCGACGATATTGACTTATCCGATCCAACTGTGCTATTATATAAACTTACACTGATGAATGGAGCAGACTAATGCGTATTATCGAAGTTACCCTGAACGGCAAGCATGTTGACACTATCTTCTGGTACGGCAAGCGCGACGAGCTCATTGACATTAAGAAGTCGCTTGTAGAACACGACGGCTATGACTGGAACATTGAAGTAGAAGAAGTGGTTGACGAAAACGTTTTTTGGTAATACAATACACACTTACTTAAACACAAACGGAGCGAACAATGCGTAAGTTTACACGGAAGCAAGTTGATCTTATGGAAGTATTAGGTTACCTGACTGACATAGATAAACAGATGTGTTTTGAAGGATACGAGGAAGCATACTGGGAGCAACGTGCTAACGGTATTGCCGCAGAGAAGAGCTTTACCAAGTGGCTTGAACGTACTCTAGCGTGGAGGGCACAGCGTGATAGATTAGTAGGCTATAGACAATTTGCTTGACATTTGATTTAGTTGATCGTATACTACACACACTTTAAACAACAACGCAAAGGAGCGTTTATTATGTTCGTACTTCGCACTAACCACAATGCATCTTCAACTCCTGCCTGGGCCGCTGTTGCCGATGCTGAAGCAATTAGCGCAATCAACGCGCCGACTTTTTCATCAGCAGACAAGTTTAAAGCAGAGCTTGTTGAACGGTTGGTAGTTTCTACGTTTTACAAGTCGGATGTGTACAAGAACTTCCGTAAGGGTTTCATTGCTATTAAGGTATGTGATCCGTCTGCAGAAGAGCTTATTTCCGATGAATGCCGCAAGTTGTATGACGCTTGCCATGCTAACGACATCGAAGTAGTACACACTAAGACTGGTGTTATCTTCCGCGTATATCCGATCGTTTAAAAGCGGTTGACAAGTGCCAAGGACGGCGCTATACTACACACGAACTTAAACAAACAGGAGCGAACAAAATGGCTACTCGATCTACTATTGCTATTGAACTGCCCAGCGGTAAGATTAAGGCTGTATACTGTCACTGGGATGGCTATTTGTCCTACAACGGCAAAATCCTCCAGGAACACTACAACGATGCTAAGAAGGTAGCAAAGTTGATTAGCAAGGGCGCAATTAGCTCGCTTGCTCCGGAGATTGGGCGCAAGCATGCCTTTAACATCAGCGGTAAGGGCGTATGCACGTTCTACGCGCGAGATAGAGGCGAAGACAAGGTAATTGATACGTTTAAGAACTTTGACGCTTATAGGCACGAGCTAGACGGACAGGAGTACGACTACTTGTTTACTAAGCATGGCAACTGGCGTGTACGCTCCTGGCGCACTGATAGCTGGGAACTGTTAGACGAGCAGATTGCGCTGGACGCTAAGGAACACGAAGAAGCATAAACTGATTGACAAGTGCCAAGGACGGCGCTATACTACACAGACTAAACAGGAGCAGACAATGAAGCGTAAAATTGTAGAAGCACTGGAAAACCTAAACGATCTAATTGACATCGGGGTCGACTTTTCGGACGCTGTATGGAATACTTCAGTCGCATATGAAGTAGACTCAGACGAACTGGAAGACGCATACAACGATCAGATGTTAAACAAAGGTTGACAAGTAGATAGTTAGACCTTATACTACACACGAACTTAAACAAACAGGAGCAACACAATGCCAAATTGGTGCAACAATCATCTTGTCCTCGGCCATAAGGATTCACGTGAGATCGGTCGTGCGAAACTTGCAATCCTCGACAATAACTTCTTCCAAGAGTTCCATCCGTGTCCAGCAGAACTGTTAGATACTACCGCTGGGTTCTTAGGCGATACCGATGCACAGCGTAAGCTCGAAGAGCAGTCTAAAGCAAACCTCGATAAGTATGGCTACAAGAACTGGTACGATTGGAATGTAGCGAACTGGGGTACTAAGTGGGACGCATCCGATATTGAGATTGTAAGCGAAGGTTATACTAGCAAGTACGCAGAGATTGTCATTACGTTTGACACAGCATGGGCTCCGCCAATTGAATTCTACAACGAACTTGTTGAGCAGGGCTTTGAAGTAGATGCAATGTATAACGAGTTCGGTATGGCGTTCTGCGGTATGTATCAAGACGGTACTGAGCATTATGTAGAATACACTAGCGATACGTTAGATGACATTCCGGAAGATGTTGACGAGCAGTTTGGCATTAAAGAAATGTTTGCCGAGTGGGAAGAGGACGAGGAAGAGACTGAAGAAGAAGCATAGGCCCCGCTGTAACGTGTGTGCGTGTTAGCAGATAAAGGTTGACACGCACATCGTCTTGCAGTATACTACACACACTTAGAGCAAAGGAGCGTACAATGTCAAAGCGCAAAACAATTAACGTTGCTGAAGTGCGTTATACTGTGAACAACATCCTGAAAGACAGCGCATACGACGACGATAGACATCAGCAGTATAGAATGGGAATGATCCTGCTGTTAGAAGATATACTGCACAAGACAGGTAATTATAGAGGTTACAGTTACTTAACACAAGACGAGATTATTCCAGACTGTAGACCGGGTGTTAAGTATGTTGATGGAAAGCCAAATTTCATTGACACAGACGATACAAGACGCTATTATTACGAATAACAGTTTACGCGGGTGTGGTGAAATAGGTATACACAGCAGACTTAAAATCTGCCGCCGCAAGGCTTGACGGTTCAAGTCCGTCCACCCGCACCAAGTTAACGGCGCACACTCGATTCGCTCCCGAGGCTAACCGTGCGCCAACTATTTTACAACAAAGGAAAATGATATGTCAACCGTAATTGAAACGATTAATGAAAAGATCCGTAAGCGTGATGAAGACTTCCGCATCTATACTTACGACAATGGTTACCTTATCGAAGTAGGCGGCCGTAACGAAGACGACGATTGGGTTACTGCCAAGGTATTCGCTACCACGATCGCCGAAGTAAACGAAGCAGTAGAACACATCCTTACCAACATCCCCGTCAACGCATAATGCCATGAAAAACTTTGTGCTGGGGGTGCTGTTCACTTTGGCTGTACTCTACCCCCAGTACTCAGTACCCAAAATCCAATCCTTTATGCACTGGGCCCAAGGTATGATGTTCACGATCATTAAGTGGATGTCAACCTAAAATAATTGTTGACAAGTGCATAGTATGTGTGTATACTATGCACTTACTTAAACGTAAATGGAGCGAAAAATGTTAAAGTTAGCTAACGACTACGAAGAAGACGACTACGAAGTATTGTATGTGTTTGACGGCGAGATGCACAACGGCTACAGCACTTACAGTTACGTTATTAGAGAGCGGCATACAAACAGGTTGGCATTGCTGGAAAACTGTGTTACACTGGACTGCGAGTTTTTTACAAGTGAAGACTTTGAACTGTGTGCGCAGTTAACGGCAGATTACACAAAATAAGTGTTGACACACGCATAATAAGACACTATACTATGCACTTACTTAAACACAAACGGAGCGCACATATGTTTACTATGCAAGATTGGGATAACGTTGTAGCACTTAAAAACAAGCTGATTGACGAGCAGGGCTACGAGCAGGAGGAAGCTGAGCAGGAAGCAGCAGAGCAGCTGGGCTTTGACTACGACGATGTACTGGAGTTTTTAGAAGACGCTTTTTAAAAATAAGTTGACAATGTGCGTAGTAGACACTATACTACGCACATACTTTAACACAACGGAGCGAACAATGCGTACAGTTACACAGACGACTAAAGTAGCAAATGCTGTTATTGCGCTGACAGGACGCGGCTGGATGAAGTTTAACGACAAGTTGAAAGATGGACGGCGCAGTTTGAAGGTGTTTGGCTGGGATTATAACGACTACAAATCCGCTGAAACGGTACTTAAGGTTATGGGCTGTGAAGTTGAGGTTGTTGCTTTTAGAGCATATAACACGCGCGGCGGCAGTAACTATACGCAGTATCGGCTGCATGTAAAAGAAGCATAAAATGGTTGACATCGAGTGCGTAGTAGTCTATACTATGCACTTACTTAAACACAAACGGAGCGAACGTCATGGGTTACTACGTAGAGATCGAAAAGAGCACCGCAGTTATTCCCGCAGCCAATCTGGATCGCGCATACAAGAAGATGTGTGCCCTCAACACTACACACGATCATAAAAAGACGGGCGGAAGTTGGGGTGGCGGCAAGCAGACTGCAAAATGGTTTGCTTGGATGGATGCAAACTATCCGGACACTTGCAAAGACGCGCGAGCTGTACTAGACGCATTGGGTTTCTATACACATTACGACGAACAGGGCAACTTGCATATTGACGGCTACGACAATAAGACAGGGCAGGAAGATTTGTTCTTGCATTCTATTGCAGACGATGTTACAGGCAAGATCGAGTGGCGCGCGGAAGACGGGGAACGCTGGACTACGCTGTTCTATGGGGACTCTGTAATCGACGGCGAATGCACACACATTCGAGGAATGTTGGCATAAAACGGTTGACATAAGTGTGTATGGTGCTATACTGTACACACTTAAACAACAACTGCAAAACGGAGCGTAACATGAACAACTTTGCAAACGAACACGAACTGTTTGAAGACGACTTTAACGGCGAGCAGATTTTGGACGATACGCTGTTTGAGGAAGTGGAAGACGAAGAGGACTTTTTTGACGCTTTTGATGACGCGCAGGCACTTGCTAGCGCAGGTTGGGGCACGGACGAAGACTACGGCTACTACGGCAGCGACGACTACTAAGGGGTTGACAAGTGCGTAGTATGGCACTATACTACGCACATACTTTAACGCAACAGGAGCGCAATATGTACGAAGTAGAAATTTGGACTGTCCTCCCAGGCATCGAAGGCGAGATCCACATGATGTCGCAGACAAGCATTAAGACCTACGAAGAAGCAGTTAAGGCGGCTGCGAACATTGAGGAACTAGGTATGCGCCCTGTCATTAAGGAGATTGAGGCAGCATAAACTGGTTGACAGGAGCCGGGGAAGGCTCTATACTACGCACTTACTTAACAAAGGAGCATCAAATGGCAATTAAGACTTTTAAAGTATCTTTTATCTTGTATGACAATAAGGAGCAGACCAGCAAGTCAACAGGATGTGATATTGACACTACCATGCAAGGTCAAGACATCCAGCAGGTAACCAAGATGATCGAAGCACAGTACAATGGTTGTGCCCAGATCCGATATGTAATTCCAATGAGCTAATGGAGCGATAATGAGTAGAATGATTACACTAGACACGGTAAAGGACCTTGTCACACCAAAAGATATTGCGGTAGCAGCGGTACCAGAAACCAATGAGACCGATGAAGAGATTATTGAAAGGATGAGAACTAGGTTCAGCATCCTGGATGATATGACCCGCGCAGTCAAGGGAGGCCATGTTCGCGCACTGATCGTTAGTGGTCCTCCGGGCGTTGGTAAGAGTTTTGGTGTTGAACAAGTACTAAGCAAGCACGATGTTTTCGCAGGTGTTGCACAGGATAACAAGCTCAAGAAGTATGAGATTGTCAAAGGTGCGATGTCAGCAATTGGTTTGTATAAGAAGCTGTACGAATACGCTGATAAGAAGTCTATCGTTGTGTTTGACGACTGTGATTCGATCCTACTGGACGATATCAGTCTCAACCTACTTAAAGCAGCACTAGACAGCTCTAAGAAGCGTACTATTAGCTGGAATACCGATAGCAAAAGCCTGCGATATGAAGGTGTACCGAATACCTTTGAATTCCACGGTGGTTGCATCTTTATTACCAACATCAAGTTCGAGAATGTTCGGTCAAAGAAGTTGAAAGACCATTTGGAAGCATTGGAATCACGCTGCCATTATTTGGACCTAACCATTGATACCGAGCGTGAGAAGATGCTACGTATCAAGCAGATTGTATCCGATGGTATGTTGGATTCATATGAGTTCCAAGAATTCGAAAAGGACGAGGTTGTGGAATTCATTGATGTAAATAGAAAGAAGATGCGTGAACTTAGTCTCCGTATGGTACTTAAGGTAGCGGATCTACGCAAGAGCATGCCAGGGAATTGGCGTAATGTTGCGGCTCTGACGTGTATGCGAGGATAAGAAGAACGAAGCATACACAGCAGCATCGTAATTCGCTCCTATGATGCTGCACCCCGGATACAATCGATTCGCTCCCGGTTGTATCCAACACCCTAAGCCTTAGCCCGATTCGCTCCCGGTGCTAAGGCTTTTTTTTGGTTGACATTTCGGATATTGGTGCTATACTATACACACTTAAACAGGAGCACACAATGACTAAAGAACGATACATTGAAGAACTTAGACTCCAACTCGCTTATGTTGAAGATGTACGTGAGTGGGAGGAGATTATGGAAACTATCCGCTACCTCGAAGACGGCGGACTTGTGGAGGAGTGGGCATGAATTCTAATACAGCAGTCGCTATCGTATTCATCTGCAAAGTGGAATAAATAGGTTGACAATGGTTAGGGATGACCATATACTATTAACACTTAGGAGCATAAAGGAATGACTCAAAAGCAACCAGACGAAGAGATTGTAGATTGGCAGGAAGAGAAGATCGAAGCTACCGACGAACGTGATACACGCGAAAAGGAGCACGATGTAATCAAACCAACCACTCCACAAGCTCGTAAAGACTTTTTCAACGACTATTAAGAGGCATACATGGCTATTTCAAAGACTGGCGAATACACTTCAACGGTAAAGGTTGGCACTACCCTTCAGAAGCTCCTGTTGGGACTTTCAATCCTATCACTGTTGGTAATTATCGGAGTGCAACTTTATACCGCACCGAAGACTACTACTATCGACGATAAGCATTGGGCATGTCGGGAATCTGAACCGGTAGGTATTAGCGCCGAATGCACTCTCCTTGCTAAGAAGAAGTCTATCATTAGGACTGAGTAACCGAACTTGGGTGCCGTAAGGTTAAATGATTAAGATCAGCCCTACCACTTATGAAGTATACAATACGATACAGTGGAGAGTGGCACACCAGTCCATGGGGTCGTGCCATTTTCCGTTCCCCTTGGGTCATGGAATATACCAACTTCAATGATATCCCAATCTTCTTCAAGCACTATTTCAACCAAATGAAGAAGCAGGGGTTGTATACCGATGAACACGACCTATACCATTACCAAATAACCTATGTTTAGCAATATCATCAAATGGACCGCGTTTGTGGTTACTATCGCCGGTGCTGTGTCCAACGCTTACTTACTAATCCCATATAACATCATACTCGGCAATGTAGGTGCGATGTTATACATGACCTGGGCAATTAGAGCAAGGGATTGGAACATCGCGATCGTTAACCTGGTGCTTATGATTATCTATGCATCAGGATTGTTTGTTTATCGTTAATAGTTCTTTTAGTAAACAATACCTAAAATCAAGCTCTTTTTGGTACATTCTTGTTGACAATGATTGTAAATAACATTACACTATACTCAACAATAAACAATTAGGAGGCAACACTATGGAACTATTCATTCTTGTTGCAGTTATCATAGGAGCCCTAGCAACTGTGGACTGCAAAGAAAAACGAAAGAAAAAGGTTGACATTGAAGTAGAACGAGTTTAATATACACACATAGTTAAGCACTTACACAGGTACATAGCAATGCAAAATTTAGTAGCAAAACACGCACGTAAGTTTAACAAAGCAACTGTGCAGCGTGATAAGAAGAACGACTATAAGCGCAATACAAAGCATAAAAAGGTGTATGAATAAACGAGACATAAACAACTTACAGATCCTCATTAGCCAACATGCAGCAGGTGAGGATCATCTTAATGACTTTTTAAACTCACTAGGTCCCGAAGACTTGGAATATTCATTAGAACTGTTAATGAATTACCATGCTCAGAAGGCACACTTTGACAATATCATCAACTCATATTTCGAATAAAGGCACAACAATGGCAACAGACAAGACTTATAAATTCGCAGGCATTTCTAATCACAATGGCGAGTACAAGGTACGCTTCGCCAACGACATTATGCGCATCAAGATCCTCGCAAAGAACGGTCACGAAGACATTAGGTTCTTTGAACTGGATGAACCAATGACCAAGTTAGCAGCAGTTCAGGCTATCGCAGGCTATGACGAGCTACAAGATACTATCGCGCAGGCAACCATTAACGATTACCTTTCTGAGAACGCACCAAAGACCAAGACGGTTAAGGCTACTGGCCCCGCTGCTACGCATGTGCATGTAGAGCAGCCGGTTGAAGATTCCGAACTTGAGGACGCACCGTTTTGAGATATGCGGTTTCGGTAAGTCGGGATTATACACCGGATAAGGTTGTAGTCCGAGACTTCCAAAGCACACCGCCTGGTAGAGTGCTGGTCATTATCGCAAGAGATGATCAGCACGAGGCAGAACAGATCGCCCAGAGAATTTGCGATCTGTTGAATAATGAGGGCCTCTAGCTCAATGGTTAGATTATACCCGTCATGCTAATTAGGTATAAGCGTTCGACTCATAATCGAAGGATAGGGGGTTCGAATCCCTCGGCGGGTACCAGTTTACTGCCTTTCTTTCTATTTTCGGTTATTGTAAGGTATTGAAGATTAGAAAGAGTGTGCAATCCACCTTTACTGATAGGAATGATATGATCAACTTCATATCCTTTCGGGCAATTAGCGTAGAACTCAGCTATTGCTTTACGATCAGCATCCGGTGGAGTTTGATTTCGAAGTTTAGCGCGATAAGCTGCTGAAACTTCACGAGTTCTAGCTTTTCGTACTTGCTCTGCTTCTTCGGGAGTGTATTTTGTACGAGCAGTAGATGAGCAGGTAATGGAACAGTATTTCTTATTATGAGATACAAGTGTTCCGCAATGTTGGCAAGGGACTTTTTCGTATTTAGGTATCCGAACCCTTCCAGTATTGTTAAATGTAGCGGCGCATGATTGAGAACAGAAGGCATTCTTTTTCTTTTCAAACGGTAGCATAGTTCCGCACATTTTACAATGGTTAGGATTAGCAAGATAAGGTCGAAGGAATTTATCTTTCGTTGCTTGCGCTCCTAACACTGAATTTTTACGATTGGCTTCTAATTTACGTTGACTAATTGGTTTCTTCATGTTACTATTTAGTTTAAGTTGATAAGGGCCCACCAATTAGGAGATATTATGGCACTTAAGACATCAAACAAAAACCGAAAGAAGGTAGAGATTGCAGAACCTACCGCATTCCCAGACACACACGAAGATCTATTCGAAACCATTACCGAACTGGCTGATCTAAACAAAACCATTTCAGCTAGGTCAATGGGGTTTGCGATCGTTGGTGTGGTCATTGGTATTACCGTCCTTTTATTCATTATCTAATATGTATATTCTACTTGCACTTCAGCTTTTAGCAAACGGACATTATGCTTGGTCCTACCTTGGTGAGTATTCTAACGCTGAATCTTGCCAAGCCGCAGCAATGGA
>Ga0208260_1000466_pt1 | contig 14548 bp, 24 predicted proteins | sample CryBogCBH18Aug09_FD_184619 | JGI IMG/M metagenome (GOLD analysis project Ga0208260, IMG submission 184619) | Freshwater microbial communities from Crystal Bog, Wisconsin, USA - CBH18Aug09 (SPAdes) | ecosystem: Environmental > Aquatic > Freshwater > Lake | place: Crystal Bog, Wisconsin, USA...
CTATTAGCGCCCGGTCGATTCGATGGTTTCTGAGGAGCTCGCGTCGCCATTTTGCGTCCGTTTCTTTCTTCTGCTTGACTTGCCGAGCAAACTCCTGCTCTTCCAGAATTTCATTGTACGTTTTTAAGAAGTTAGAGTACAAGTCCTGTAGCCCCAACTCCTCCGGTGTGTACACCATCGCCTCCCTAACCTGCACGCCCATCTGCTTCAACTGCCAGCGAATCTCAATCAGGTCGATGGCATTCGTTGCCACCTCTTCCGTTGTGCTGGAATCGGCTTCCAGCTCTTGGCAGTGAATGTTCAGCTCCCTGATCGCCTCAAAGTAAACCTTCAGGTGCTCGCAAATCTCGTGGACAGCCCTTGATTGGAATTGCTCATACGTAAGCTCTGGCTCGGGTTGGCGTTTTGCGGCTTTAGGTTTTTCACTAACCACAACACTTGCTGCCGCCTTTTCCACGGCAACAGGCTTAGCACCAAACAGTGATTTGACCCAACCCCAGATCCCAGTGATCTCTTTGTAGATGGCCTTTGCGTCGCCGATAGTTTGCTCAACACCTTTCTTGAAGTTGCTGATCTCAGCCCGGCCTTCGGAGAGCATTTGACAGCCACTTTTGATAGCAGCCACCGCGCTTTGCGCCATAAAGAGCAGGCTGATTGGATCCACATCTTAACGAAGCTCTGCCCATTGCTCTAAAGATCCGCTACCCACAACTCGGTATGTTGCCCCAGCAGGAACAATCATTGTGGCGCCTACAAAAGCATTGTTCCCACCGTTTGTGTTGGGCTGGCCATACGCAACAAATACACTGCCCACGTACATAGCGATAGATGGGTTATACGTGCTATAGGTACTTGCAGAAACCATAATAGGATTTGAGGTTGAATTTGTGTATGTTGTTCCAAACGATCTGCTACCAGAAACATCTTGCCAAGTTTGACCAACGCCCAGCGACGAAACTGTCACAGTTCCTGTGTTTCCGTTAACCGAAGTGACGCCACCATTGCCTGCGGTTGTGGCAAAAGAAACAGACTGGCTGCCAATATTGCTAGTGGTGATTGCATTGCCGCCGGAAACAGTTACACCCGACATCGTGCCGCCAGTAATCGCCACAGCATTGGCATTCTGGGTTGACATTGTTCCAAGAGTGCCCGTCACACTTTTTACAAAAGCAGTGGTTGCGATGTTTGTGGAGCTATCAGTGGAAGTAACTGTTGGCGCCGTAGCCGTTCCGGTCAGTGTGGTTGTGCCAGAAACGGACAAGTTTCCAACGTCGGCCACACCAGAGGCGGTCAAAGTGCCATTGACATTGAATGCGCCAGCCGAAGTTGTATTGGCGGAAAAAAAGTTGGTGCCATCACCAAACACCGTGGCAATGTAGCCATTGGGAATTGAAACTGTAGAGCCGCTTGCATAGCCAATTGTGATGGCATATCCACCGGTGGTGTTATTTGACACCAAGTACATCTTGGAGCCGGTGCCAGCGCCGCCAGTGCCATAAGGAACAATGATCTGGTACACCCCAGAGTTTGTGCCAACAACCTCCAAGACCATGTTGCGCGCCTCATCCGACGTGCCATTGGTTTGGGTCAATGTGCGGTTGGCGTTGGACATGGTGATCGTGACCGCGCCGGCAACAGCTTGGTCAACCAATGCCATGTTTGTGTTTGTCGTAGTACCCCAAGTACCAGACTGTTCGCCGTTGCCGATCTGCTGGATCTGCAGGCTGGAGGTGTATGTTGATGCCATGATTTATTCCCAGAAGATGTTGATTGAGCCAGCGGTAAAAGTTGCTGTTCCTGCTACTGTCGTGATTGCTACGCGATCTAATGCGCCAGCAAGAGAAATAGACCCAGCTCCAAGCCCACCTGTGGTTGTGCCTGTATGTTGAGTATTAACAGAGCCAACCCATGTATTACCAGAAACCAACGTCAAAATTGCATGACCGTATCGAACAGTTGATGATGTCAAAGACCCTGTATTACTTTCGCCAAGAATACCAGAGGTGACAGAAGCTCCTGTACCAACTCCACTTCCTGTAAATACTGTTGCCTGAGTTAAATATCCTGTAGTAGTGAGCGATCCAGACCCCAACTGAATTAAAAGTTGAGCACTAGCGCTAAAACTAACACCGTTAAAAATCACAGTAATCCGCTTCGCCGTGGAAGGAATACCTGTAAACGTAATAGCCGTACCGCTAGTAGATGCCACAGCCGTGCCTACGTTAATCACGCCGCCAGTAGTTAGGTTTGAACCGTCAAGCACGATGCTCATGGCAACTCCTTAAGCGTTAGCGGTAATAGCAGCTTGCACGGGGGCCACAGCATCACGCAAACCTTGCGTAGTTGTTGCGGCGGCAATAGCTGTACGAGCTGTAGTCAACAATGCCAGCCAATCAGAATCAGCCAGCTTGTTAGAAATACCAGCGCCTGTGTTTGTAGCGCGGTGGCTTGCTTCACCTTTAGCCAGAGCGTTCAGGTTGGCTTGCTGTTGGGCAATAGCTTTGGTCATGTTCACGGTCACCGCGCCGTTAGCCAGTTCCCATGAGTTGAAGAAGTCGCCGTCCGCGTTGGGCAGCGTGCTGTCGTCAACGATGATTGAGTGGTTGGGCGTGTCTTTGGCTTTGACCGCTTGGATGTCAATCTCGCCTGTGGGTACACAGACCGAAACGCCGCCGTTGTCGTTGGTAAAAATAATAACGTTTGTCATGATGATTCCTTTTTAGTTTCCGAAGACAGCAAAATCAAAACCATAATCAAAATTTTGTAAATCTCCAGACGTATCTTTTACATACCCTGTAATCATTACAAAATTTGATGTAGTTCTTGTCGCTGCATATGCCAAAATTGCGTTAGCAGTTAAAGTTCCTTGTGTGCCAACAGAAGAAACTGAATAGTTTGCATCAGATGTAGCATTTGTAAACGCTAAAGTGTAATTTCCAGCACTATTTCGAGTAATGCTTGAAATATTGTATGAAGATTTTATTGTTGGAACAGAAGAAGATACATAAGCATAAGAACCCCAAGCCAAAGCATTAGTGGTCACGCCGCCAGATTGGACTTTAAGTACACCAGAACCATCAGAACTCATCTGAAGGTTGTTTGTGGTTGATGCGTTAATAATGCAAGTCATTGTTAGCCCTTAACGGAAAGCAGCAAATTGAACGCCAGTAGCGTCTGCTGCGCTTCCAGCCACACTAAATGTTTTTAATTGACAAGTAGTAGTTGCTCTTGTGCCGCCAGCTACTATATATCCTGTGCCGCCTTGAGTGCAAGTTGCAACATCGGAATAGTTGGCATCTGACAGCGCCGTTGTAAAGTTCACAACATAAACACCAGCGCTACTATATGTAACGCTTGACACATTAAAAGATGCGAGTGAAGTACAAGCAGAACCTGAAACTGTAAAATTAACCCAAGCACGGCACAGCGTACCAATCTGAGTACCAGACCCATCTTGAAATTGCGTGGGGACGCCTGTCGTGCTCGACTGCAATGTGTCTAACGCTAACGTGCCGTATGCCATGCTTGTTCCTTACAAAATGACCCAACGCGAGCCGCTTGGAATGGTTACAACAACACCACTCGCCAGCGTGATCGGTCCTGTGCTGACCGCGCTTGAGCCGCTCGTGATAGTGTAACTCTGCGTTACTGTCTGCGTATTCTCGTAGATTGGAACCGATGGCGCAAATGCTTGGCCTGTGCCGCCGCCGATCATGGATGATGCTACTTTGGTGAGTGACATGGTTTACCCTTAGTTTCCAAAAACTGCTAATGAAACACTGTCATATGCGTTATCACTGTTTGTTGCATTGCGGGTGTTAACAAAACAGCTTGAAGTGTTGATGGGGTTTGCCGAACCGATTATCGCGGTAGCAGAAGTACCCCCATAATTACCAAAACTTGCTAGAACAGCGTAATTTGCGTCAGTTGTAGCAGTAGTAAAGTTAACTGTGTAAAGAGCGGTGCTTGATTTTGTGATTGAGCTTACGTTATACGAAGACCTTGGCGTAATTGGACTTGAAGATGTACCGTTAAAGTTCACCCAAGCCAAAGCATTGGTGGTCACGCCGCCAGATTGAAGTTTTGTCGCATTGGCATAACCATATGTGGTTGATGCTACGGCTGCAAGGTTTGCTGCGTTTGTCATGGTTTACTCGTATTGGATGTTGATTGAACCAGCGGTGAATGTGTCCGTGCCGTTGACTGTGGTGATGACAACGCGGTCTAATGCGCCAGACAAGGAAGGTGAAGAACCGCCACCAAAACGGACTACGTTATTCGAAGAACCGTCTAGACCACCGTGCGTATGGTTTTCTACCCATGTAGTGCCAGATATGTTCTGTATTACACAAGAGCCGTTATATCGGGAGCTTGCTCCAGTGGCATTTGTAATCAAAAATCCTGTTGTGCTGTTACCCGTAACAGTTTGGTTTGAGTTGTTAATGACTCCAGAATAAGACAGGTAGCCAGTGCTAGTTACAGAACCAGAACCTATTTGAATTTGTAAAGGTGATGAACCTGCTGCGTTTGTGCCTACGTTATTTAATATTAACGTAACCCGCTTTACCCAAGAAGGAATAGAGCTAAACGTAATGGATGTACCCGAGGTAGATGCTTGTGCAGTGCCTTGTGTGAGCACACTCGATGCCATTGCCGATACCACTGCGCCAGACATTGTTGGGTTGGTCAGCGTGGGAGATGTCAATGTCAGGTTGGATGCCAAATAGGTTGAACCCACCGATCCCGCCGTGGCAGGAATGGCGTTCAGCACCGAGCTGACAAGGAAGCTCTCAACAATCACCGTGTCGTTTGTGTTTGCACCTGTGGCCAAAACAACTGTCGTGCCGTTCGTGGCCGTGTAGTCTGATGTGGGCGTGAGCAACACGCCGTTGCGGTAGACATTGATAAACCCTGCTGTGTAGCTTGGCGGCGTGAATGTGGTCTGGCCAGACGTTGCCGTAAACGTTGTCACCGTCCGATAGGCCGTTGTGGTCACGCCAGAAGCTGGGATGCCAAGGTATCGTGCGGAGATGTTGCTTGTGCCTGTAGGTGGCGCTTGGGAAAAAGTCAGCGTTGTACCTGACACAGAATATGTCGATGGGTCTTGAAGCACACCAGTAACTGCAACCAGCACCGACGCTGTGTTGGCCGGAGCCACAGACATTGTGAACGCCGTGGTTGAGCCATTGCCGCTGAACGTATCAAAGACAAAAGCTGTTTGGGTTGGGGATGCGCCGATGTATGACATTTATACCCCTTAGTTCCCAAAAATGGCTGCGGTCACATACGCAACGTCTGTGTTTGTTCCGCTGAAGTTTGCAACGGTAATTTGAACGGCAGAGGTTGTTTGGGTCGTTGTCGGACCTAGCACTGACAAATATCCTGTCCCACCATAGTTTGTCGCGCTGCTTGATAAAACATAATTTGCATCTGTTGTTGCAGTTGAAAAGGTAATTGTGTAAATGCCTGTGCCTGTTCGTGTTACAGAGCTTACGTTGTAGCTTGTTCGGATTGCAGCAGTAGACCCGTTAAAGTTCACCCAAGCAATCGCATTTGTAGTCACGCCGCCCACTTGATACTTAGCCCCACCGGTCATGTTGGTGTTGCCTGAAAATGTAGGCGTAGTCAACCCAGTGCTTGACGAAATACTGTTTGTGTTGATTTGGCTGATTGGCATGGATTAGCCTTCCCAAAGAATGTTGATTGAGCCGGCGTCAAAGGTGTCTGTGCCGTTGACTGTGGTAACGACTACGCGATCAAGAGCACCAGAAAGGTTTGGCGATACGCCAGCACTAGCGCTAAAATTGTTGTCGTTTTGCGCCAAATTACCAGAAGAAACCCATGTGTTATTTGTTATATTTGTTAAAACAACCGCGCCAAACCGCGTATTTGCCGCCGCAGTAACTGGTGTGCAAAGGAAGCCTGTTGATACGTTGCCTGTAACGGTAGTGGAGCCTGAGTTTGCTACAGACGAAGCACCGCTAATATAGCCCGTTGTTGTTGTACTTCCAGAACCAATTTGAATTTGAATATTTGATGTTCCGCTTGTACTAACACCATTAAACATTACAGTAATTCGCTTCACCCATGAAGGAATAGAGCTAAACGTGATTGACGTACCGCTGGTGCTAGCTTGTGCTGTTCCTTGAATCAACTGGCCATGAGCACCGGTGGATTCAATTGCAAACTTGTACGCTGACTTTGCCTGCGTGAACCCACCAACGTAGAACTGATGCGCGTTCTGTGTGCCGGTATTGTCTGTGGCGTAGACCAAGTTGCCTGTCGTGCTGGAGCCGCTTGGCGCTGAACCAAACAAGTACGATTCGTTGGGGCCTGTCACCGTATAGGTGGTGTCGTTGTAGCCCTGCGAGGTGATCCCCATGTCCACCCAGCCGTGGGCGTCCGTGCCGTTGCTGGGGTATGCAACCAAGTCAGCCGATGAGCTGCCGCCGTTGGTGGTGTTGTTGACATACGCCTGCACGTAGTTTGTCGAAGCACCAGACATGTTGATGATGGGGTTTGTTGTGCCGCCAACACCCACTGCACCGTTGATCCCCACCGACATTGGACCAATCACAGATGGCGCTTGGGACAACGCATTCACCTGCGTGATCGGGCTGGTGTATCGAATGTAAATGTTGTTGCTGCCACCGCCGTATGGTACTGGAGGAGCTGATGCAAACGTGATGGTGTTGCCGCTGACAGTGAACGCCGATCCGGGGTTTTGAACTACGTTCTCGATGACTGCTTCAACTTGAGCAACTGACGCCACCGGACGAGACAGCGTAAATGCAGTCGTGGAACCGTTGCCAGTGAAGTAGTCAACAGCAGGGACAAAGCCCTGATTTTGTACGGTGTTGCCAATAAATGCCATATTAAATCGCAGTCAAAGCTGAAATCCAGACGTCGCCCGAGGTAGCGGCGCTGTTTTGCACATACAAAGCATCCGATGCCATCATCACCACGCGGTTGCCTTGGATCACTTCAAGCGAGCCGCCCACGGGCACGGTGGCCTGATAGACCAAATAGTAGTTAACCGCAGACCGCGTGATGTACACCGAGGTCGTGATGGGCGATGTTGTCGTGTTGGAGACGATCAGGCTGGCAATGGCAACAGTGCCACTGGCGACGCTCGTAATGACGTTTGCCGCCGATGTGCCCACGTTCTTATAGGCGTATGAGGTGTTTGCGTATGCTGCCATTTGTTAGCCCATCATAAAAGACTGGAAATACGACTGGTCCATCGCATTCGTTGTGCCGGGGTTGTTTGTAACCGAATACTCTGCCGGATATGTGACAAAAACCGTTACCGTCCCGGAAAAAGTGACCGCCGACCCAGAGTTGCTCGACGACAAAATTGTGGTTCGAGTCAACGTTGGGCCAGAAGTTGTGTATGTTCCAACACCAACTTCCCAGTTACCCGTTGTGTCCGTTGCGGCGTAATAGGTCGTGTTGCTGTTGCCAATCACGGCAAAAGATTGATACCCGGAAACAGAACCGGACAAGGTAAAGCTGACCGTGGTGTTGGCCGTGCCAGTCTGCTGTACGCGATCCGCTACTACAAGTGCCATGCTCTTTCCTTATTGGGCATCGTTGACGGGAACCCAAGAAGATCCGCCAGCGTCATTGATATTATTCCATGATGTGGTCTGGCTGTCACTAACATCAGACCACGCCGGTGTTTGGGCATCCGAAGCGGCAGTCCACGTTGCCGTGTTGGCATCGTTTACAGAACCCCAATTTGGCGTCTGGCCATCATTGATGGCAAACCAGCCAAACACATCGTAGAGCTCGGCAGCCAAGAACCCTTCAGCAATAGCCTGAGCAAACTGCGCCGAAATAGATTCCGTGTCACCAGAAGATAAATTCTCTGTCAACGTTTCCAAGAAGGCAGCCGTGGCCACATACGATGCCGCAGGAGAGTAGTTCTCTGAGATTGTCAAGAAAAACGCATTGACAATCGTTTCCAGATCGCCCATTGTGGCGTTTTCTGCGATGCTTAAAAAGTAATTAAAGTTAATTGAACTTAAATACGCAACACTAATGTTTTCAGTTTCTGAAACTGCAAATTGCCCAGCGATGGTCGGCGTGTCTGCTGGATTGAAGTTTTCAGCTTGGCTGATGCCGTAGTTTGTCTGTTGCGTGCTGGAGTCGGCTGGGTTGTACCCTTCAACGATGCCCTCGTAAAACACGTCAACTTCAGTGTCCAAGTTGTTGGATGTGACTGGCTCAGTCAGGCTTTGCAGGAATGCCGAAGACTGGGTGCTTGAATCCGCAGACGTGAGGTTTTCGGCATCGCTGACGGCAAACTGTGCGGTGATGGACTCCGAGTCGGCGATACCAATATTCTCTGTGTCGCTGGCGGCAAATTGAGCAGCAATAGACCTTGAGTCGGAAGAGCCAAAGTTTTCTGTATCTGAAAGATTGAACGATGAAGCTTGGGTACTGGAGTCGCCCGACGTCAAACCCTCGGTGTCTGAGGCTAAAAACTGCGCCGTAATCGACAGGACATCTGCTGGTCCAAAGCCTTCTGTGTCGGTGAAATAGAACGCAGAAGATTGTGTGCTGGAATCAGCCGGGCTGTAGCCCTCAACAATACTCTCGTAGAAAACGTCTGTTTCGGAGTTGGTATCGTTGGAAGTGGTTGCCTCTGTGATGGACTGAAGAAACGCAAAAATCTGCGAGCTTGAGTCCAGCGGATTGAAGTTCTCACTGATTGAGAGGCTGTAGGCGTTCCCCGCAAGTGACGCGAAAGACGTCTGCGCAAACGAGGAAATGCCAAACATAAACCCCCCTTATTGAGAGGCTTAAGAGGTAGCTGTCGTGCTGTATGTAACGCTAACAGTGTCACCTGCAGTTGTAGTCTTGGCTGTGCTGAACAGGCCTTCTGAGTACAACGTGCCAGTAGTAGAGCTTTGCGTATTGACAGCGCCTGTGCCCAGCACCAAGAAGCAGCCGTAGACCGTGCCGCCTGCGCCGGTAATGGTGTAGGTAATGGCCGTGGCTGTTGATGATGTAACGTTCGATGGTGTTGAGCCAGTCGATGTAGACGATGCAAACACTGCTGTGCCACGCACTGCCGAGCCGCCAACGGTGTAGTTGACAAACTCAGTCCATGTGTGCGAAGCCATGGTGTCAGTGGCGGCAGCGGTGAAGGTGTTGCTGATCAAGCCAAGGAATGGGCCCGTGACACTGTATGAGCTTCCTTTGAGCAGCGTGTCCAACATCAACTGTTTGCCAATAGCAACAACCAAGTTGGGGAACTCATCAGTCCACTTCAGGTTGCCATCTTTGTCGCGGCACTCAACGTGGTACCAGCCTTCAACGCCCATGCCCTCGGGGATGGTGGCTTTGGCCTGCATTGTGGCAACAGCGTGGTCACCAAAGTTTGAAATTTCATTTGCCATTTCAGTTCCTTACGAAATTCTGATGACGGCACTGGTTGAAGTGTCCGCCGGGAAGGTGATTGTGAATGTGCCGCTTGCAGTTTTGTCATTGCCAAAATTCAATACCGCGACTGCCGCTCCGGTAGTTGAATTGTAGATTAACGCGCCCCGAGTTACAAAGCTTGCGCCAGACCAAGTGACAGTGTTGAATGACAAATATGCCGTGTTGTTGGTGGTGTTTCCAAGCGGTGTGATGGGCGTTAAAACGTTTCCACCTGCCGTGTATCCTGTGCCGACAACTTCATTGACTGAGCTGTACGCGGTAGTGGTGTTGTCCAAACTGGCAAGCGCTGTGTACAAGGCAATCTTGTAAACGTATGGCGATGTGCCGCTGAAGTTTTCCACCCCGAGCAGCAGGTTTGTTTTGAATGCCGTGGTTTGGCCTTGAACAATCATGAGCCACTCCCAGACACATTAAGCTTCAACTGTCCATCACGGTAGGCGTCGCCACGTTCCATGCCATCGCTCAAGCGTTTCAACTCATTAAGCGCTTCTTGGTATTTACCCTCATAGTAATTTACCAAGTCTTGCTCGCCCTTCATGAACAGAATGGCCTCGCGCATGGCACCATAGAACAGCGCCGGGTCGTAATTGTTGCCAAGCCAGCTTGTGCCTGTGGAATTTGATACTGCAGTCACCGTGTACGTGAAGCCAGAACCTGATGCGCCCGCAATGGATGAGCAGCTCAACACATCGTTGACCGCGTAAAAGTTGCCACCAGACTTGATTGTCACCGTGTTGACAGTTCCGGCAACGACCAAAATGTCTGCGGTGGCATTGACTCCAGAACCACCCGTCAAAGCAACGTTTTGATAAATGCCACTGGTGTACAAAGAGCCTCCGGTGGTGATCGACCCGGTAGTGATCTGGCCTTGAACAATGGTTGGCGGATAGTAGAAATAGTGCATTTCCACCTGATACGCCGAATCAGGAGTTGGACCAACAATCAATGTCATTTGGTTGTTGTTGCCAATCTGCGACCCAAACAAAGCGTAGTACCGTGGCAATCCATTCGCCGATGCGGCCGTCGAAGGGTAAGCTTCTCGAATGAAGTTGACGTCTTTGTTCAGCAGGTAGTTGTAGTTGCCTGATGCGTCAATGACAGCAATCGAGTAATTGGCCAGCCAATCATTAGGCAGCGCCAAATACTGATTTGAAGATGTGAAATTTCCCGTCACATTCTTGCGCAAAGAGGGGATATTGACGGAGTTATAGATCCGTGTTTCCGCCTCTTGAACGAACGTAGGAATGCTCGCAACGAACAGAGGTTCGTAATTCTCGGCATAAGCCTGAATTGAGTTATAGAGATTCTCATAGTTCATTCGAAATCACCTTACGCTAAGGGGCCTCGGGCGTACAAACCCTTGGTTGCTGCGCCAGTACCACGGATTTTGATGCCGTCAGTCTTGGTTGCTTTGTAGTTGCCTTTGCTAATGCCGGCAATCGATGGATTCATTTCGTCCATGACCTTTGCACCAGACTTGTACTCAAGACCTGAATTGGCCTTTGTCAAAGCTTTGCCATCCATTGTGTGTGGCTTTGCATATGCTTCTGCAGGCTTGTTGTCTGGGTTCTTGCCAACAACAACTTTTGGGCTGTTTTTGGTGGTGGGTTTGATGTTCTTTGCGACTGCCATATCAGCCTCCGCGCTGGTTATTTGCACGAGCCATGTTGCGGCCAACGACGCGCATCTCTTTGCCTGTCACGCCGCCTTTGGCCAGCTTGGTTGTTTTCAATCCTTCTGGCTTGCCCGTTTTGCCGTATGTCATATAGGTCATAGTTGCTTCTTTTGCAACACCACCTTTTTTCAGCTTGGACAAGTTTGTTTTCTTGCCGGGGTGCTCTTGTTTGTCGTGCATAGAGAAAGCCTTTTTGATCAGCTTTTTGTCTTCTGCAATGTCGTCGTGTTTCATCTTAGCCATGTGTCACTCCTATGAGTTTGTTACGGTTACTGTGCCTACTTGCCCCACCGCAATCAATGCGTTTGGAGTGAGAGCTGTGTCAAAGAAACTGGAGCCGCCAACTGGTGCCCAGCCCCATTCTATCTGTCGGCTGCCGCCCTCTGGGTAGCCTGCATTGTTGACATTATTGCTTGCCGTTTGCGATGTGTACAGCCCTGTCGTTCCCGATGAGTAATAGCTCACATCTGGGCGTGGTTCACGCACCGCCTGCGGGTCATTCACCGGGTACATACCAAGCTGCAATTGGGGATGATCATAGTCCCAACAGGTACGACAAACTTTAATTTTGAATGGTTTTGTTTTTATGACTTCAGTTCTAAGCTCTTTGAGCATATACCTTTGGTCGCAACGGTCGCATTCAGCAATGGCGTATTTGCCGCTGGAAAATTTACTAGGCATGAGTCACCTCATACTTGTTCTTTTTGCCAATGTTTTCAACGCCACGCATGATTTGCAAATTCAAAGGAACGTGCAGCCCGGAAACGTTTACACCTTGCAGCGGAATCACATGGTCAACATGAAACTGCTCGCCGTTTTCTCGGGCATACATGGCTGCCATTTGATACATACATTTAATTTTTAACTTGTCAAAATCAGTCAGCCAAGATGGCGTTCTGAGTTTTACAACTTTTTTTCTTGAAGCATTTAAAGCTGCAATTTTGCCTTTGTTTTCTTGACGATAAATCTTCTTTTTTGCAAGGTTGCTTTCCCGATGTTTCATGTAATCCATTCTTTTGGACAACTTTGATTTTTCGGGTTCATTTTTTCTAAATGATTGCTTATCTTGTCTATCGCATTCCATGCAAATGCGATCTTTAACCCTGCGCTCAGACAGATGGCCGTGCTTACAACACTTTCCAGTGTAGTAATGGGAGAGATTTTTCTCTGCGGCCTCTGATCTTAAGATGATTTCAGGCATGACTTACCTGTAATAGAACATGTTCCGGGGGACGAAGCGCAAAGGAGCCTTCTCACGGTCTTCGTCTGCCGCCTGCTGGAATGTCTCGTCGTAGGCCGCCTTGAGGCCAATAATTCGGTTTGGATCCACTCCGTCCAGCTTCACGCTCAGGTGATATGCCAACCCCGCCACCATGGCTGGGATAAAGCGGAATGGGATGTCTTGATTGTTCACGCCTGTGCCAGCATCCTGCATGCGGCGCATACGCCAGTAGATGAAGTTGTACTGCGTGCCGGGCGTGCCGGTTGGCCAGATGTTGATGCTTGGCAGGTAGTTGCGGTACAGCTTGTCGCCCGAGGTGTGCGTGGTGGCAACGGTGCCATTGACGCCGCGATAGCAGTTCAAAAGCTGGTTTGCGTTGTTGGTTTGGGACGTGCCCACGTTTTGGTACAAGATTGTCTCTGTTCCAATGTTGACGTAGCCTTGGGTCGGCAAGTTGGCCGTGCTGTCTACGTACAAAGTTGTGTCTGTCGCTGTGGAATTTTGGGTCAAAGACGCGCTTTGCGTGCCATTAACGTTGCCAGACTGACGGTCAATCCACACCTGAATAGGCCGGCCATACGCATTCTTCGTGGGAATGGTGGAATAGGTACTTTCACTAATACGGGTGATATTAATGTCGACCTGATTCTGGCCTAAACCTGTTCGGATGACCTGATCCATAAGGTCAATGGTGTCCACTGGCAAAGGGTAGGAGATCTGACCAGCATTGATGTTGATCGGAATCTGCCCTTGTTCAATCGTCCAAAGGTTAATGCCCTTGTTCGCCCACTCAATCGTCATGAGGTTGATGCTGCGACGTGCGGTCTTCAGGTCATAGCCTGAACGCAGTTGCTTGCCGCAGCGCTCAAACGCCTCTTCCGTCAGCTCACTGAGGTCGAGGTTGAAAGTGGACGTTCCAGAGGTAGACATTTATTTCCCGTGTTTGGCAAGTGTTCCGCGAGTTTTACCGCGCTGCGCAATACCATCGGCACGACTTGATGCAGATGACACTTTGACTGAGCCGCCTTTTTTCATACCCATGAATTGCTGGTCGCTCTTGCGGATTGCTGCATCGCGCACAACACGATCTTGACCGCGTTGACCGGAAGCGTTGCCAGACAAACGCTCTTTTACTGCATTCACACCACGAGAAACCAAAGAGTCAAAGTCAATGCCTGCCTCGCGGTTTTTGCGGTTCATGCGGTCAAAAGACGTTTCGTATTTTTCTGCTGGAGCAGGTGCTGGAGCGGCGGCTGGTTTGGACGTTACTTTTGGAGCAGAAGCCTTCTTGTCGCTGGCCAAATCCGTTGTAAACGATTTGCCTTGCCAAGAAAAAGTCTTGTCACCAGACTTACGAGCAGCAGCAAAAGCCTGACCAAATGTCTGTTTTGGAGTCTCTTCGTCAGAGCCTGTCCATTTTTTGCGGGCGTTTAGCGTAGCAATGGGATCTTCCGTTGCGTTGGCTGCGGAAAGATCTTCGTCTGTTACTCCGCCTTCATCAAAGCGGCGCATTTTGCGTTTGGTTGCCATGATTAATCTCACTTGCTTTTTGCTGCGCGGATGTTATCCACGAGATTTGGGTATGGACGACCACCAGCTTTGGCCGCAGCTTTTGCCTTGGACTTCTGGCCAGCAGACAATTTCTTGGGCGCACCCAATCCTTTAGGACGAGGTTTATCCCAGACCTCACCGCCCTTTTTGTACTCGGTGAAGTCTGTGTTGTCGCGGCGCGCCTTCTTCACGCCCGAGGGCATCTTGGACGGGGCAATGTCGCCCATGCCGCGACTGCCTCTCATTTCTTGCCCTTCATGTAGCCACCGCCACACATGGCCATCACATGGTCATCGTGGTGCTTGTGGTCGGCAGCGTGAGCTTTGACCTTGTCGCGCTCCAATTGATGGCCTGCAGCGTGTTTGCCGTAGTGTTCGCTGTGATGAACGTGGCCACCCGCCTTCATGTTTTTTGAGGCAGCTTCAGCAGCTCGATTTGTGTTTGATTGCATTTTGGATTCCTTGCTTTGTGCGTCCATGGCATAACGATCTGCGGGGCTGACGTAATCTGCATCAGATTCGTCAGTGCGTTGTGGATTGACAAACCCACGTCCTGCGCCTGCTGATTTCATGATGGTGCCTTATTTCATTTTCTTGGCGTTTTTAGCACCGCTTTTGATGCCGACAGACTTGCCAGCATCGCCCATGTTT
>Ga0208260_1000482_pt1 | contig 14262 bp, 18 predicted proteins | sample CryBogCBH18Aug09_FD_184619 | JGI IMG/M metagenome (GOLD analysis project Ga0208260, IMG submission 184619) | Freshwater microbial communities from Crystal Bog, Wisconsin, USA - CBH18Aug09 (SPAdes) | ecosystem: Environmental > Aquatic > Freshwater > Lake | place: Crystal Bog, Wisconsin, USA...
CGGGCGGTGCGGCATGGCGTGGTGGAATCCACCATTCACAAGGAAGACGTGGCATTAAACAACGAACGGCGTGGCCGATACTGGCTCGGCGTCGAAGTCAAACCGGAGGATGGGCATCACGAAATTCCACAACTGGGTGGCGGATTATATTTCGTCCGCGACCGCACAAGTGGAAAACTCAAAGAGGTGGATGGGGACAAATTCATCGCCGCGATGGATGTTTGGACGGCGGAGAAATCCTGGTATTACCGCGAGATTGATGATCCGAAATGCAAGGGTGGAAAGCGGTGGAAGCGGACCAAAACCAAAGGCGTGCAGGGCATGGTCGTATCCTGCTCGCCGTGGTGGAGCAATCTGATTTACGAAGCCGCCCGCAACGGGCAGGCCGAAAAGGTAAAAGAATTGAGCCGAAAGCTGGCCGGCGAACTCCAGACGACCGTGGAACAAAAGACCAAACGGCAGGTGTTATCGGTGCAAATCCATTATGACACGGTCAACCTCCATGCTCATGTGTTTTCCACCCGCATCGGTGACGACAATAGCTTCATCAGCGGGACAACTAAACGCATCGGTTTGATTGGCCCGTGGAGTTGTGCGGTGCTGCGCCAGGGCGAACAGGGATTCATCCCGCAAGATTCAACGAACTATCGAACGGCACGCCGACTATACGAGCGGAATGAAAAACGCACAGGTGCGCCGCCATTGGATTGGGCGATGTGCAATGCCGTGGATTTGCTCTGCCAAGGCATGTTTGGGTTTTCACCACGCCTGAAATTCTGGCGGCAGGTGTATATGCAAGGACTGCCGGAACTATCGTTTAATCGCCTGTTGGCGCTGCATGATGCTGTAGGGCGCGAGGTGCAGGTGTGGCAGAAATTTGCCGCCCGGAGCCGGGATTATGTGCCCAGTGGATTTAACTTTGGCCGGAGCATCAACGGAGGCAAGGAAGTGTTGCTAAAATGAAAACAAGAAAGCAGACGGGTTGATTTCCAAAAAACCTGCGAAACAGAATGCTATGGGGTAGTGACCCCAGTTGGCATTGACCAGTCTGGCCCGCCAAGATTGGCCATTACATGATTCAAATGGGCGCAAGCCTTGCCAGTGCTCCATTTTTGCATGTAATCACATTCGCAAGTTTTTTGGCCGTAGTCGGTGATGTATTCTTTACCGGATTTACCCATGACGCGAACTTGTGTGGTTCCCAGGATGAACTCAATTATTCGGATTTGTGTTTTCTCTTTTTTCATAATTTTCATTTACCTTTCGATTCTTGGAGGATTCATGCCTAGATTGGGATTGGGTCTGACACCCGCCACCTTGGGGAACATCGAGGGCAAACCAGCAGCCTCAATCAATTCCACGTGCACGGTCTCTTCGCGTAGCAACCATTCCCAGAGTTTTTCACCGTGGCTTGGAAGAAGCTTGTCCCCATCTTCATAGGTAACAATGATGGCTATCGCACGCTTCAAGGTTTCCTCGGTCAATCGAAATACTGAGACAGCCATCGGTTCTGGGTCCGAAACATAGAGCCGCCATTCATTATTTCGGTAGCGCAATCCTCTAACTGCTTCGGGGAAAACCGAGAGGGTTTCGAGGTTTTTTTGGTCTGGGTAAAAGATGAGCGTCATTCGATTTCCATTTTTGGGGGTTGGTCTGTGACTTTCGGGGAAGCTGCAGCGGCTTCCGAAACTGGGCCAACTACGGCGGCTCGAATAGTATAATAATAGTCCTTGCCGGTTCGGTCTCCGAGCAATGACTCTGCACCCACTTTGCCGAATGTTTCGAGGAGCATTGGTTTGATTGCCAGCATGGTTGCCGCTTCGTCATCCTTCCGGTTCTTTTTTACATGAGCCGCGATGAGCGCCTTCAATATTTCGATGGGAGTTGTTTTTAGTTTCATACCTTTAGGTTCCTGTCACCCTGCCGATGCGCCTGCCGATAAGCTTCCTTGGCCGCCTCGGACTTTTCCCAGGGGGCAACCACGCCGGGGAAGCGCTGCTTGAACTCGGCCCAGAGCAAATCCAGCTTTTGTTTTGAGATGCCCAAGCGGTTCGCCAGTTGCTCTAGCGTGGGACTGCCCAGCACCTCCGGGTGTGAATACAGGGCAAGCAGTGCCAGCTTGCATCGGGTGGATGTTTCCAGCCGCCAGTGAACACCCGAAGCAGGGCTGGTAAAATCCTCCTGTAGCCATAGTGACATGGCGGCAAATGCCTCAGCTGCCAGCCTCACAATGGCTGCCCGTGCATCTTCGTCGCGGTCGCCGTCTAGGTGCCGATAAACTTCGTCAAAATCGAATAGCACCACCGGCACTGGGCTGGGCCTGACCGATTCGTAGCCCTGTTGGTCACGCTCGCCGCCCTCGCCATAATCGAATCCGTAATCAATGCCCAAAGCCGGTGCGCCCGGATGTTCCCGGCGGCGGGACAGTTTACGGGCACAGTATTTGATGGGTTGGGCGGGCTGCCCATACAGGTCATCAAATACCGGCAGCCTGATTTGGGACGGGTCGAAAGTAGGGTTCTTCATACTAACATTATAGGCAGTCGCCGAAAAAGTTCGGGGTGAAAGTGAAGAAAGATCATATCGCCGGTAGCAAAGATTCCGGACAAACATAAAATGATATTGGGCCTTAAGTGGCCTGACCTATGACTGTTATATTAACCCTACTGCAACCGGCAGTGTTTCTGGGGTGGCCGCTTAAAACCAAAGGCTCGCCCCGGCGCTGGAAACATCTGAAACAATCCGACATGACCTCCACCTACTTAAAGCGACTGGAAGGGGGCAATGTCGGTGTCGCGTTTGGCGCTGTATCGGCCGATGCCGACGGACATGTGCTCGCCGGCATTGACCTCGACCGGGCCGATGTCGTCGAGGCTTTTATGGCCGCCAATCCACGATTGCGTGATGGCTGGCTGTCCCGTGGCCGGCCTGACCGGATGCTGGTCATCATCCGCATCAATGGGAACTATCCCAAAAGCTGCAAGCTGGTGGACGGTGACAAGCGCCCTGTGGGCGAATGGCGCGTGGATGGCTGCCAAAGCATCATCCCGCCCAGCCTTCACCCAGATACCGACCAACCCTATGAACTGGTTTCCGCCAAGTCCCCGCTATTGCTCTCTTTCGCCGACATTCACTGGCCTGCTGGGGTCTCTCTGACTACCCCTGATGGAACATCCAGTAATGATCCAAAGATCCACTTACTGAGTAATACTGAGTATCTGAAAACCGTATCCGAAGAGCGTATCGGAAATCCGTATCCTAAATCCGTTTCTGAAAAGCGTATTTCAAAACCGTATTCGGAAACCGTATTTGAAAACCGTAACATTGATGTTGAATCGCTGGTGTCGCCCTTCATCGTGCCGATGCGGGGCCATAGCAACCGGCTGCTCATGGGACTGGCCCGGCGGGCGAAGCAACTCGTGTTGGCTGGGCAACCGGTGGATACGCGGGCGGTATTTCTGACCTGGTGGGCGGCGTCGTCTGCCAATGTGGACCCGGAAAAAACGGCGGATGAATTTCTGGAGCGGTTCCGCTACGCGGTGGAAAAATCCACCGGCGGAACGGACCTCGTCAATCTCTGGCACCAAGCCAGCGAGGTGGCCGCTCCCGGTTCGGAAAAACTTCTGGATGACCGGCTCAAACGATTGGCCGGTCTGTGCCACCTGCTCCATCAGGCCAACCTCGCCAAAGGCCATGATGGATTTCATCTATCGTGCCGGACAGCGGCGGAGTTGTTCGGGGTGAAACCGATGGACGCGTGGCGCTGGCTGGGGTGTCTGGTCAAACAGGGATTGTTGGAGCAGGTGAAGAAAGGTGAGAAATTTTCCACCAGCGGCGTCGCCAGCGAGTATCGCTATGCAGGGTGACAGGTGACGGTTGTTGGTCAGTGGTCATAGGTGGACGCGGGGCGGTTTGGGGTTCTACCGCTCCGCGTCCAAATAAATATAGGCAGTCCATGACGATTCTAAATCTTTATCAACTCGATCCGAAACTCGCAACGAAGATTCGCGAGGTGATTGAAACGGCCATGCGTTCGAGTAAGCCGCCGTTGAAGAAAAAACTCCATGGTGTTATGGAAGAATTGGACGAAGCCTACCGCAGTTGGGAGGAAATCGACGGCCAGCCAGAATCGGAGGCTGAAACCGTGGAGCCATTTGATCCGTTCGATTTGTGAAAATAAAAAAGCCAGCCCTCCCGTTAAGGAGGGCTGGCTCTGGCAGCAATGGAATTTAATCGGTGGATTCAATTTCGTCCGTTGCGGAACAATTGGGTGCGGATGGTGGTGGAGTCACCGTTACCTGCGCCGGAGACGGTGGTGGCGTCGGCCCGGAAGGAGAGTTTAGTTCAAAAATATATGATTTTAATTCGAAACCTCCGCCCTTTGTGTTGTCCTTGCGTTCAATCTTTGTCTTAAATCGATTAACTTTATAGACATCAGTTGTAATAGTATCATCCTCGCCGAAGGCCCGTGCCATGGTCATGCCTATGGCCTTGGTGGCAGCTTCGTCATCCCCAATCATCCGCAAACCCGGGATGGTAATGCCGGCATCGAATGCAATCTCGGACAATTGGCCGGCCCTCAGTGGCACCTTCAGCTTATTGCGCGCTGCCACGGCAATCGCCAACTGGCGCAGAAACGTCATGGCCGGACTGGACACACGCTTCTTTTCTTCCTCCATGTGCTGGAGCAGCGGCGGCAACTTGAATATCTCCTGCACAATCCAATCCATGATCTGTGACCATTCCGTGAAGCTGTTGTAGGAAACGCTAGAACGCTTCTGGCCCTGCCTGATCCACTCGGCCCCAATGGTATAAATCGCCGCCAGATATTTTTCCCAATTTTTCCGGGCATGTTCCAGCAAGCTGCCTTCAGGATAATAGGGGAACTTGTATCCATCTGGCTGCTTGCGCAACCGGATGAAAATCGTCCGGTTCGCCTGGTCGGCGGTCAACTCGCAACCGTTGCTGGTCATGACGAGCGTGTAGTATCGTGGGTCAACTCCGCGATATTCCTTGTAGGGCAGACGGATGGGGAACATGCCGCTGCGGCAAGTCATATACATTTCCAGCGCCTCGGAGGAAAGTTTACCACGCCAGTTGTCGAACAGAACCAGCGGGTTTCCACGTTCGAGCGCCGCGTAAAAACTTTCATCTTGGCCACCTGCGCCGCGTCCCTCATGTTTCGGAACGTAGGAGATTTCAAGGTTGAAAATGGCGGCCAACAGGTCAATCAGAAACCCCTTGCCGGCCTGGGATTTGTCCGCCTCAATGAAGAACATAGGGACATCCACTTCAATCACCCGGCCGGTGGTAAGTGCCATGGTCAGGAACATTGCCAAGGCGCGGGACTTGTCGGACGGATTCAGGAAGTTAAAATCCTTGAACAACTCATTCAAGGTTTCCACCGCCTCTGCCAAGGTGGGCATCGCGGGTAGTGTCTGTCTGGGCTTTACCAGAATTTCACTGTGCTGGTCGTAGCCATCGAGATGAACTTTCGGTTTGCCGTCCTTGACGCTCAATAAGGGATAGGCCACCAGCCCGCGCACGTTGGGAAGCGTTTTCACGTCCTCCGCCTTGAGCAGCACTTTCGCCTCGTCGTGCTTCATGTTGGATTGCACCAGCTTTTTGTCGTGGTTGATGTAGGTGTAGCGCATGAGTGTCACTTTCAATTTTTCAGAACGGGAGCGGAGGTCATCCGGGGTTACTTCGTTCAATACATATTTGTCACGGGTTTGATGCAAAGTGCAGACGCATCGGTCTTGGCGATAAAAATTGCCGTTGCGCAACAGCAAAGGATAAAGTGCCCCCGCCGTTTCCGAGTAGGTAGTGTCCTCATCCGAGGGCAGAACCAGAAACTTCCCGCTTCCACCCCGGCTGGCATGGCACTTTTGCACGGCCTCCTGTTGTTCCCTTTGCCGGCGCTCCATCCGCATGGTTTTATTCTTGGCCCGCACGGCACTTTTGACGACCTGCTGCTTGTGCCCCAGTTTTTCGCTTATGATTTTATTCACTTCATCCTGCCGCAATGGGTCGTGTTCCAATCTGGCGGCCATCGTTATCAGATTCTTTTCCGCCTTTTCCTTGCTGGCCCCCTGAAGGTTACCCAGACCCGGCAATTGGCGGCGCACCAGTTCCAACGGCAAGGAATAGGAGTCCTCTTGGCCGGTCATCGGGTAGGCCGACTTTGACAGTCCATCAAAATAGCCACGGAAATTGTGGCCCATTTTGGCGCGCAGGTCGTCAGCACCTTTTTCGGGGCTGTCAACGGGGATGAGTGTGAGGTTCAGTTTCATATTGGTGTAGTGCTATTTGGTGTTGTTGGTTGTGGTTTGGTTAGTTGTTGATCAGTTTGTGGAGTTTGATGGCGGCATCGGAGAATTGAAAATTGGTGCACATGTCGGAGTCGCCGACAAAATGCACCTGTTCGGGCGCGAAATGGTCGAGCACGGCCTTGATTTCTTCGAGGAGAACGGTGCTTTTCTGTCGGCCAAAGCCGTAGATGCCACCGAGGCCGACCGCCAAGAATCCGGCTTCGACCAAGGCCAGCGCTTTGAACTCACCTTCGATGAGATACATCGATGTGCCCTTCGGAAATTCCATCAGGCCCGGCGATAGATAGGCACGAACGGGCGATCCATATTCCTGATGGTATTTTTGTTTCTCGTTCGGGACATCCATGCGGATGCGTCCGAACGGCTTGCCGGCGTGGATCATGTCCGTGCCATCGAGGTTCCGGTAGGGAATCCAAAGGCCGGCATAGGGCTGGCCGGTGCGCTCGAACGCGGTGCGGGCGTCGATGTGGCAAATGCCTGCACGGTGGAGCATGGCATCGCTGATGCCCGGCCGGATCGTCGAAGCGGTTGGCGCGGGTGGCGGCGGTGTGACGGTTGGCGTGGCTGCCGGTGTAGTGGGCGCAGCGGATTTGTGTTTGATGCGGGTGGTGGTTTTGGTGGTGGTGCGTGTTTTCATTTGTGGTGTGTGTTGTTGTTTGTGTTCGTGAGGAGTTTGTAGACTCTTCAAACTCATATACGGGTATGCGTGACATCCATTGCGGGTGTGGCGGTTTTGCGACTACAAACCCTCATTGACATCCGACTTGAGCGCCTTCGCTCGGGCATTGATTTTTTTCATGAGCACGTCGTTGATTCGGTGCGTGCCATACAGCGCGAAGCAAAAGTTCTCGAAGGTGCGAAACTGGTTGCGGTAAAGGCGGTGCGAAAATATTTCATACAATGCCCCGAGCGCCTTCATCATGTCGCCCTGCGCCAAACGGAAGGCTTGATCCGCCAATTTTCTCGCCGCCATCTGCTCGGCGGTCATCGGCGTCAAATCATCGGCATCATGCGCGACATCAATCGGGGTAATCACCATCTGTCCATCCCGGCCACGACAAATCGCAACCACCATGAGCTTCTGGTCTGCCGCTTCAGCCGCTCGTGGCAATGGGGAGTCGCTGCTCGGCTTAAAAGCCGAAGTGATCGGCTCGGCAACCACTGCCTTCTGTGTTGGCAGCGTTGCGTTTTGGGCTATTGTCGTCTCGGCTTTGAATTTGTTTGTGGTATTCATGTTTAATCTTCAGGGCGGGTGTTTGATGGAAGCACCAGAGGAATCTCCGATGCCAACAGAAGTCATATACGCACGGACGTGACACAAACTGATTTTCACGCAATGAAATCAATGCTTTCATGGAGTTTTTCGGGCAAAAAAAGCTCCGGTAACGCATTTGGCGCAGCCCTCAATCGAATTGGCTTTAGCGGACTCGAAATGTATAGAAATGAGGCACTCCGTTCGATTTTGGCTGGCTAGATGCCCGCCTCGGGAATTAGCCGTTTGCTAGCCCTCACCGCCTTGAGTTTGAAAGACCTCGAATTTGGGGCAAATTTTCAGAGCAGCGATAAGCGCTTACCATTTTTACGGGTAATGGCTCGTTTTTTGCTGGCAATATTTGCGTTAGAACCACTTAAATCAGCAAATCAGCCAAATCGGCGGCTTTGCCAGAGTGGAAAAAAAATCAATTACAATGAATCCTGCGATCGGAAGTGTGGCCGGGAAGCCATCAATTTTTTCATTTTTGATTCCCAAATGCAAACCTTGGGACATTTCATCCTACGATTTGATAGATTTGATGTGCCAGAAAGAAAAGGATCCTGGCCAAGCTGAAAAAGCCTGTTTGGAGCTTTATCGCCGTAGCGCGCCGCTGCTTCTTGCGGTGGCTAAGAAGTGGGAATATTTAGGGGCGAAGTATGACGGAGAACTGCTGGTAAGTGAAACCCTGCTTCGGGCTTATCGCAAGGCAAACACCTGCACCTGCACCCGCACTCCCCAATCGGACCGCGAAAAGGAAGATCAGCGGGTCCTTTTCTGGCTCTTTACCATTCTGAAGAACCAAATCATCGACCATATAAAAATCAAATGGGCGGGAAGTAAGGAAATCGCAGAAGCGCTGGCGGAGGCAAGCGAATACTTTCAAAGGAGAGCGCCGGAACCGTGGTATCACCATGCGCGTGAATTTATTCAAGGCCTGTCGGAACGAGATGCAGACATTTTACTGACGAGTTATAATTACTATGACTTTACAAGGCATGTGTGTGACGTCCCGGCAGAAATCCGCCAAGCACTGTGCCGCAAACATAAAATCACTGAAGCGAATCTTCGCACCCGACGTAAGCGGCTCGTCGAAAATCTCATTGATTCTGCTTCATCAACAGTCACCCTGCCAACCCCGGTTATTGTATGAAAATCCCCCAAAATTCGGCGCGAATGTCTGAAAAGCATTTCGAAGCAGCTCTGGCCGGCATTGCTCGTAATGTGAAATTGCAAATGCCAGACACTGAAACAGAGGTCATTAACATGTTTCTAAACCTCAGTCCCGTAGCCCTGACCGAGGAGCAAATATGGAAATTTGAACAAACCTTGCAAAGAGAAATTAATGGGCCAAAACAGGACTATCAGCAAACGCGAAAATGGCTTGAAGTAAAATCAAAGGCTGAATTTAAACGCCGGTTGAGACAGAACGCTGCGAATTCATTTACAGTCGCTGAACTCAGCCAAATCGTGGACGGGATTTCTCTAAAACACGGTGAAATTTTACGTCCGGTGGCAGTTCGTGATAAAATGCACGATTCGGTAATAAAATTCGAGATAATCCCCTGTAAGGACCTCATTTATTTGAAGGCTGACGAAGTTTTCGACATCCTCAAAAAAAATGGGCGCATTATGCCCGCCTAATGTGCTTTGACGAGCACATGGTTCTTGCGGGTAAATAAACTGATGGACTGCCATTTCTGAACAGCGCCACGATATACGCGGGAGCGCAAATCCGGCTACTCTACTTGTTTAATCATGAAAATGTCGGTTCAAGACTCATTGAATATATTGCGTGCAAATTACCGCATGGTCGGATCGGTATCCGCCCAAATCACGGAATGCCATTCATTCGAATCAGCGTTTGGATGCGCCGTGGCGGTAAACAAATTTGACATTTTCAAGTTTCTGCCTCCGCTGCTCATCGTAAACGACTGGAATGTCGAAAAGCTCATTGCGGCAACTCCCGCAAACCTTTACGGGAGACTGCGATTGCTCTGTGCAATCGCAGATTTCTTCATCGATTTTAGTCGAAAAAGCATGAAGCCTCCCTTTTCGTCCGGGCCAGCGCACATCCGCGAAAAACTTACCGAGGTTGAGGGCTTACTATCCGACCACTCTATGCGAGGTGAATTATATTATTCTGACTATTTATTGTCTCCTGGCTTTTCTTATACCGGCGGATTTTTTGCCAAGCACGGATTAAATGATGTTGATTGGCAACTTGCTACTTTTTGGGCTTGTTACGGGGAAACAATTAAATCGATAAAGCAAAGGCTGGTTCCTATCGAGCCATTCGACCCATTTGATTTATAACTACAAAAGCAATTCGGTAGGCTGAAGAATTGCCCAGTCGCAAAAAATGCCTCCCGGACAGGAGGCGTGAAAACTGGTCAGTAATCCTCCGGCAGTAAAACCGTGGTTGCCTCGCGGCTGGCCTCTGTGATAATCCAGAATTTCGTGCCGCCGCTGCGATACGCCGACAATAGGCGGGAACCGGATTGCAACGCCTCGTCATTGGTTTGCCGGTCTTCGTCGTCCAGTTCGCCCCAGTCGCCGAGAACGTGGCGGTTAAGCGCATTGAGGATGTCATCGGATTTGAGTTTTTCCAACGCGGTCGGGGTGATGACCACCTGGCCGAGCTGGAATTTCATTTGTGAAGTGAGAATCATTTTATAAAGGGCTGGCGGCCTGTTCGACCGCCAGCCGTGTTGAGATTTACTTCGAGGGCTGGCTGACAATCCAGCGGAAGGCTTCCTTCGCGATGTAGGCCATGACTAGCAGGTCTTCGCGTCCGTAGCTGTCCGTGTTTTTCCAGTCCTCGCCGTCCTTGTAGCTGCGCTCGAACGTGGTGTTGTAGCGCACGCCCTTTTCGGTCTGGTTGGCCCAGATGGTCGCGCGAATGCCATTCACGCGAATTTCATGGATGGGCTTGTTGGTGGTTTCGGTTGCGGGTTTGTTCGTTTGTTTGCTCATACTTTTTTCTTTCTTAGTTTGCCCCGACCATCGGGGCGTTTTGTTTTTCACAAGGGACTCAAAACAAACGACCCGGTGGGCAAGGTATACGGCCGCCAGTAGTGCCGGAGAGCAAGGCAGTGGAGCACCAGCACCGGAATGACAGCGGCCACGCTGGCGTGAACGGTGCGCGGAGCAACTGAAACGGAGAAGCGGGAGGCGGATGAAAGACGGAATGAGCGAATACGACAGCCCGCACAAAACACACAAGCCGCCCTGGGAGTGCGTGAATTCGCGCCCGTGGGAAAACCAGATGAAGGGATGCGCCAACGGCGAGCGAGTCAGGATGGCGGGGATGAAAAACCAGCTATGGCGCTGCTGGTCTGCCGCGAAGGATGGATGGAGCAGAGCGTCGCCGAGCACAATCCAACTCGGCATGGATAACAGGCTGAAGCCCGAAAAATGATTCGGCACAAACTGAAATGGCAGCGCACCAACCCGCAGCCACCGCAGCCAACCTTGCAACAGATTCCAGATTCACAATGGAACTTTGAGAACTACGGGAACCCTTGCTGCACTGGCTGCGGGTGACTGCGGCCAGTGGGAAACCCCGACCCGACTGGAAATGGCTCACCCGACAACCGATTGAACCGACGCAGGCGACGCTGATGGACGGATGACGCGACTACACCAATGGCGGCAACCGGCGCTGGTGATACGCACACGGCTCTGGATCACTCACCTGCCTGATGCGAATTGGCGGGGATTTTGCCGGGCGCGGTGGTGCTGGAGGATTGCGTAGCCGGCGGTAGATGAAGACCGCCAGCGCTCCGAGAAAAGCGGCAAACAAAAGTGTTGAAATGGAAACACGACCTAAATTTTTCATAATCATTTTGAGACTGGATTGGGGTGACAGGAGGTTACAGGTATGAACATGTGGTTGTCCCGCAAGGAGGCGGCGAAACAATTTTTCATATCGGTTGATTCCGTCAGACGACGAGCAATTCCCTGGGATGATGATTTCGTCGAAGAAAAAATCCGATGGAAGTGGCTTGTTCTGGACGCAAATGGCCGCAAGCTCCGCCGGTATTTTCGACCGGATGTGGCAGCCACGACGCCAAAGCCGCAACCTTTGGAGCGATGTGACGCAACCGAATGGCTGAGGCGGAAAGATGCAGCCCGAAAGATTTCAGTTTCGGGCGACACGATTGAGCGCCGGGCAGTTCCATGGTGTGAGAATTTCATACCGGGCAAGGTTCGTTGGCGACCTGATGACCAGGATCATAATCACCGCCGATATTTTGAGCCGGACTTGGAGGCAATGCTGGTAAAGCCAAAACGGATGCAATTGCCGGCGGCGTGGACTTTGATTCCGGCTCCGTTGGCAGGGTGATTTTACCGCCATCTTGCGGCCAGCGTTTTTCCCATGCTGGCTTGCCAGTCGGCAACCATGACATCTTCGGGCCTTCGCCAACGAGCCAATGCGGTGGCACACCGCCATAAACTGCGGCCAGTGTCTGACCGCCGCTGGTGTGGCCGATTTCCCACGCAATCTGATTGTCGGGAATGCCGTGTGACCGACGGATGGTGACGAAAAACGCCCGTAAACCGTGGCTCGTAATTTTACGGCCCAGCGTTTTGCGTTTTTGTCTCAATGACTGGCTCAACGCGCAGATGTCCACACACTTTCCTTCATTACGGTAGCTCGGAAAATACCACGGCGAATCGGGAAACCGGTCTTTCTTCCATTGCTGATGCGCCTTCAGGATGGCTGCCAGTCCTTCATGCACCCGCACGAACGGATTGACGGCCTGCTGATTTTTCGCCCGCCAGACGTAAAGGGATTTTCCGTCCGGCGTAATCCAGCCCGGCTGATACGGTTTGGCATCCGTGCGCAACTTCAACGCTTCAACCGTTCGCAACCCGGTGGCGGCTTCAAACAACATTTGCCAGCCGAGCGTGTCCGAGCGCGGGGTGGCGAACATCAATTCGACAATGCCGTGCAATTCGGCGGCATCGTTGGTCATGAATTCGCGGCAATGGCGGATGGTTTTATCCGAGCAATAGCGCGGGCGGTAAATGGACATGGGGTTGCTGCGAACCAATTCCTGGCGACAGGCCCAAAGAAAGGCGTTGCTCAAGGTCGTGAGTTCCATGTCCACGGCGCGGTTGCCCGTGCCGCATTTGATATTTTTCTTCCGCCATTCGTGATACCGGTCGCACGTTGCCAGCGTCACGGCATCGGTGGCGATGTGGTCCCAAAATTTGAGGAGCGTTTGGCAGCTCTTCGTCTCCATCGTCAGGGTGCGCCCTAGCCGCTTTTGTTTATGCCGGTCTGGATAGCCGTGCTTTTCGTAGCAGCGGATCACCTGGCCGGTGGTGACGACGGTTGGTTTGGGAACATACGACGCCTCGCCTTTGACCCGTCGCTTGCGCAACTCCTCGCGGGCGAGTTTCAGGTTTGAGGTGCCCAGTGAACGCCAAGTTGGGCGGCGGTTGATGATGGGGCGTTCGTAAAGCGTGCCAGAAGAACGGCGATAAATCCCGTCGGCGACGCGAATCCAGTTTTGAGTAGGCATGATTTTTTGTTTCATGCCGATTTGCGCGTGTCACCCCCACTGTATCAGAAACTGTATCTCTCACCATCGCGTCGAAAGTGAGAGCTGAGAAGCACTTTGATAAAGCCTTGCAGTCATTGGCTTTAAATGGTGCACCCATCAGGAGTTGAACCTGAAACCTGCTGATCCGTAGTCAGCCGCTCTATCCAATTGAGCTATGGGTGCTACCTTGATTAAGAAACATCCAGTTTGACGATTCACCGGCACTTGGTTGCAAGCCCTTGGGTGGAATTGCAAGGCCGTTCGAGTCAAATTTGAACCGCGCGCCGTCAATAGTCAGGCATTTTATCCCAAAGCCCGCGATAACCGCAAGTGTAGAATTCGCTGCATTCTCATGGGCTTAACCAGTGTCTTGAACCACGGTTTATTATTAGTCAACTGACTTTTAAACTTGTTTCGATTCTGTCTGAAAATTGCGAGAGGCGCGGCGGTGAAGGATTTTGTCGGTGATCAAGGCGGCGAGGCCGGAGCATCCCCACCGGGGGGCGGTCCCCACTGAACCGCACGGCCGGATTCCGGACCAGAGGGAGCCAATCCGGCAGATGCAAAAAATATTTACCTCGGGAAAACTCTGCGATATCTTCAGCCTTATCCACAAAAACATGAAAATCCTCACTGCCCTTTCCATTGCGCTGGTCGCCGCCTCCACTTTGCAGGCCGCACCGAAGAAGCTTCTCGTGGTCACCACCACGGCCAGCTTCCGCCACAGTTCGATTCCCACGGCGGAAAAAATTCTCGCCCAACTCGCCCAGGACAGCGGCGAGTTCACCGTGGACTATGTCCAGCAGCCGCCGGGTCATCCGGTAGCCGGCTTTCCCGCGAAATTGAAAGCCGACGCCACCGACGCCGACAAGGCCGCGTTCAATGCCGCGGAGGCCGCCTTCAATGAAAAATTGAAAGTAGTGCTGCAAAAACTGTCGCCGGAAAACTTGAAAAATTATGATGGCGTCATTTTTGCCAGCACGACCGGCGATTTGCCGCTACCCGATCCGCAGGGATTTCTCAACTGGATCAAGGCGGGACATGCATTCATCGGCATCCATGCGGCGAGCGACACGTTTCATAAATGGCCGGATTTCGCGGCGATGCTGGGGGGCGAATTTGC
>Ga0208260_1000497_pt1 | contig 13930 bp, 18 predicted proteins | sample CryBogCBH18Aug09_FD_184619 | JGI IMG/M metagenome (GOLD analysis project Ga0208260, IMG submission 184619) | Freshwater microbial communities from Crystal Bog, Wisconsin, USA - CBH18Aug09 (SPAdes) | ecosystem: Environmental > Aquatic > Freshwater > Lake | place: Crystal Bog, Wisconsin, USA...
TCCGGAAGTAGTGCCGCCCGTCCGCCGTCACGATCAGCGCGTACCGCGTGCCGTCGCACTTGTACGAGACCCTGTATCGCCCGGGCACGGACGCGACCCAGCCGACGTCCGCCTGCGTCCGCACCACGGCGTGCGGCACGGGCACCGGGAGCGAGCGCAGCCCGGCGATGGCGTGCACGGCCTCGTGCGCCAGGCGCTCGACCAGCGCCCCGTCCGTCACGAGCCGCGGCGACACCGCCCAGTCCAGGCGCTGCAGGAGGAGGCCCCTGGGCAGGAACCGGTCGAGCACCCCGCTGCCGGCGGCGGGGATAAGCGGGTGCACGAGCCTCCTCCCGCCGCACGGCACGAGCGCGTGCAGCACGCCCATCGACGAGAAGAACTCGATCAGCCGTCCCGCGTTGGCCCGCCACTTGGGCGTCCGCTCGGCCACCTTCCGCTCGGCGTCGCGGCGCCGCCCCGAACGCGCGTCGCACGGGAGGAGGGAGCGGATCGCGCGGGCGGTGCGCCGCGTCAGGAGGACAGCCTGCGACAGCTTGGCCTTGCCGCTGTGCTTGGCGAGGATCTGCATGAGGGCGTACGCGCCGTCGACGTCCTTGACGAACTCGAGTATGAGGATGCCGTTCGGCGGGTTCGCGGACAGCAGCCGTCTCTCCAGCAGCGCGGCAGCCTCGGCGCGAAGGCGCTCCTTGGGCGCCGCGTCCAGCAGCCCCTGCTCCCTGATCCATTCGCCGGCGCTGAGGAACTCGCACGCGTTGCCGTGCGCCCGCGCGATGTGGTGGCCGAGGGTCGATTTGCCCGTGCCCGGGGCGCCGAGGAGGAGAACGATGTTCATTTTGTATTCTTCGGGGTGCTGGCCTGTGAAATATTGGGCTCGAAAAAAAAGACACGTGTTGCGGCTGCCGATAAAATTCCGTCATGGCGCACAGCGGCATCTGCAGCAACCGGCGATGGAAGGCGCTCGAGTGGTCGGACCTCGACTTCCACGTGCCCGGCCGGCTCGTGCTCAGGCACAACGGCAGGCTGCAGTACGGCCGCGACATCGAGCCGGGCGAGACGCTCGCGCAGGCGCTGCAGAAGATGGAGGCGTACTGCCGCGACCACAGGGACGGGAATCCAAAGATCGTGGGCCTCATCAAGGTGGCGGAGCACACCAGGCTCAACGGCGCGCCGCTGGCGACGAAGCTGCAGATGATGCTGAACACGGGCGCGATCTAGGCAGGGCGCAGAGGGGTGGGTTGATTGAGAGGAAATACACATGGATAAAGTCGATGTTTTGGATCTGTGGACCGATTTGGTCCGCTGAATTTGCGGCTGAAAGTGGATATCGGTATTTAAGTCTACAGCATTCCTCTGTTCTCACTACTGCCTCTGCCATATGTCCGCTGTGATGGAAACGCTTCAATCGCTGATCGAGAAGCGGAAAGAGGAGCAAGGGACGCTGACCGCCCTATCCGCCGCCGGGACACAGGATGATGACACGTTGCTGCAGCTGATCGCCTGCATCGACCGGATCGAGCATCTCACCTTGCAGATGAATGAATGCATTCAGCGGGCCAAGCAGGAGATACTGCTGCAACCGGCGTCTGCATGCATGTGGTGGGGCGCCTAGTGCTGGATCTGTCCGTGCGGCACAGGACAAAGCCACCACCACATCACCAACAGTAAAGCGCTTTAATCTTTGCCACCAAAAAACCCCGTTCATTCCTCCAGCACCACCCCCTCAACCCCAAACGCATCCGGATCGAACCGCTCCACCGCGCCGCGCGGAGGGGTGTTGGTCGAGATCGCGAGCGTCATCGCCGGGCGCGAGATGCGTCCCCCGGGAAAGATCGTCTTGGCGCCGCCGCGGCGCTGGGCGCTGGGCCACCAGATCTGCGTGTTGACGAGCTCCAGGCGCGCGACCTGTTGCGAGCCAGCGATCGCCCAGAAGCGGTCCGAGATCCAGTCGATCTGGGAGCTCACATTCTCGATGCGCAGGCGCTCGAGGCGCGACGCCGCGTTCGGCATGGGGAAGTCGTGGTTGTTGTTTACCTCGTGCGCGATGAACCACTGGCGGCTCAGCGTGCTGCTGCTCGTGTTGGGCGGCGCCTTGTAGTATCCGGTCAGCGCAAACTCCGCGAGGTCAAGCAGGTCCATGCCGTAGGGCGACGGCGACGGGAACGACGCGTCCACGATCGTCACGCGCCGGAGGGATGCGGACTCCGCCAGCGTGCGGCAGAGGAGACGGTGCATGAACGAGCTCCTGAACGAGTGCGACTCCTTGACGAAGCCGCCGCCGTCGCATCGAAAGCGCGGCACCTGCGCTCGCACCGTGAACGCCTCGAGGTTCGGCAGCCCCGCGAGCAGCGCCGCCAGCAGCCCCTCGTCCGCGTACGCAGCGTACGTCTTTTCGTCGTCGGGCGCGATCAGGAACAGCTCCACGCCACGGATGCGCGGCGACAGCCCCAGCGCGGCGGCCGCCTCCAGGCACACCACGAGGCAGTCGGCCACGTCGTGCAGGTTGTGGTGCGTGCGGAAGTAGCGCCGCTGCGCCACGAGCGAGAACGGCGCGAACATCCGCTCGGGGAGCGGGACGGCCTTGACCCTGTCCTTCCGGAGCTGCATGGATGCCGATGGGAACAGCACGTGCGGGCTCGCGAGGCGGATCGGCATCGACGAGGCCGCCGCTGCGATGCGGCGCAGGCGGTCCGCCAGCTGCTCCTTGTGCCACAGCGGCAGCAGCAGCTGGTGCTTTTCCGTGCGGTGGTCGATCGCCGACTGGCGGAAGGCTTGGCACACGGGCATCCACTCGGGCTGCCATTTGTGGCTGAGCTTGCGGATCTCTTCGAGGAGGTTGGACGGGAGGCAGGTGATCGTTGTGGTGGTGGAGGAGGGCATTCGGGTCTTTGGGGGGTGCTTGTTTGTCTGAGTTTGTTGGGACGAAAGAGCGGGTTCTCTACAGATGCTGGTGTCACGGCGTGCAGGCGGAGGTGTAGAGCTGCTGTAAAGATAGGGATGTGTATTTATATATGTTTTAAAAGTTTTATCCACACAAATCTGCGCAAATTGGATAAACCATACTATGGTTTGATGTAATCAGATAAAAAACCAAAAAATGCCAGCATCAACACCACAGCCACACATACACTGCCGCCATGAATGTAAGCACCAGCATACCCGTAGTCACCCTCATCGCGCAGATATTGATCCGACGGACAAGGCCAGTGAGCTCGATCGCCTCGATCAGCGCGTCGAAGCGGATCCGCCCGCGGCCTGCGGTAGGATTAGATGCTTCTACTCTACAACGCCCGAAAACAAAATCCGCAGCTCACCTCCACCGTCGCCCCACGCCTCGCCCCACGAGTTCTGCACGATCCAATGCCCGTCGCCCCACCCCAGCAGCACGAGCGCGTGCTTGTTGTCGCTCGGCACCCCCGAGTACACCCCATCCCCGCCAGCGATCAGCCCGTCCACCTCCCCGATCAGCGGCAGCCCGGTCAGGAACAACGCCGCCTTGATGTGGCTCCTGAGATTCAGCCAGTTCGCCGTTACGGCCACGCTGCCGTTCGCATCCGGCGCGCAAGGGAGCCCGTACAGGTGGTGCGAGTCGCGCACGTCGCCCACCCCGTGCGCCAGCGCGGCCAGAACGGTCGATGTTTTCGGGCCCTCCTCGTCGCGGCACCGTCGCCCCGTGCAGTCAAACAGCCGGAAGGGCGACGGGATCCGGTCCTCGCCCGCGCGCAGGCACAGGTGCATCGAAGCAGCGGTGGCGAACGCGAAGGCCAAGCACGCGCCGCACTCGCGCTGGGCGAAGGGGAGGATTTCGTAGATTCGGCAGGAGAGATTGGAGGAGGGGATGGTGGTGAAGTTGGCAGGGACGAGGTAGAGGGATGTGAGGTGGAGGACGAGCGATGCGAAGGGCATATATGATGGCGCGATGGTTTTTGATATTTTGATCCTTTGCTGCGACAGGTCACAGTGGGTTGGATGTATTTATATTATAATAATTTTATCCGAGTTGATTTAAACTGGTTTGCAGGCTGTAAAGCTGTGAATAAATGCTCGTATTGAAGCGGAATTTTGAGTGGGTGTCTCAATATGTAGTGATTTTTTTATCACGCGAATCATCCCATTCTCACAGGCAATCACAAATACAAACTCACGTAACGTGACCATCCATTCGCCCCAGTACGCGTCCTGTTGCAACAGCACACATACCATATGAATCTGGACACCAACAGCGACTCCGAATCCGCCGCACGCGAGCTCCTGCGCTCCGGACGATTCGTCGCGATGGACGGACTCGTAGAATGGGACGTGAGCGAGGTGCAGAACGACCCAGCGACGCTGTGGCTCCGGCTGCGGCGGCGCGACAAGGAGAACGAGCACCCCGACGAGCGGCGGTACCTGAAGGTCGGGGTCGCGACCGAGGCCGAGCTGCTGCACGTCCGGCGGGGCGGACGATTCAACATCGTGCTGCACACGGTCAAGGCCCGAGACGTGCTGCGCGCGGCCGCTGCGCGGAGGGACGGGGACGGGAAGGTGTTTATCAAGATAGGGCGGGAGGCGGGATGAGCTTTACTATTCAACAAGCCGCCTCATCTTGCAGTCGCGCTGCTCGGACGCATCCCCCTCGTCCCTCGGGCGGCAGCGCGGGATCCAGAAGCCAGAGGGCGCGTCGTAGACGATGAGGTCGCTCAGATCGACCGCCTCGACCATGCCCGTGGGGCAGACGACGTGGTGCACGATCGCCTTGCGGCCGTCGGACGTGAGCCGGCGCACCTCGAGCTCCTGCAGCCTGCGCTCGACGCTGGCCTTGAATGTGCTGGCGCGCAGGCAGCGGGTGCCGGGTTTGATGGGCGTCATTCAGGAGGAGGGCGGGTAGGAGCGAGCGCCATTGGGGCTTATATACACGGAGATTCGCACATGCTGACAGAAAAATTGGGAAAGAGGATGATTTAATGCCCGGATCTGCACAGATTAGGCAGCATCCTTGACCAGATAGTTCGCGTACGCCACCATCCGCACCACGTCCGGCCCGAGCGCCGCGAGCGGCGAGGATTTGCCCAGCCGGGGGTGGAGCGCCATCGCCAGCGCGAGACGCCGCCGCGCGTTGTGCTTGCGCTCGAGTCGGAGGAGGAGCCGCAGGTCCTTGAACATCAGCTTGCACGCCGTCAGGTAGTGCATCGTCACGCCGTCGGGCGACGAGCAGTAGTTCAGGCACCTGTGCACCCAGCCGCGGAGGCGGACGTTGCTGAAGCCCACGCGCTCCCAGTCCTGCGGGTGGTATGTATGTGTGGGTTGTTTGCAGGAGGGGTTGGGATGGTTGTTGGTTTGCTGGATGGATGGATGGATGCATTACCTCGTCGAAGCAGAAGATGATGCAGAACCGCTCCCCGATGCATCGGTCGTGGTAGACCTCTCCCTCGTTGAAGACAGTTTGGCTTTTGATTGCGTCGGGAAATGCTGCATCGAAGAGATCCATCACCGCCTGCAGCTTGTCGCTGCTTTGGAGCACGAATTCTTCGTAGTGGAACTTGGATGTGAAGGTGAGGCACAGCTGCTGGGAGCTCAGGAGCTGAGGGGAGGACTGCATTTGGACTGTTTTGGTTGTTTTGAGTGTTTACAGTGGTCAATATTGACGGATCATAGCATGGTTAGGTGGTGCACTCATTACTATTCATTATCAATATAACCTGAAATATGATCAGTTTCTCTAATTACTCGTTCACTTGGTATTTGGTCATCGCGTTTTATAGACCCATTTTTTTCGATATGTCTTCCAAACAAATCATCCCTTCGATGTTTTTCTCGTCTTTTTATTTGTCTATAATATTTTTTGATAATGTTATTTTCTTCTTCAGAACCCCAGGATAGAATGAGGTGATCACTAGGATCATCACTTTCAGAGTAGTCATCTTGGTCCTCTGGACTTGTCCAACACAAATCATCTATACGATTATAACAACTTTCATCAATTTCATTTTGTTTCAGAATCAATTCTTTGGACTTTTTAGAATCAGATTTAACAACACTCCATTGATCATATTCGGCTTTAATATTATTAAGCTCTCCTTTATACTTTTGTGATATTCTGCTAAATCTATTACGTATTTCAACTGCTATGCCTGCATCAGCACAACCAATAATTGTATCCAATGAAGAAATACATGAGTTAACTGTTTGTTCATATTTTATTATCCATTTATCATGTATAAGATTGTTTTTGTTTACAGCAGACTCAATCACTCCAGACCAAGTAACTTCTCCTGTTTTTAAATTAACTTTCGGAAAATTCATTGTAATCAGAGGTATATCGTCTATCATATCTATGGCTTCACGTAAGGTGTTTTTCCAACCAGTAATTTTTTTTGCTAGATCATCCAAGTCAACAGCTGGAAATCTCGTGGTCAAAATATAACTATAATTTTGATACCAATCACATATATCAGAGATATAATTTTCCAGCTGTTTTGCTTCAGTATCACCATCAATAAAGTACATTAAGTCTCCAATAATTGTTTCCCCTTGCATATACATTTTCTTGTCTATTAAAAATGTATAAACATCTGGTATGTCTATCAAATCCAGCTTTTTCCTATCATGAGAAAAAGGGATTTTTTGTGTTTTCTCGTAAGTTCTAATTTCATCCAACCATTGTTTTGCTGCTGATATGACGGCAACTTTATTTTTTTTTGCTGGTTTATCATGTATTTTCAACTCATCTCCACTACTACCTTCAACTGGATCAGACTGATCTGCTCTCAAAATCTGTCTAATTTATTAATAAGGTCTTTATATTCCACGGGCATATTTACAGAAAATAAGAATACTTAAGTACTTGAAATTTTAAGGCACACTGGCACAGATTCATTAAAACAGCAATAGTGCAAGACCACTGGACTGGATCATGTACATCTCATGGACTGTCCGGTCGACACACATCAGTAGACCGAGGATTTCAATCTCACTGCCGGACACTCAAGATAATATCGTCGCTGTTGTACAGCTGCAGCATACCAACAGACCGGGAATAATTTTTTTTTAATTTTTTTGACGTTATATGCGTTTTTTATTATCTTTTCGTCCATAATTTATTCTCCAAAATGTGCAACGACGAGCTTGCCTTGCTCGAAACAGCCGCCCTTCGATTCGATGTCCTGCATCTTCGATACAAGATGTACGCGAAAGAAATACCCCAGCGCTTCGAACGATGGCTCAGCAATGTTTCGCAAACGCGGCTGCTTGCGCTGCTCGAGACCGTGTGCAAGGAGCTCTTCCCCGATCTGGCCGTATCGCCAACCGAGCTGGAGGGCACGTATTATCACATCTGGATGCTCCCCGTCGCCATCGTCGCGCTCAAGCACCATTTGGCACGCGGCCCAGTACAGCGCGTAGAGCTATCCACCTGCGGACGAGCGCTCAGGATCAGCGCCCCTGGCCAACACCACGGCGAGGAGGAATCGCTACGCACCAGCCGAAAGCGGCCATCCACCCGCCTGCTGCTGCCCAGACGCGCGCTGGCGCGGGCGGGGTTCCAGGGGCTGCTGCCCGACGACTTGCGCTCCGCGACGCGCGCCCTCGTCGAGGCGGTGGAGCAGCGCGGCGGGACGGTCGTGCGCGGGACGGGGCGGGCGGCGTGTTTCCTATGCGACGAGGAGACGCTGGTCTCCGGCGCGGCGGCGGAGGTTGTGAGGGGGCTTCTTCGCGAACAGGAAGTATAAATTCACTCGCACAACGGGCCCCATGCACCCGCCCGCGCGATGCAGCAGTGCATTATGTGCCGCCGCCCCGCCGAAACCCCCCTCAGACGGCTGGCGTGCTGCGGCCGTATGGCGCACGAGGGGTGCCTGCTGGAGCGGATGCGCGCGTGCATCGAGTGCGCCGTGCCCGCGTTCCGGTGCGCCGGATGCGCCGAGACGATTATTTCCACGGGTTGCAGCTGGCAGGCTGCGTTTGAGACGAGGAAGCGGACTGCAGAGGAGCAGGAAGACGACGACCGGCCAGGCAAACGCCAGGGCGGACGCGCCTCAGCGGCATCATAGGGTCAACAGGCCCGCTACGATGATAATATTTACAGCTCCGACAGCAGCGCGTCGCACTCGGCCGGCAGACGGGGCGGCGGCGGCTGCTGGCCGTACCAGCACTTCGCGAAGCAGTAGCCGGCGACGAAGCCGAAGAAGGACTGCGCGCTGCCGTAGACGATGACGATCGTGTGGAGCCTGGCCAGGTACGGCTGGCTGTCGTGCTCCAGGATAAAGTGGTAGCCGAACAGGTACGTCAGGCTGCTGACCACCATGAACACCGCAAAGACGTGCACGTCGATCCGCTTGATGAACTGCATACGGCCTCCGGATCCGGCGCGGCTTAAGAGCGAGACGGGCCCGAACCCATCGAAATCCGCCACCGAATAAAAACCCGCCTCCTACTCCCCCCTACCGCCTGCCATCGCCACGAGCGCATCGATCGCGCGCACGTCGTCCGGGCACTCGGCGCAGCCGGCGAAGCACAAGCGCTTGATGGTGCCGCACAGGCAGAAGGAGCTCCCCGCGCGCGGGTCCTCGCACTGCGCGCAGTCGGTCCACCGGCGGTCGTGGGCCGCGCACCGCTTCTGCGACAGGAGCCGCGCGTGGCGCGGGCAGTGCGTCTTGAGGTCCTGCGGGCGCACGCCGGCGAGGGTCTCGAGCTCGAGCAGGCAGAACGGGCACCAGTACGACCGGAACTCGCGCGTCACGCGCTTCACGATCTCGTACTTGCCCATGGTCCCCGTCGCCACGAGCGCGCCGATGCGCTCCGCGCAGCACTCCCTGCACGTGTGCCGCTGGCGGAACCATCCGCGGCGCCGGTTGCTGCCGGTCGCGTCGTGCACGGGGTTCATGCATCGGGGGTTGTCGCGGCGCGCGGGTAGCGGCATGACACGTGTGTGTGTGTGTATGGATTGTTTAATTTATTCCAGAGCCCGGCGGCGGCTGCGGGTAAGGGCTACCAGGCGACTATGGCCTTCAGCCCGATCACGGCCAGCCGTATCCAGATCAGCAGCGTCAGCACCGTGACGGTGACGATCGTCAGTCTGGATGTCAGGAACATGCCCTGGGTCGCGAGGGGCCAGTGCACCAGCGTCCGCAGCTGGACGTCCCAGATGCGCTCCGCGAGGCAGAGCGTGTTGCAGAAGACGACAAAGGTGATCGGCAGGATGGGCTTGTAGGAGGAGAGCAGCGATTGGAGGCTGAGGGAGAAAAACATGATGGAGATGTGGAAAAGGAAGATCTCGCGCATGCGCTTCGTCGCGCTCAGCCGGATCAGGTTGTCGAGGTCGACGCGCAATTTGGCCATGTTTGTGCAACGAATGGTCTCAAAGAAGCTGGTCACGTTACTCTATTTTTTTAACTTGAAACTGTGATAGAACCCGGAAAAAAAGCATTTCTACAGAACAACGTCACGTTGCTATATTTTTTTTCACTTAAAACTGCGCCAAACGGGTACAAATCGGTAAAAAATCGCGCTTCTACACAACGTCGACCGCAAAACCCGCAAATGCCCTCAAACCAGTGGAAGCGCATGTACATGGAATCCGAGCGGGCGAGGCGGCTCGACCAGCACCGCTCCAGGCGCGTCGAGGAGGAGCTCAAGAGCCGGATCTCCGACCAAGAGGAAACCATCGGCGCGCTCGAAGCAGAAGTGCGCCGCGGACGCAACGAGATACGCTCGAAGCTGCGGACCATCTGCTCGATGCAGGCCACGCTCACCGCCCACGAGCTGCCGGTGCAGCACTCGATCTCGTCGCTCCACGTCTGCCCGGCGAACGACGACGAGGAGCAGTGCCCGCTGAGCATGGCGCCCATCAACCTGAGCCCGCCGCCGTTCGAGGGCTGCGAGATCTCGGCGATGGATCCGCTGAACCCCCAGTACAAGTGCGCGGAGCTGATCTGCGGCCACCGCTTCAACTGCATCTGGCTGATGTGCCACTTCGTCCAGAACCGCACCTTCCGCTGCCCGATGTGCCGGTCCGGGAAGCGCAGCTTCCACTTCGACATGAGCGTCATACCGGAGGCCCTCGTCGACGCGATCCGCAGACGCCAGCTCCCGCCGCCGGGCGCCGAGTGAGGGTAGGGGGGGCTCATGATCGCCGCTTGCGCTTCTGCGTGTCCTGGACCACGCCGCACCGGTCCAGCTTGCGGATGAGGCGGTCGTACGACGCGGCGAACGTTTTTTCCAGGCGCTCGATCGACATGAGGAGCATCTGATTCTCGTGGATCCGTCGGTCCAGCTCGCCGCGCAGCGCGAAGATCTCGTGATCCTTCATGCACATCGCGGCCTTCATGAGGTCGACTTCGCACATCGGCGCAGACGGCTCCCCCATTGGTGGGTTGTCGGCCGCGGGGGCGGTGGTGTAAGGTCTTGGATGAATGGATGTTTTTTTTTCTCGCTGGATTCACTCAGAAGCTGTGTGTGTTTTTATTTTATTTTAAGCACAGCTGTCGCTTTACGCCGCGAGAGGATGAAGAGAAAGAGCATAGATACGATGCCGTCGACGGATAGCAGGGAAGATCCCAGGCTCGTAGAGCTGGCTGCGGTGAACTGCAGGCTGAAGACGGTGCTTTCGTTCTTGAAAACCAGGCACACCCCCGAATCCCTGAACGGGGTCATTGAATCCGCAAAGATCGGGCTGGGCGACCACACGCCCGCCTTTGTCCGCGTGGAGAACACCTTCCTGTCCGGCACGCGGCACATGGATTCGCTGATACGGATGGCCGAGGCGCTGGAGATCAAGGCGGAAATCGGCCAGGCGGACCACGCGCTCGAAGAGTGCACCACACTGCTGGAGCGCAAGGTCGCCCTGCTGCGGGAGCTGAACGGGATTTCGGCGTTGGTGTGGTGACGCCGCCGTTTCTACGGGCGCAGCAGCACCTGCTCCGTGCACCTCGGGACGCAGTGCGGCCGCAGCAGCTCGTACAGCTGCGACGGGGTGACTGTCCGGCTGTTGGCTGCGGCGAGGAAGGGCTGCAACGGGTGCCGCTCCTCCAGGCACGAGCGCAGGATGAGGATGGCGGCCTGGGAGCAGAAGAGGGTGTGCGTGTGGAAGAGGTCTCGCTCCGTCGGATTCCTCAGCGGCACCTGGCTGAGCACCATGTCGCGGGTGTTGTAGGGGATTTTGGCCTCGACGCACGCCTCGCAGGTCTTGCTGACGCGCATGAGCTCGTCCTGTGTGACGGGTATGGACAGATAATCGTGCGACTGGTCCTCAAACCAGAAATCCTTCTGCAGCGTGCGGGAGAAGTTGTTCTGCAGGTAGGCCGAGTAGGCGGTGTGCGCGATCTGGGGCGCCGTCTGCGTGACGATGATTTCGGCGTGGACGTACGGGCCTGCGAGGATCTTGACCATCTTCTTGATCAGCGAGTCCGCCGACTTTTCGAATGCGATGTGGACGGCCATCGGTTGCGCAACCGGCGCTCGCGCGATTAAATAGCGCCGGTCGAATCTGGCGCACGTCCATGTCACCTGGGTATTAAAGATGAAGCGATGCTGTTTTCCAGCGATGCATATCCGCATACGATTCGACGCGCAGCTCAAAACCCGATCGCAGAAGGGGGATTTCCCCTCCGACACCATCGCCGCCGTGTACATGACCAACCGAGACGACTGCACCCACTGCGCCATACCCGTGAACGAGCGGGGCGACCTGACGGCCGACTTTGAGATGCGGCCCACAAAGGACGGCGTGCGGCTGACGGATCGCGCCAAGTTTCACTTCTTCTTCCGCGACAACGTGGACAGCCTGCTGAAGCCGGTGTGCTCGGGGCACCTGTCGCTGGTGGAGCTGGCGGACAAGATCAACGACGGGCACGCGTTCGAGGTGGGCTCGAACTTCAACACCAACACCGTCAAGGTCACCTTCAAGGCGAACCCCGAGTACAGCCGCAGCATGCACGTCGACCTGCTCAGGCTGTACCAGACGAACGCGATCACCCAGTCGGTGCTCACCAAGTCCGAGAAACAGCTGGCCGTCTTCAAGAAGCTGGACGAGCACATCAAATCCGGGCTCGACGCGCACACGCTCGTGACGAGCGACAACGGGGGGCACATGTTCCAGTCCATCTTCACGGCGCACATGATGGAGAACGAGGCGACCCTGTACACGCTGTACCACCTGGACTTCGACGAGCCGGGCAACGTGCCGCCGTGGCAGTGCACCTACATGCTGGCCGAGACGCTCAACCACAACGCGCTGACCGTCGAGCAGGTCAAGGCCATGGACCCCAGGGGCCTGACCGACTTCGTCGCCTCGTACGCGCAGGCGCCGATGCGGTCGGCCAGCGTGGTGCCCTACACCCAGGACATGACCCTCAACGAGGACCCGGCCATGTACCACCGGAACAACCGCACGATGCTGTCGGAGGTGTTCAAGCGGCCCTACACGCACCCCGACCAGGCGCTGCAGGGCGGCAAGGTCGCGCTCATGATGGACGACTGCGAGGGGCTGTCCACGCTGATCCAGAACAGCACCAACCACCTGGGATACCTGTTCGAGAAGCACGCGGACGAGTTCCGGCGGACCGACACCTACGTGCGGTACAACAGCCTGATGAAGCGCTACTTCCCCAAGGACCTCTTCTGCCTGATGGGCGCGCCGTATCAGAACAAGCTCATGGACCTGGCGATGTTCCTGGGCGAGCACGTGTCCAACAAGACCATCGAGTGCAAGATCACGCTCGCGTCCGCCAACGCCGCGTCGATGGGCGGCGAGGGCAAGCAGAACGAGATCCAGGCGCACGCGTGCGCGTGCATGGTGTGCAACCACCCCGACTACCCGCACGCGGTGATGATGGAGGGGACCGCGTGCGTGGTGGACGAGCAGAACTCGAAGCACATCTGCATGGGGGGAAAGTACTACACGCTGGCCGACATCACCAACTCGCTCTCGTCGGCGGCGCCGTTCAACACGTTCATGGAGACGGCCACCAAGACCAAGATCGCCGTCCACCTCACCCACTCGCGCAGCTCCTTCTACCGCGCGGCCTTCTGCCAGAACGACACCCTGTTCGCGTCGCAGATCGGCAGCCAGCGGCTGACGTACGGGGTCGATATGGAGTACCTGGCGGACGACAAGATCAAGGTCTACCTCCCGGTGACGGGAAAGCACCTGGAGGCGGGCGAGCTCGACGGCCTCAAGGAGTACGTGCGGCAGCGGCAGCAGGAGATCCACCTGCCGCTCGTGGACCAGGACGAGCTGCGCGCGAACCTGAAATGGGCGCCGATCGCGCCGTTCAAGGGCTGCAAGGAGCTGGCGCCGGGGCGGCCCTACACCACCTGCATGGTGCACGTGTTGGCCGACGGCGCCGAGGGGAGGACATTGGAGAGGCTCCTGCAGAGGGCGACGGCGGAGGCGGACGAGTTCAACGCGGACCCCAAGAACGCCAAGCTGGGCGTGATGCGCGCGTTCGCGTCGATGGACGGCGTGTCCAAGCTCTTTCACATCTACAGCGACGACACGACCGAGCTGACCAAACGGCTCTCGCTGGCGCAGTAGCAGGGAGGGGCGCCGCACCTTGGACGGGTAGCTGTTGACGACGCGCAGGTCCTGCTTGGACTCCGGTCCTTGGACGACGAGCTCCTCGCAGTTGCTGCGCACCACCTTGTACGGGTGCACGTCCAGCTCCGCGTACACCAGGCCCAGGAACTTCTTGACGTTTCGCAGCAGCTTCTGACTGATGCGCTTGCAGGTGCTGTAGATGCTGAGCTCCACCCGCGGCGCGCTGTACAGGATCGCGGCGGCGAACAGGCTGACGGAGATGGTCTTGCCGACTGGTGGTGCGTATGGGAGGAGGGGGGGGATTAATGGCAGGGCGGCGGAGGAGGGTATGAACTGTTCATCAAAACAGGAACATTTGAGAGCAACTCAGAATAACTCGGAACAGCTGTTCTAGATATTTTTGTTGCGTAACCGTCATTC
>Ga0208260_1000498_pt1 | contig 13917 bp, 26 predicted proteins | sample CryBogCBH18Aug09_FD_184619 | JGI IMG/M metagenome (GOLD analysis project Ga0208260, IMG submission 184619) | Freshwater microbial communities from Crystal Bog, Wisconsin, USA - CBH18Aug09 (SPAdes) | ecosystem: Environmental > Aquatic > Freshwater > Lake | place: Crystal Bog, Wisconsin, USA...
AGTAGTTAAAGCAAATGCAGCTGCAGCATTTAAAATGTTTTTATCTGTAACTATATTACCGGTTTCCATATCCGTTACCTGTAACTGATTAACTCTAACTGGTACATCTCTATAAGTATCTTGACCAGTTACACCGTGATGGCCAATAGATGCCTGGTGACCGGTGGCTTTGTTCTCCCAATCAAATATGGCCTCCACAGTATAGTATCTACCATTGTATTCAAAGTTTTCATCATCAGAAAAATCTGCATACTTTAAAGGTGCCTCTTTCATTACTTTTTCAGGCTCTGCTTGTTTAGGCTCCGGTATACCAGCTGCCTTGTGCGCTGCAGCACTAGTGCGCCAGTCCTGTCTCTTACCCCACTTAGTCAAGGACTTATAAGCCGTTGTACCGTCTTTGTGTGTGTAGGGTGTAACCTTAGGTGTACCTGGTTGACGGCCCTCTTCTTTTACTTCTTGTTCGTACTTCTCAGCTAGAATCTTATATTGGTCGCGCATAGTATTTACTTATAAAAACATCCACCCTAATAGGAATATTTTGATTGCTTGGTTAACGAATTTGTTCTTTGTCATGATATCCAATTAAAGGCATCTTCTAATTCTAAATTTTTGACTTCTTTAAATTTGGTTTCTGTGTTCAGGTATTTGATTAAAATCTTTCCATCTTCTAAGAACTCTACCGAACGGGCAATTGATTTACCGTTCGTTCTTGTGTACTTAATATCATCGGATGTCTTATAGCCTTGAAACTTAAGCATCCATTTTATATCTCTTAGTTGTTGTTCCCGGGTATTCATTAGTATTATTAGTATGTCTAGTACTCTCGCCTGTGCAACTCTTATTTACTTTTATTTATTATTTGGATATACCAAAGATAAACTGGATTTAATTAATGTTTTATATTAGGTATAATCTTATTCCAAACACGTTCGTGAACGTAATATAGTGCTATCTTACCTAAGAACTCCAGAACGGATATGCCTAGCGATATCTTAATGCTCTTTGTCATGAACCAACTTATCGTGAATGTGGATATGCTACCGAGCAATCGATAGGTGATAGCTTTATAAAGAGCTATAAGTTTCATTTCTTTTTCTTTTTCTTTAATCTCTTACGCGTTAGTACTGCCATATAATACTCTTCATCTACTTGTACTTTTATTTCTTTTCGTCTCATTTTACGTACTCCATCCAAGCATCCATTCTTTGTCGCCACTCTTTATATTGAGCTACCGCTTCTCTACTTTCATCGGTTATATGTTCGTACGAAGCTTCTAAAGCCTCTACAGCTTTAACGACATTACCTTTTGTATAGTTTTCGGCAAAGTATTGGATATGTTTAAATGCTTCTAATAATGTCATAATAATATTATATGATTAATTAAATGTTATGCTACTAATTGTGCATATTTTTTTCTAGCTTGTTCGTGAGTCTCGCCGGATAGTCTAACGTAAGTGCCGTGATTCTCATTACCACCTTCTTTATCTATATCAATGGTAATGTGGTATGGGCAATAACCCTCACAACTACTATTAGTTAAGCGATTCCAGGTATCATCTGAAAAGTAATCATGACTGAAGTGCCAAGGTAGTTTTACGTTGTTCTCTTTACACTTTAGGTAACATTCATAATGGTCATCCATTAAGTAGTAACCGCGTAGTTGTGTATAGATAAGGGAAGAAAGGGTAGTTTTATTCATAGAGTACAATAATAGTACCTCTACGTTATTAAGTCAAGCTAAATCGTAATAATAATCCCAACCATGGTAATGAGGTAATGTATTGGGTAGTACTGGATTCCAGATACCTTTCTCTAAGGCTTCTTTCATATGCTGGGCTACAAGCTCGTTTACCTCTTCACTCATATGACAGTAAAGGTTCTTTTCTTTAAAGTATAACCATATAGGCTTCCATAAACCAGTATTAGAATCAACGTGCATTTTTAACTTCTCAGGGTCCACACTCTTTACAAAAAGCTCTTGATAGTCAAAGAAACCTACATTATCTTTAAACCCCATATATATGTTCTTATAGCTATGTATGTTTACAACTATAGCATCTGGTCTACAAGTTCTTATCTTCTCTACCATTAGTGAAGCTATATCATCATGCACTGAACAATCTATTAAATGAGTATAATAGTAGTCTAAAGCAGTTATCTTAAGATTCATTTCTGGTGGTATGTTAATTTCCTTTACTCGTACATTTTCAATACTACCCCTACAATTAAAAGCATATTGCTTTCCATTAATATTGTAAACACTATTCCAGTACCGACTAGCATCAGTCACCACAAATATAATCTTATCATAAAGGTGATGAGTTTTTATAAAGTTTTTATAACTAAAATATATATCACTACCTCCCACAGCATAGTTAGTTACATTATAGTCTTTTTTTAATATACTACCCCAAGCCTGAGGTGCACCATAAGTAGCTGCGAAAGAATCGCCATAAACACCTAATGTTTGCATGCACTATAATTAGCAGTGCCACTTACGTAATGCTAGTGCCTTGCGAGTAGGTTCACCGTTTGGTTTCTTCATTGGACCCTTTACACCAGACATTCTAGCACAGAAACTCTTGCGACGTTTAGCTGCTTTACTACCAGCTTTTAATTTGCTCGGTTTAGTAGTAACAGCCATTGATAAATGAGAGCCTGGATGCTGTCTACGATAGCTATTGATACCTTTCTGGTTTAAACCACCAGAAGGTGACTTACCGGCTTTCTTCTGCCAGGTAGGTGCATGCCCCTCTTTTGGTACACAATTAGGAACAGTCTTACCGTTCTTCTTTTTAGTACCCACTGGATGATAGCCTGTCCAGCAAGGATTGTCTTTAGGATCTTTTAGTCCTTCTAGTATTAAATTGACAGCAGCATCAAACTTATTAAACATACTATTACTTATAAATCTGATACATCTCTTTCATCTCTCTTATCCACTTATTGGATTGTAGAAGTGCCTGACTCTCACTCTTACATAACTTGCCATACTTCTTAAAGAACTCTCTAGTAGTCTTATATGTATAGCACTTACCATTGCCTTGCCATAATAGTAATGTACCTTTATAATCTTCTTCATCTGCTTCAAGATATAGTGGTTCGTACTCTTTAATAGCAGATATACGACCCTCCATTAGATCGTCATCATTAAGCCAGGTCCTTACATCTACAAAACCTTCATCTATTAAATACTGCAAATAGTCTTTCATTGTAACTTAATTAATTTAAATGAACCATCTTTTTGTTCTTCCCAAAGCATTCTATCTCCTTCTTTAATATCAAGACGTTCAAGCATTTCACGAGGAAACTCTATGTATAGATCATCAGTTGTTTTATCTGTTTGTACCTCAACAAGCCAACTGACTTTAAGTTTTTTCATAACTTAATATTATTTATTAATTTTATTTCCTTTTTAGCTTCTACTTGCTTCTCTGTAATAAACTTTATTGTAGTACCTTCTCTCTTAAGACCGTCCAATACCACCTCTACCCACTCATCACCGTACTTGCCTTTAAGATAAGCATTACCATATAGGTTGTTAAACTGTTCTTTGGTTACTTCGATTATTTTTTGTCTCATTTAAATTCCTTTCTATCATCCATTTCTGGTTTGTTCTTTTCTGTCCACATCATACACATTATGTTCCATACAGCAGCTGCAGCATGGTCTTCGTTATTCTCTCCCTGCCAATACTTCATTAAATGTCTCTGTGCACTATCATAATAGACAGAAGTGTTCATACCTTTCTTCCAATTGTTAAAGCCATACTTCTGACCACCTGATACAAAGTGACTAGCCACTCTCATTAACTCTTCATGTGGTACCAAGCTTAGTCTCGGTTTACCAACATCTGTATCTCTTTGTGCACCTGTATCAAATTGTCTTTTCATTGTTTATTATTATGTAATAAGTTCATTAAAAGGCAACTCAAACTTTATAAATTTCCTTAAACTGGTCTACAGTTATAACGTTTACTAGCTCTTGTTTATTAGCAAAGAAATAATCATACTCTCTAGCTACATTATAGGTAGTCTTATCATATACTTGATTGCTACCTCTTCTAAAAATACCGCAACCACAATCTGTATCCACTACTTGTACTTCTACATTAGTAATGTGCATTCTGTACCGCCTAGTAAATAAATCATAATAAATATTATACTTTAACATTAATAAACTGCAAGTAAATAACCTATAATATGTTTAATGTACCTTGGAGAGAAATTACTGATAATCGGCATGAATACAACCATAGCTTGTTTTCTGTAACAAGAAACAGCACTGTAAAGGCTAGAGAAGCTTCTGGCAAGAATTGGGTTAATGATAAGGGTATTCTTATTGCTAACACAGATATGTGTGTAAAAAGAAACAAACAAGACGTACTTGTGGTGGTAGGAGAGAGCTGGACATATGGAGATAGTCTACCTGGTACTAAAGCAGTCAACAGAAAAGATGATCCGTTTTTCAGAATTAATAACAACTTTGCAGGGCATTGTGCGCGTATGCTTGGAACTGATCTGTATTTAAGTGCAGTGCCTGGTTGTTCTAATATAGATATAGCTTCTAATTTACGCAATGTGTTAGAGGAAGTAGCTGATTATAAAAACATATATGTTATTATACAAGTAACCAGCCCAGGTAGAGACATTATGGGTAATGAATGGAACAATTATAATAATTGTAATGCTACTCTCTTCTCTACTGATAGTAATACCATTCCGGTTGATAACTATCAATGGTTTAAAGAATACGACACTTTTATAATGTCGTATTATGATGATTTAATTAAGCAATACCCTAACGCTAAAGCTTTAATCTGGAAAAACTTTAATCAAGTACACTCTACTTTACAATCTTCAAAATTAAGTATAGTGCCTACCTGTTGGATAGAGTATACAGCAAGAGTACAAAATTCTTTTACACCTCTACCTTTATGTAATGAGGTAACATGGTGGGAGGGTTGCTTTAATAAATTAACATACTTCAAAGATCATAGTACTGAATATATTAATAAAGAACTACAAAAGTGGATAGACGGTACTCAATGGTTAGCTTCTTCTGGTCTTAATCCAGATTGGCACCCGAACCCGAATAGCCATCTTTTATGGAGTACTTTTATATTAAGACATACCGATTGGATCTACGTATAGTAATAATTCCAATCATGTTTATGTGCAAGAGTGTCGGGTAGTGTAGGGTCCCATTTACCAGTTTGTAGAGCTTCTTTTACATGCTGAGCAAACATCACATTTATTTCTTCTGTTAAGTGGCACTGTAAATTTAATTCAGATTTACACTCTATATAACCTATACGGTTAAACGTCTCTAAGTAATCAGGCTTAAGACTCTTTACAGCTAATTTTTGATACTGTAGTAAATTTGTACTTTCAGCACAGATCTTATTAGCCGTTGTTGGTATAATAAGTGCGTCTGGACGTAATTTTTTTATTTCTTGTATCATTAATGTAGCAATATTAAAGTTTATTTTATTACTATTCAAATAAGCATAGTAATACTCAATAGCTTGTAATTTTAATAAATTGTCGTCGGATAGTTTATTTTTATTATTTTCTTTAAAACGGTTTAACGTTTCTATGGAATTCATTCCGTACTCTATACCGTCATGATTAACTAAACAGTTGGGAGCTCTATTTAAATCAGTTACTATGAAAACAATTTTATCAAAATTAAAATAGGTTTCTATAAACTTTTCATAACTATAATATAAACTACTACCTGGCATACCATAGTTAATTACATTATAGTTTTGTTTTAATATACCTGACCATTCCTTATTACTTATATGTCTTTCTTTACCATTAAGTTTCCAATCTTTTGCAAAAGAGTCTCCGTATATACCTAATGTTTCCATATTGTTATTAAGGTTTGCAGTTTCGATAAGCCACTACATCGAGATATTCTCCCTGACTTAGAGTATACCCTGTCATATTATAATCAGCATTAATTAACAAAGGAACAGCTGTACCGCCTTTACCTTCCCAGTTAATGTCAGGCCTGTCGTAAAAGTTTCTAAACGTATCATCATATATAACTATACTCTGTTCACCCATATGTGGTAAGCAATATTGCGTTTGCAATTTGTGCTCAAGCTTACAATTATCGTTATTAAGTACAACACCTCGTGTTGCATAAGCGTCTATAAGTTGTTGTGTATAACTATCCGGCTTATTGTCTATATAAGAACTAGGCCAAATTATATCAAAGTTATCTAAATACAATACTTTAATTTTTTTGTTTAAAGCAGGTAATACATTTTTACACCAGTTCGACCCACTATCAACCACTCTAAAATCTATGAGAGCAGGATTATATAAACCGGCTATATTAGCCACATCAATAGATATAAATTTAAGGTTACGTTCTAAAGCCCAGTTATGTAGAAACACACTTGACCCATCACCTCGTTCACTACCTATCTCCAATACAATATCTTCGTTAGTAAACGTAAGATCTTTAAACTTTTCTTCTAATATAAGATATGGCTTAGTACCCATCTCCGTAGTAATGTTCCCAATTGTACTTATGTGGTAAGGTTTGAGGTATAGTTACTTCTTTCTTTAGTAACATTTGTTCCATATGTTCAGCTACAAGCACATTAACCTCTTCAGTAAAGTGGCATACTATATTCTTTTCTACATAAGGTATAAAATTGTTTGCTTTAAATTTATCTAACAAATCAAGCTTTAAGCTGCGCACCATTAACTCCTGATAGTCTTGCATGAGTAAGCTTGGTAGAGTGTTTCTAGTGCTTTCAGTCTCTTCTTTATGTACACAAATAAATACTGTATTAGACTTTATACTTAAAAGCTTTTCTATCATAAGAGTGTGCATATCTAAATCAATAGAATAATCACTCAAATGTGCATAATAATATTTTAAATGCTCTAAATGATACTCTAACTCTACATCGATATCTTTTTTACTTTTAAGAAAAGCCTCAACTGTTGAAAGATTATTAAACCCGTACAAGTTACCTTTATGTTCAAATACATTTTTAGGAGCCCTACCACAAGGTGTAACTATAAAAATACATTTGTCATGCTTATTATAGGTGTTAAGATAGTTTTTATAACTATAGTACAAACTACTACCACCAACTCCATAATTGGTTACATTATAAGAACGTTTAAGTAAATTAGGCCATCCCTTTGCAGCCATTTCAGCAGTATACTGACTACCTATACCTACAAAAGAAGCTCCATATATGCCTAGTGATTCCATTTAGTTATTTTTAGCTAGCAACATACCTTCAAGTACTAATTGTTTAATTCTTTTGTATGGTACTTCTGGGTAATTAGCAGCAGCGACATCATTAATATAACTTACATTAGCCTCTCCTGTACGTACCATATCTCTAGCTATCATCCTAACTTCTGTTTCCATTATTAACCAGTGTTGCTTACTACCTGGCTCAGGTTTAGGGTTACTAAAAGAGTACATTATTATGTCCAGAGAAGATCTCTATTCTGAATTACCCAGATGCATAGTTCTGTATCTTTATCCTTGATCTCTTTGTTTATTGCATCTACTCTACTATAGCGAGTTTCATCTGTTATGTCGGTTATCTCTACTCGTTCATAAGCCATAGTAAGCTTCTCTAATAAGAACGGACGCTCGTACTTAACATAATTGTAGAGCTCTTTAAGCTTACTTCCTTTTTCAGCTACCCCTTCTCCTACCCACTCTGTTGTTTCAAATGTCTTTTCTACTTCTACAAGCTCAATAATAGTTTGAAAGTGAAAGTGTGGTACAAGGTCTACTAGGTCCATATACTGTGTAGAGTATACAGCATTACGCATTCTACGACGAGGATTAATAATGTAATGCTTTAACCCTTTAATAGCGCGGTAGTAATGTCTGAATGTGTACTGAAAGTTTTCTCTTAACCAATGCTGAACAGGGTACTCTTTCTTGATATGCTTCTCCCAGTTACCCCAGTCGTTCATCATCATAGCAAAAGGAGCCTCATACCAGCCTGTAGGCCAGTACCACTTACGAGGTACCCTTTCTTTGCGAGGTAACTTCAACCACTCTTCAGTTGTAATAGCTATCTGTTTTTTGTTCATTTTTCTTTTCCGTTGCTACTTCAGCATACCGTACTATTCCTTCTGTATAGTTATGATATCTTTGTAATGCAGCAACTAACTGTGGGTACTTTTTGGTTTGTAGTAAATACTTTATATCATCATTATACTCTAAACGATAATAAAAGCGTAACGTGCCGTACTTTTCTTTTACCTGATCAGCTATTACCTGTGGGCAGTATAAACTATAGACGTAACAATCTTCATCATTATGTCTGACTGGTTTTATACCTAAATGTTCAGCATCTTCTTTATCTATATCTAAGTAGGTAGAGTAGGTATTAGTTAAAGCTTGACATAAAGTATCAATAATATCATACCAATCGTCAGGCGTCTCAATGCCCCAGCACATAGCGGTTTCTTGCATTGATTTATCTTTATCAGCAAATATCTTTGGATACTTGTTGTATAATTTTACTTGTAGTTCAGGAGTCATAGGTTGTCCCACTTAGGGTTCCAAGGAATATTAGGGTCTGTTTGTGGTTTGTATTTTTCACCATACTGACCATATTTTGCCTTAAACTCATCTGTAGTGCAAGCTTGTTTTGGACCTGTTTGCCAGTTTTCTTTAGGATTAATGTAAGTTTGATCTTTACCATACCTCACACCTTCCATAAACCAATCCTTTGCACCGCGAATATCTCCATCTGATTCAATCTTATGTTGGAAGTATTCATCAGCAAGACGTTCCCATCTTTCTTTTGGAGGTTCAGGTATTTGTGCAGGTGTCCAAGCTTTTATTTTAACCCATTCAATAGAAGATGGTTCTCTTAATAGTTCAACAGTATATATACTGTGATCGTCTAATACTGCCCATATAGGGTAGTTGTATGGTTGAGGGGCTACATCGGTCCACCAGAAAACATTTGTGCTCATAATATAATACTAACTTACATTATGAATAAGTCAACTATTTTAAAGAGTTTAAGAAAGCGGTAACTTGTTCGATATCTTTTAGTTTAACTTTACTATGCAGACCTATATATAAGCCGTTATAATGTAAAGTATCACTATTATTAAAGTGCTGTGTAAAGTATTGCTTCAAGCACGTCTGACGTAATATGTTACCAGATACTATCGGTCTATTTTCAATACCATTTTCGTTGCAATACCTTTGAAAGGTATCTCGTAACTCAGTACTAACAAACAGTATTGGTATCGAAAAGGGAACATCTATATAATTTTGTATTTGTCCTATGTTCCATAACATTAGGTTAGAGTTATTAACTCTTTTATAAAACTCTTTATATAAACCAACGCGCTTGTTACTATATTGGTTTATTCTTTTAAAATCTAACAAACCAATATATGCATTTATATTTGTGTTTCTTAAATTGTTACCAAGTATATTAAAATCAAAGCGAGAATCAACATCTGGGTTTTCATATTTTTTACTATTAACAAGACTTCGAGTCATGCCATGATTACGAGCCATTAAGAAGTACTCATACTCTTCATCATTATTGGTAAAGATAAAACCTCCTTCTACACTTTGTGTTAAATGGCCAAAGTATGTACTTGTAGTAGAGGTGAAATAGCTTGAAATATTCTTATTGTTATATGTACTAAACGTACTCTCGCAATTATCTAACATCACCCTTACTTCGTACTTGAGTTCAATTTCTTTCAACTTAACTATATTCGGAGAGAATCCTAATAAACTTGTAACAAATACAGCTGCAACATCTCTGTTATTATACTTTAAGTACTCTTCTAAATCTATTAAACTCATTGATAAATCATGTAGCTCTATATCAATAAATACAGGCTTAAAGCCTTCCCGTATAAAAGGTGCAACAGATGTTATCCACGTGGTTGAAGGTAGAACTACTATACCTTTATTTTTGCAATTATCTTTTAAATACATAGCTAGTAACGTATTAGCAGCTGAACCACTAGATACATATACCGCATGCTTAACCCCTACATACTGTTTCATAGCTGTCTCATACTCAGCTACATAGTTTGACATAGTCCAAAAGTTATTCTTATTAAGAAAAAACTTACAAAGCTTAAGCCTATCTAACCAAGTAAAGTTAGATTCGTTGAGTTTCCACTTAAGCTTCATGCATAAACTTATCAGTGTCATTCCTTTATTCAACATATAAATACAAGCATGAATACATTTCATCTATATGCCTGTAGTTATGGAAAGAATGGCTTCATGCGCGGACGTGCAGAGCCAGGCTTACTATTTCAAGATGAAGGGTCATTTGGTAAAGCTTTAGCTGATAAATTAAACTTAAATTCAAAGAATAATAGCTGGGTTGGAGCAAGTAACTTTTTAATTTTTAAGTTAGTAATGGATGATATTAATAAGAGTAATGTAATAAAGGATACTGATACCGTAATGATACAATGGACTCATATAGACAGAGCATATGGCACTACAGTTCACCCTTTACCTTATTTAATGAACGATCCAATTGTCAAGACTTATTATGAGAATTTTCATGATGATCTTCAATCTTTTTATCAATTAGTATGCTTTAATAACTATATTAAGAGTAAACTTAAATGTAAGTACTATTTTTCTTTTGTTGATAGTTTTAAAACATTTAAAAAAATAGACGAAATTCTTTTTAATGAACTAATAAATGACAGCAACTTCATACAAGTACATGAGCATATGTCAGTAGGGGAATATATAAGATCTTTAAACGATGATAATAATTTATATTACTATCCATGGGATATGAATCATTTCTCCCCTAAAGCCCATAGTATTATAGCTCAAAATTATTACAATTGTATCTGCAATAAACAATGAACACATTACATTTTTACGGTGGTTGTTTCGGTAAATATGGATCTGTAGGTGCAAATGGCTACAGTGGTGTACCATTTACCTCTTCTAGTGGTAATTCTTATATAGAAATTTTAACTAAAAAATTAGGATTAGAGTTAAAAAATAGAAGTAAAACCGGTGCAAGTAATTTTACCGTGTTTGAACATATACTCAACGATAATGAAAATGGTTTTTTTAAAGAAGGAGATACAGTATTTTGGGAGTTAACCGATACATCTATTACTTGGACATCTATTGGTACAGATATACAAATGAATGTTATACCTGATCAAATATTAAAAATTAACCCAAAGATCATGGTATTAAGAAACATGTATTACAAGTTTTTTTATAACGAACAACAAGCGGTAATTAACGCTGCTGGCTTTATATATTATCTTAAATCTGTACTTAAATGTAAATTTTATTTTTCATTTCTTGAAGATTTTGAACGTATTAAACGAATGAATCCTGTTGTTTTTAACAGTATGATAACAGATAAAAGTTTTATATCTAGTAAAGATATGAGCGTCTATCAATATGTTAAGTCTTTACCCAATCAAGAATCTTTATTTTTCTATCCTTATGATATGATACATCCTTCTATAGAAGGACACAAGATAATGGCTGATGTGTACTATAAAGCTATACAGTCAAAGACTCTTTAATACATAATAACTCAGGCATAACCTTGTAGGTGTCTTCTCCTCTAATACTATCAAGCTTTTCAGTATACTCTACAAACCTTTGAGCAAGTTTAATGTCTTGAGGCTCATTTAATACATTTAATATAAGTTTAAGTTTACTTGATAGATCACAACCGGTACGTTCTTTAAACTCTTTTATAAAGTTTATTATTTTCTCTTTAGTTTTTACTTTAAACTCTTCTGGTAATACTTTTATACTAACATAGTAAGGTATGTAAACGTTACCTATAGTAAAGTTTAAATACTTCGATTCTTCACTGAGCACTTTAGCTTCGTATAAATAGTTTATAAGTTCAGGTATACGGTTAACGTTCATTGCATTAACAGTAATATTAGGTCTCATTTTTATACCCTCTCTAATAAGAGTGCTGAGATTTGCTTCTATGTCTTTCCATACAGTACCACATCTTAATAGCTCTGCTCGTTCTCCTGTTTCATCTATACTTGGCCATACTGTAAGTTTATCTCTAGGCCATTGCTTCCACATCTCTATTACGTTCCAATCTCTATACTGAAGCTTACTTAAATTGGTATGATAGGTTAATGTACAAAAGTTATTATTAGTTATTAGATGCTCAAGTAACTCATAGTGTTCATCCATTATAAGAGGCTCTCCACCTGCAAACTGTATACGTTCTACTTTGCTTGCGTTTTCTTTTAAGTACTCTAAACTTGACTTACCATCAATATTTTCATGCTGAGCTAGCTTTTGTATTTCTTTCTCATCGTTAGTTAACTTGCGCGCATCTGGTACCCAAGCTGAACTAGAAAGAGGGCCACACATTCTACATTTAAAGTTGCATTTATTACTAAACCTTACATCCCAAAATATTAAATTAAAGTCGTTATAGGTACCATCTGATTCTGTATCGGTTATAGCCTTGTCTATTTGAGTCTTAAAGAAGTCGTTCATGTGCTCTCTACTACTCTTTTCTCCGCTTGCTTCTTTATCGTAACACTTTACACAAACATCTACTGGCTTACCTTCAATCATATCTTTTCGATATTGTTTCATTAAAGGACTGTTCCACATCTCTTTTAAGGTAGTTGTCTTTGTATTACCTAGCACAGTACTCTTTCTACGATGCTGCATTATACAACAAGGAGTCACATCTCCGTTACATTCAAACATTAAATGCGTCCAGAGCCTTACACAAAAAGACTTATTATTGGTAATATCTACCATCCTACTACTTACCTAGTAGAGGCAATTAACCAAGTCGACTACCTAAATCACCAAACGAACCTTTTTTATCCTTGAGTTTATTAATAAGCGGATTCTTTTTAAAAGGTTCCTTCTTAGTTGATTTCTTTTCTTCTAAAGCCATCTGAGGATTAATTGTAGGAGCTCCTGCAGGTTGTCCACTCTCTGCTGGTGAAGGTACATCAATTGATATCTTACATGTATCACCTTCCATCCATATTTCGTACACTTTAAGAGGTTTAGCACCATGAGCTGTTTCTACTAGTATGTTTCTAGTTTTAGCAAACCCCTCTGGTAGTCTTATAGAACTCTCAGATTCTTTGATTGCTTCATACTTCTCAGCTAGTAATTTGGATGTTAAGTCTTTCATGCTATAATATTTAGTAATTTATAATGTATTATAGTAACTTATTTAACTCCGGTGCAAGCCAATTATCTACAAGTTCTTTATGAGAATCCGGACCATAATGACCGCCATCTACATAAGGATGCTTTCTTTCTTGTAACCAATTATGTGCACAACCAGGTACCCATTTAAATTTTTCTTTTAACCAAGTATACTCTGGTATAAAATGGCTCTCCATTGTAGCAAACCAAGACCATACAATAAAAGGAGTATTAAACTCTTTACATAAGCTTTGCATTATGTATATATCTTGCATAGCTTTATAATCTATCCACCTACTAGTAGCTATATGGTTAATCCATAATTCATCTATCTTAGTGTCTAAACCAAATTGATTTTTAAAGTTCTTTTCATTATTGACATGATTCCAAGTATAACAATTAATATCGTTAAACTTCTGCCCGCTGTTTAGATCATCAATTCCGATATATGTTTGAGTGCTTTCCATACCCAATACTATTCTATTTGGAGAGGTAAGCTGTATTACAACTAAATCAGGCTTTTTATATTTTAATATGTAATGTAGTTTTTCTATATAAAAACTGTTACCCGCTCCCGAACTACTGGCCCGAATTAAATTCCAACCGTATTTTTCTGTAAGAAAATCCGGCCAGCTTTTACCACACAAAAGACTACTATGACTATCTCCAATTGCAGCTACGTTCATATGTATTGATTTACTTTACATTAACATTAAATATACG
>Ga0208260_1000550_pt1 | contig 13011 bp, 13 predicted proteins | sample CryBogCBH18Aug09_FD_184619 | JGI IMG/M metagenome (GOLD analysis project Ga0208260, IMG submission 184619) | Freshwater microbial communities from Crystal Bog, Wisconsin, USA - CBH18Aug09 (SPAdes) | ecosystem: Environmental > Aquatic > Freshwater > Lake | place: Crystal Bog, Wisconsin, USA...
CGTTCAATGTGGTCATACTCATTTCCATGTCAAAGCTATTAAATTTTTATCACTCTATTACCGTAAAATAACATAGATTAACAACTGCATAACTAATTCGATGAGCAGAAAACGAATTGATCATTAACGGTTATTTCAATGTAAATAAATAGAAACAACGATTTCCAAACGGCGAGCATCAACACGGAATAGATATTCAATTCAAGATTTGATGCTGATGCAAGTAAATTCCTATCAAATCCCAACCACCTGCCTAATTGACGGTTATGATTAACATGTGCAGGATGAAGTTGTCTCTGACGCGAAGAAGAAGGAGAAGAAGGTCGATTTCTCTATGATATCGTGATTTACTTTCAAGTTCAACATCCCCTCAAGTGGATCGTAAAACATTGAATTAAAGCTTTTAAAGTTATTATCTTGACCCGTAATTTCAAAAGATGTTCTCGATCTGACAAATTCCGTAAATTAATGATTAAATATTATTCCTTTAGAGTTCACGACGGATCTATTTCCCTTCAGAGGATTTAAGCCTACTTACGGAAAAGAACTCATTATACTCCGATGCGGTTTGTCGATCAACTAGCGCATGCGCTTGCATAAACGGTTAGCAGCGAGTTTTTTATTTTCGATGACTGATTGATATGGTCAGCAAATTCGGTAATAACTAAATATCGTAAAGCATGGTTAATGCATTTTCGTCTGGATCGTGCATCTAGGGTAATCAATTCCAGATATGTTCGGCGTTCTAGAAGTGATTTGTCGATCAATTAACAAACTGGTAATTACAGCTAATGACCTTTTCGATTCTTGTCATGTCAAGGGGTGAGTATATATTCGTCGGATGCGCATATTTGGAACATGCCTCATATATCTCCACCTTTCTTCGTAGATTGTCAATGGCGTGATATCATACATGCCGAAAATGCCCGGGCGCATTGTTTACTCTTCGTTTTTCTTTCCTTCTTCTGTCATTCAAGAGGACTGGGATTCCGTATCAAATGCTTGCAAAAAGAATCGTGTTCTCAGTCGTTGCCGAAATGTTGTTTGTTGCATAGGATTATATGTTCTTGGCATCCGATATCTCCATGCTAATTGACACGTATTAACCAGTTCACGAATTATAACTACCTGTTGCGCAATAAAAATTATTCCAAAGTGCAATGGTTACCTATGATTCGTTTAGTATGTTCTAAAAGGGTTATGTGTCGCAGCCTCTTGACAAGTACAACAAGCTCGTCTTCGTTATTAACGCATATCACCATTGGTGGCTGATTGCATTTGAGCGACGCGGGTATAGTAACCTGGCTAAAGACTATGTTTGGGTTTCAAGTCTTCTATCCTATGCATTAATTACATGACAATAAAAATAATAATCATCATCTCTGGTAATTGAAATGCTTATTTAAACCATTAACATCTAGAAGGATCCCCATTTCTATTGAAAAATTATTTAAATTTAATCGTTATAACGTTATTGACCTCAAATAGTTGAATTCCGATTTGAGTAATACACCTAAACGCTCATGCATGCTCGAGTTCAACAATCAATATGTGCGTATGTGCTTATGTGTGTCACCGTTATGTGTGTACTTTTTCGATGAATTAAGTTATCCAGTTATCCCGATCAAGTCCTCAAGTCAACAAATCATTTAATACGTATGCATGTCTCGAGCAGTATAGGTATTCTTGTCGGCTTAGGCCTAATAAACTTTATTTGCTTCACAGGCTTATTGCTGCTATGATTCCTTGCGTCCGTTCGGGTCGGAGGAACGAAGATTCAAATATGTCGAGTTTGTGAAAAAAAATCGTGGCTATCGTAAATGAATTAACATGTTGACAACCGCTTCAATGATTAATTCCAGGTATGTCAAGGAGGCCATTGCCATTCTCTGCAAAGAAGGCAATCTGTCGATAAGTGATTCAGAGCTAGTGCAGTATGACGATAGTGACATGGAGGTCATGCAGCAACCTGATACCTTCAACTGTGGGCCTTTCACGATCATGGTTCGCACTTTGTCCTATTCCTCTAAACGTTACTAGTAACGTATGAATTAACGGTTAACAATTCACGTACCCCGTCAATACTTTATATTTAACATTAACTCGGCGTCGATGTATACGTTGGCTTTTACGAGAGGACGCATGGTTGATTACTGCATTTGAACAGAACATGCTACTCATCGGGGCGGGGCTGATGGGAGGTCGCATCAGTGTCGAGTTTGATATAGATGAATTCCGAAGGTTTGAATCTGCATGAAACATTACCCAAGCTCCTGACTTCACTTCATATGCATAGTTGCGTGTGGCTTGATATACAGGAGGAGACTAACATGAGCCTCAGCATCGCACACATTCAATCCTACATGACCAATGGGGCAGCTTGTGGTACGGGCCGTAGATGCGACAGAAACCGAAAGTACAAAGTTTGTTTCAAGTCAATCAATATTTGTCAACGTCTATTTAATTGGAAAAAGATTACTTTTAACATGATGTACGCAGTACGCGCGATCTGACCAGGGCTACATCAACGCTCTGAATGAACTCAGCAGAGAGGGTTACGAGTTCCATCCAGATCTTCTCGTTCGTTTTTATTTCATGTTGATAGCTGATTCGCACCTGACGTGCATGCGTGTGAGTTAGATTGTTTGTTCTTTCTTTTGGCTTTGCAGCGCTCGCTAACTTTCGCATTCATAGACCTGTTGTCCTTGCATTTTCCTGAATGCTTTTAGTTATAAAAATTCCATCTGTGGTAGGTTGCTAAAATAAATGATGCAATCGGATTTGGAGTGTTTGCGACCAGAGTTATTCACCAAGGCGAATTTATCTGCGAGTACAATGGTGACCTGGTGACTGCGAAGGAGGGGAAGCAGCGGGATGAAGAATACAGACAGGTACGTGCATCGGAATGATTAATCTCGATTAACGGTGAATTATTCAGTGACATGATTGTAACCGGTTATCATCGTTCGTATTTATAAGTAAGATTAAATTGTAAAGAACAAGGCTACGTGAATATATAAAAAATCGAACAATAAATACTTCTTGAAATCACTAGCATTTGACCCGCGCCGCAACAAAGACATGATCCTGGCTGAATATGTTTCACTTGCTAAATTTATTTCATGTTCCTTGTGTGCATACATGAGTTTCATTTGATGAGTCGCCCAGCAGGATATTAATGCTTTCTGTCTAACATTTATATTACAACCAACGATGAATACGTTTATAGCTTGATGAGCAGCACAAGGTGGTTCACCCCCGCTGTTACCTCTACTATTTTTATTCTGGCATCGGTCAAAAGAAAATGTGGTTTGCAAATAATTTAATATATTCTTCCCTGTTGCTTGATCAAGTTAGTGAATCAACCAGAATATAGTGTAATTAATTTAGCTTCATAAATTTAACGGGTTATAACAGTTGCATGTATTTGATCAGTGGACCTGAACTGTTACTTGCTCATTGGTTTCACGCTTCAATTTATTATTAGCCGTTTAAGTAAACCTTTTATTATGATGATCATGTTGAATATATTATTTTATTTTTATAGCATAATAAATTAGCCTCCATGCCCGGTTCCTGCATTCATGAATCATGCAGGTCGCGTTTATTGCTTGCTTGAGCTAAGCTTGTTACGTATATATAGCTGGTATATTAACTGTACTGAGCTCGACATTGCAGCATCGACGCTACACGTACCGAATTTGGCGTTGGTCGACTAATCAATCACTCGGATATTGTGGCTCTCATCAACTTGAAAACCAAGCTTCTTTACATCGAGGGGAAACCGAGGATCTTTTTCGTTGCCACGGTTGGTTATATAAATAAAATTGACTAATGGTTATGCATCTTCATTCAAGCGTTGCCACCCTTAATTTGACGTTTGCTTGATCATAACCGGTTATTGAATCATCCGGTCATGACCGGTTAAAGAGGAACATGGCAGGCATATTGGTTGTGCATGAATCCGACATGAGTCATCATTAATTCCCCTGTCGTTCTCTAATAAAATACTCGAGCGCATTGACAAAATGAATGATGCACTCGCCACTCGTAAGTGCGAGCAGTTCTTAATGTTCACCGTCAATGAGTTACTTTATTGCAGTCTAAAATCATGGTGGGCGAGCAACTCCTGTACAACTACGGCGAAGACGACAAGAACTTCAAGAAGCACAATAATTGGGCATATACGACTCCAGAAGCTTATCACACAACCCAATACGCGGATACGGAGAGCGACTCCGAGTCGGACTCCTCATAATAACAACATAGTACATGTATTCTCTTCTTCTTCTTCAGAGATTCACTTGAATTCATTTGCAATTCGTCAATTAAATGAAATGTTGACTGATTACAACGCGTTCCTCTCAACGCCTGGTTGACTCATTGATTCCTTATCAATTTTTTTTTTTTGGCGGTAGCTCGATCATGCCGTTTAAAATATTACGCAGTAGTGTCGGGGATCGCAATGAACATAATTACGGTTTCTTGCTCATTGTGCTGCATATGTGAGCAACTGAGCATGCATGTATTTGTCTGGCTTCTTATACTGCAGCTGCATGCAAGGCTTACTGACCGTGGGCGTTGTGTCAGCTGTCAGCAATGTGAATTTTTCAACTTTATTTTAAAACCCGTTAATTTATTTTGGATCTGCATGATGCTTGGCCTCGTTGCGATCTCGATCCTTGATCAGACATGTATCTATCCATGTTCATGACAATGCCGACCAATCAATTGCACCGGTTGTAAAAGCATCAACTTGATTACTTGGACGCCACGCTATTACAGTTATTTTCTTGGTCGTAGCCGATTAAATTGAAATGAACAATACATTTAATAAAGCAACCGATGAACGCGTGACAAACCAAGTTGCCAGCGCTAGATTCCCGTCTTAATGACAAGTATCAGTTCATTAATTGTAATTAATTTACATTGCAGTTGATTGTTGCGTTTTGTCAGGCATCGGATTTTATCGAAATAAATAATAATAATAATAAAAATGAAAGAAGCGAGAGAATTAAATTAAACTGTAATAAACGACCAGAGGAAAAAGAACACAAAAAAACAAATTAACCGGATAAGATAACGACGTCATCAGGCACAGCGAACCGCTTCATCTGAAGGGTGCTCAGGTCTACTTCGTCATTATCAAGGAAGGGCTCAAAGTGAACCGAGCACAAGCAGCAGGGTGCCGTCAGCTGGACTCCAGCAGCGGGCGCCTCAAGGAGGTTGATATATGAACAACGTGTGAGATTATCACGCGTCGATCGTGCCCGACGAAACGTGAGTGTGATGGGGGCCTGGCATTCGCGGCGGGGTCCCTCGAGCCGAGACAGATCTTGATCAGCGCAACAAAGCTTCTCGATCCAGCCAACCTGGAGCCGGCTGCCAACCGTCTTTGCTCCTTCAGCGTGATATACGAAATATACCTACAAGTTTTAAGGTTGGATAAGTATACATGTGCCTGTCGAGCGGAACAAACAATAAAATGGGTCACGTGTATCAATTATTTTCGAAATATCGAGTAAATATAAATAAGCCGATGTGCGATCATATCCTTTTTCGTTATTCACAACGAATGATGGAAATAATAAATATAATAAATATAACCGTTAATAGAACTATAATTATGAAGCTGGTTCAAAAATGTCTCGCAACAAATTAAATTGGAGGACAATCAATTAAATTATGAAATGCGAAATCTCAACAAAATTCTGACTTAATTATTGCAAACACACCCGCTCTGAACGCCACGAATTGTTACTTGAGGCCCAGTATTCTGTGTCTCCAATGGTGAACGAAGCGATGGAACCGTCCTCGGCATGTTGATGCTTAAAGGCATTGGGACGTTCAGCCAGCTTTTCAGCTGGCTGCCGCTTGGTTTTCGACGCCGCTCCTAGCGATGACTGTTGAAATAACCCTTGAAACTCCTTCGTGGTTCCGCGCAGCAGTCTGCGCGAGAATGATAGCAACTATAGTAGTACGAAAGCGGACATTTAGCGATATAGGGGCCAAGTAATCATTGCATCGCACATTGTGAATAACTTAATTGGGTAAATAAATGACTTGATAGTCAGTTTATGTTGAAGGGTTCACGCATTGAATACTTAATTAACTTTTCCAGGTCATATATTTAATCATTAATTTGCGACATCAATCACACGTGTAGCCATGCAAGGAATTAATTATAAAAATATCTGCTGTTCGCTTTAATTATTATTAACGTTAGAAGTTTGTCGAATAAATTTCTTTTTCAACAACATAACCGGTTAAACGGAAAACTGATTAAAACAGGAAAGCTAAAGGGACCGACGCGAATGCATGGTTTATAAGGTTATATAAAAGCTCATAAACTATAAGGCCGTCATAACGAACCTTGGGTCGACATCGACACCGAAAATTTGTCGTTTCGTTTCTCGAATGCATTCTTGCATGATCTGACGGGCGGAATCGTGCCCATTCACGTGGACCTTGTTGAGTGAGGTCACGATGCGCTCGTATGCGTAGACCTGGGAATTATACCGGTTAATTTAATTGTGATGAAAAAACCAATCGCTTGTACCATAACCGGTTAATGAGTGAGAGGAAGTTGATAATTCTTAATGCAAGTGATTTATTGATCAAACCGACTGGTCGTGAACTGTACCATTGAGCGCAATATTCTCTGGAATATGCACTAAAGAGTGCAAGTTGGACTTCGTAGCAGCAGACAGTCCGAAAGCTCGCACAAATGAAGCTTGAAATTCTTCAATTGACGTCGAAAGCCATTCCAAATGATGCTCGTTGAAATAATCTACGGGAAATAAATAATGAAGCACCTTAATTGGGCAAACAGGGAAGCAATTAAAATGTTGAAATATCAAATGTTTAAAATAAAATATTCCAGATTTTTAAACGATAGCTTCACTGAAATACACGTACCTTGTTCTAGTATTATCGGGATCTGGACAACGTTATTCAGCACTTCTTGAACGTCGGGTTTCAATAGTCCGCGAAGCGCAAATTTTGCCACCCGCTTCATGAAGAGAGCCTACGAGAATTAGCTGAATTAATGAGAGATTGTTCTCTCTCCATTAAGATGAATCATAACAGGTTTTAAATTGCACGCACAATTCGATTATTGTAGTTATAACCGCAAACAGATTCTGCAGCTCGTGGCTTACCCTTAAATGCACTAATCTTCCCCTCTTTCATCGTCTTTTCGTCCGCAAACGTTGGATAGAGACTGGAACTCTAAACGAACGCCAATTAATTATGATCGCAGGAAGAAGTGACTTCAATGCCGACATTTATTTCATTTCAATATTTTACGCATGCAACATTAAGAATACACCGTTACAGCACTGGATAATAAGCTACTAGTCACAAAAAAAAAATTGAATGTTTCAGACCCAATGTTTCTTCATGCGTTCAGCGAAGACGTGGTATTCCTTCGGGGTTAGCGTCGACAGAATGCGCTCTGTCACGTCTAGCAGCACGCCGTGATCCACGATGTGCATTAGGTCAGGCGTGATCATTCTAAATTTGAATCGTTGTGGTGAATAAAATATATTGCTGTGTGCGTAAAAATTAAAGTGCCACGTTCAAATTGGCGATTAATGTACCAGTAATTAAGATTAACAAGTTTAATTAACGGTTAGATGCATGAATGATTCGATCCTGGCCGGTTTTCAGTGAATCATATGGAATCAAACCGGCCAAAGTCCAACCGCTTGAGGTGAATCAGTGTAGTTGTTCTAAAGGACAACCAGTGAGCCGGATATCCGTTACTTGAATTGTTATCAGTAAATCGAATTGAATTAACGGTTAAACGGTTAATTCTTAATTGGTGAACTCACACACATAGCAGTGAATTAACGATGAATGGCATAAAACGATCGAGGTGAAACGATGGCGACGAACGAAGGCATCACCTGAAGCCTGTACGTTGGTAGGCTCGTGTTAAGCGATCTTGCGGGACGCCGTCCACATGTGCGAGTTCGTTGAACGACTTCAATGCTGTGAGATAATATTTAATTTAATTAATATTCTTGAGGCTCGATAATGAGTTTAATTATTCAGTAAAATATGCTGGATTTAAATTATGACCTAAATTCAGCGGTTATGCAATTATTATAAACCGGTTATTATAAAATAATGAGAATAATTAGGTAATCATTCGCAAATGAAGCGTTAACTCGAACCTGTTGTCACGAATTCGTGGTCCATTAGCGCTCTCAGCCTTTCGTAGTCTTTGACCTTCATATTTTCCGTGATAAAGCACGCGGCTTTAACCTCCTCAGGCTCATCTTCGCCAACGGTAGCACCATTGGCATTCACAGTGGCAACTGGGAGAGCCCCCGCAACCGAAGAAGCTGCAACAACTGGAACCGCTGCAACAGATGCTGGTGCCGCACCACGCTTCGGTCGAGATGGTCTTCTGGTTCCATTTGCATTTGAGGAGGAACTTTGCACCGGCGGGGTAATCAAAGCCACAGAAGCAGCTGGGAGAACATGAGAAGCTGAGGTAACCACAGCGACATTGCGCGGAGCAAGTTTCTCAATCGTGTCGATCAGATCGGCTTTTATTGAAATCTCTGCCTCTGATAGTTGCTCCGCCGCAGTCCTTGACTACGAGCGATACAGAGTATGAGTGTGGTATCGAATGAAACAGTTTTAACACGGCTGACAATATGGATTAATAATAAATCTCGACGGTGTGGTTGGATGCTTCCGATGAAACGAACACGTTATACATTAACGATATAGGCTAACATTTCCCGCGTTCGAACCTGCTTGTCTTGTTTTGGTCTGGCCTGATATGGACAGATTTGACATGCAAGGTTGGCATTGTGATTTAAGTGCCCTGTGATCTTGGCAAGCGCAGGTTTGTCCGCGATTATCTGAACTACCTGCACACAAATATTTCTTATCATCTCACCATTTAAATGGGACGTTCGTCAAGGATAACGACTTGTCTACCCTATATTTATCGTACTCGATGCGTATAGAAAGCAATGCATTACGTATTTGCTATCATATTGTGTCATAACTGTTCACTGGTTAAAACGGTTATTCATTAATTAATAACGGTGAGTTACACATAATATCAAGCTGCATGTTAATTGCTTCTCAAACCGACACGGTGAAGTGCTTGCCTTTGTGCTTGAACCCGACTGTCTCCAAATGAACAAGCTCGGCAACAACATCATTGAGCGGGCGGTTCTCCACAAACTTGGATTCGCTTTCCTTTTCCATAATTCCAAGAATCAGCTGAAAGAAAGAACTACTAGTAATGAAACATACTATTTATTCACGGTTAATTATTACGAAACGGCGATGAAAAGACGGCAACTGCTCATTTATATTATTATGAATGAGAAACAATATATAATTAAAATCACACGAGTCATTGATGTTTGAATTACGATATCAATCAATTCACGGACGAACATTCAGTATATTTTTCGAACAAACGAGGTGCTGTCTCTTCAAGCGGCTCCAAGAATCGAGTAATTTGACCTAAAAAGTGAAAATGCTCACCATAGAAATTTAATTAAGTGATGTGACATGATTATATAAATAATAAGCAGGAACCCGAGTGAATGCTAGATTAATTATTATAAATATACCTGTAGTGCAAAACAATATATTATATAAAAGGCCTCTCCATAACCGCTGAACTGATTTTATATTGATTTCGATCGAATGAACGCCAAACAGAAGAAACCATGAGACTGAGATTAGAACTGCCGAATTGGAATGCATCGTAACCATCGGTCCAAAAGTCAATCGGAATGTCGATTTTCGTCGGATCATCACTGCGTCTATTCCACCAGCGCCGATAGATCTTACTGCTAAAGAAATCTGAAAGCGAAACAGCATTAAGCTCATTAGTGATTCCGCATAAATTATTATTTGATGACATAACCGGTTAGCAGAAAAAAATGGCTGTTTTGTTGTAACATGTGAATTATTTACAGCCAACATGTTACTGCGATTACCCATGACTGCCAAAAATAAATTATTTCTTGCATGCGTTGAATCGATGATAAATGAACGTTCATTTAATAAAAGAGCTTCGTGAGATCATGTATTATCAAGCTGTTCTCCCATGAGACATCGGCGTAATAAATACCGTTTCAAATCATTAACAGTTCTCAGTTGATAATAAGTAACCAAACCATCAACGACGTCAGGGTCTCCAGGAGCCGGCGGGTTGCACATCAGGGTGAAGAAGGCCGGGTCTTCCATTTGTAGCTTGAGCTGGAATTCCAATGGCACACGGACCATGCACTCGATTGCGTAGCCTGATAAGTTGATCAGGATGGTATTGCACGCCACGCATTTGGACTTTGATCGCCGTTCCTTCTTGAGAGCAGCCGTAATTGCTTTGTCAATTTTCTTTCGCAGGCGTGCTGGAGGCGTCTTCGGAGTTTGTGCGTTCTCAATCGCCATCAACTCTTCTAATGTGTCCTGTTGCAGAGAGTATCATTTAAAAGAATATTAATCTACTGGTGATGCCAAAGGGGCAAATAATGCATGATTACTTAACCGCCTTGAAAATTATACTTCATATAAAATTACATAATGGAACCAACCTGTTCAACCTTTGACACATCAATGACAGGCTGAAGCAACTTGCAATCAGGCTTGGGACAAATAACACGGATCAGCACAGGATCGGCTGCAAGCTGACGCTTCTGTAAATCCCCCCATTTTGAGGTAATTTTGAAAGGAGTGAGCTCGACGCCGGCTTCGAGTTGCGTTGCTGCCCGGACCATTCGTTGGAGACAAACAACAGCACCCATGGCTCTCTGAGGAAGTTGATACTCTGCCTTGAGCGCTTGCATTGCCCGCTCGATATCCTGCTGCATTCTCTTCTTCATGTCAGTTTCTGTCTGTCGCTCCACGAATAAAGTCATCGCTGCATCTGAGATTTCAGGATATTTGGGTGCAAAGCTGAGTTCGTTGAAGAGATGTGTGACATTCTTCACGTAGTCAGAGTCTTCCGGTGCAGTCTGCTGCGCTGATATCTCCGGATCCGAGTATGCTGAAATAACATTGTAATTTAGTTAGTATCACAATTAAATTAATTCATCATTCGTTAACTTGCCTGCTCGTATCGTTCATGAAACAAGATAAATATTTAATATTTTTATAAAGAACTGGTGGAATAATTCACTAAAGGATTATTATGAATCAGTATAGAACGTTATATCCTTTTAATTAAATTAATCCATGTTAACCAGTTCTAATCTTATCATGCAAATTCAGGATCTCACCCCGATAATCTGCCGAACCTTCCCACCGATGCAGATGAATTACTTTTATGTAACTGCTAGCGGTAACCGGTTACGTAGCTCGATCGTAGAAATTACTTAAACCTAACCCGTTAGTAATTCGGCTAGTGGAGCACCTCTAATAAATTAACATACTACTGCTGGTAATACATGGAAAGCTTTAGTTGTTATTATGACTATTTAACTACTCCCAAAAAGCGTCTAACCTGCTTACTTTGAAATAAAATAATTATTATTAGCATGCACAAACAATCCTTTGAACGACTCTAATTATAATCACCAGTTAGTTCGGCCAATGGTAACGGATAAATTAATGGTACCTTCAGCTAGTTCTAACCGGTTACCATAACCATGACATCACGATTAACGTTACCGCTCATTCTTAATGATATCTGCTAGGCCCTCACTCACTCACTCGATTAGTTAATATTATCTGACCTCATTTGATAACCATGAACGAATGTTCAATATCATTATCCTGATCATGCTTCCCTTGTATTCTCTCCTCTCCCACTCTCTTGCGAAGAATTAACTAAGATGGTATCAGCACTTTAATTACATTCATCGATTAAATAATAAATACTCGACAATTTTACAGTTAGCCGATTCCAAGTGAAATAATTAATCGTTAAATAAATTAAGTTACCCTTCGAATAAATCGTGAAAAATAAATTTCCTTGCATGAATAGATTATTTATATTTAATTATTCCTTTCAAATTTTTCTTGGAAATGATTAATGTAATTGACCGGTTAAGTAATGAATTAATTAATTTGACGTGGCAACTCAACTCGCGCTGCCACACGTAGATAATTCTGCCTCATAATTTCCTGAGTTAACATTGACTTATAGTTACATGCCATATGATGTATCTAATCGTATTATGATGAACACACCATGAATTCATCAATCAAACCTTCAGCTCCGGTCCCCAGCCGCTGCATCAACTCACGTACCGCTGTCGCCCGCTCTTGCCCGGTTTCATTTTCAGACGTTGCTGCCTCAGCGTCTTGATGCGATACATCCTGATCTTGTTCGAAATCATCATCTTCAACCTCCGCATCCTCCTCCGCATCATCATGAGACACAGTCGCTTCTTGCATTGCAGTTGGACTTTCCCCGGCCACTAAATTCTCAGGCGCCGAAGTAAGATAATCGTCGCCGAAACCAAAGTCGGCGTCATCGTAACGATCGGACCCTGCTTCTGGAACTGCGATGGGAACGGCAGCGGCGGGCTCTGAACTTATAGCATTTGTCGGCTCTCCAGCAGCTGGAACGATTGCCTGCGCTGATGTTGGTACCGCCGTAGGTTTCGTAACAGTATTTTGTAGACGCACTCGCAGTTGCTCCAACTGAGTCATCCGACGAGGCTTGACAATATTGTCGGAGAATCCGGCGGAAGGGTTTTTAGCATAAACAAGGAGTTGGTTGAACACAAACTTCAGCTCGCCATAGCTGTACTCGAATTTACCAAAATGCTTGGAATTGGGGTACGTAGAGGCGAATTTATCACAATCGTTTGAAATCTGGATGTGTTGTACGCTGCTGGAAGCCACGGTGAAAAAGCTGCCGCCGTGCACGTCTTTTAGTAGATCAAGCATATTGGAATTGGTGTACTGGTACTTTCGGTGAGCAGCAACACACATAACCTCCTCAGAGATGATGTCGAACAGCTTGCTGTCAAGTTCGTCGAGGCGAGTGATGCGTTCCTGTTCTGTTAGTTTCCCGAATGC
>Ga0208260_1000555_pt1 | contig 12906 bp, 7 predicted proteins | sample CryBogCBH18Aug09_FD_184619 | JGI IMG/M metagenome (GOLD analysis project Ga0208260, IMG submission 184619) | Freshwater microbial communities from Crystal Bog, Wisconsin, USA - CBH18Aug09 (SPAdes) | ecosystem: Environmental > Aquatic > Freshwater > Lake | place: Crystal Bog, Wisconsin, USA...
CGCACCGGGAGCGGTGGCGGGAATCGCGGCGGCCGACGCGGTGGAGGCGGCGCTGGTGCCGGCCGAGTTGGTGGCGGTCACGGTGAAGGTGTAGCTGGTGCCGTTGGTCAGACCGGTCACGGTGCAGCTGGTGGTGGCACTGGTGCAGGTGAACGAACCAGGGCTCGAGGTCACGGTGTAGGAGGAGATCGCGGCACCACCGGTAAAAAATGGTGCTGACCAGGACACTAGTGACTGCCCATTGTTATACGACGTGCCGCTCACCGTGGTCGGCTGATTCGGAGCGGTCGCGGCGACCGTGAAACTTTGGGATACGCCCGTGACTCCGAGATAATTCACGCCCGCAGCAATCGACGGCGTCAACGTACAGGTGCCGGGTGCAATGTACGTAACCGTAAGTCCTGAAACCGTGCAGTTCGAGAGCGTTGATGAACTCAGCGACTTTGTCCCGTCACCGTTCGAGATCACAGTAAAGGTTGCCTGTGCACCATCAAGTGCGCTGGTCGGAATCGTGAACGTCGGCGTTGTCGGCGTGGCCGCGTGGACAACTATTGACTGAACGACAGTCGCAGCGGCCAGATAGTTCGCGCTCTGGGGATCGTTGAACGAAACAGTGCACGTACCGACACCGACAAATGAGACCACCGTGCCGCTCGTGGTGCAGATACCGTTCGGACTGGAGGTCACGATCGGAGGGATGCCAGAGGTATCGCCCGACGTCGTTGCGTATGTACCGCCGAAAATGGCATTCGATGGGGCTGTGGAGTAGACCGTTACGACATTGCTTCCACGCGCGACCGAGAAAGTTTGCGTCACTGTTGGCGCTTTCGCGAAGTTGCCACTTCCCGCATCATCAAAGTTCAGAGTGCACTGCCCCGCCCCCACAAATGAGACTTGATTCGATTGGACCGAGCAGATTGTCGGGGTAGCCGACGAGACTACGGGAACATCACCGGAGGTCGCACTCGCACTAGGCGTGTACGGCGCACCGTTTACCGCCGCCGAGGTGGGCGCCGACGAAGAAATGGTGATCGTATTGGCCGCAAAGAGATAGAACGTCTGCAACACCGACACTGCGGCTGCCCAACTGGCATTACCTGGATCGGAAAAGCTAATACCGCACAGTCCTTGACTCAGGAACAAAATCGATCCGGAGGTTTGAACGCGACAGATATCTGTCGTCACTGACGCGTAGGAGGGGACATCGCCCGACGTTGACGTTGCGGCTGGCGTGTAGGAGTTACCGACGTACGCCGGCGACGGGGGTGTTGACGTCACCGAAATGATGCTGATGGGCTTTTGCACGGTGAGGGTCGTCGACTGCGAGAAACCGTCGATTGAGACGGTCAATGTGTACGTACCCGGCGCACTAATCGAACAGTTGGCGTAGGTTTCTACGCCCGAGGAATAGGAACCGACGCAACCACTCAGGACCCCCGGACCGCCACTTACCGAAATAGAGGATGTCTTAGGAAAGTACGACGTGACGACAATATTTTTACTGTCCTCGACACTTACGGCAGGTTGCGCGTAGAACGCACTCCCGGCATAGGCGCCGGAGGGTGGCGTTGTGAAGACCAATTGGGCCGCTGCCCCAGCGGCTGCGATCGGCGCCGGAGCCGGGTCTGTGACCACGAACGTGCTGCTGTACTGCTGGCCAGTCGACGTTTGCGTTACCGTCACGGTGATTTGCTGGGGCGCATTTGTCGTGCAGGGATTGGTCGAACTAAAGGTCTGCGTCGTCGGATTCCAGTACTGCACCCCTGACACGACTGCCGAGTAGCCAGAGGGTGCGGTCAGTGGAAGCGACGTCACCGAGGCGCCACAGGTCATCATGGCCTGAGTCGATTGCACCGAACTCGCCACGCGGCTGTCCAGTGACTTGAGGGCGGTATTCACGGTCGACAGTGACTGGTGCTGCGAGGAAGCCGAGAACGACGTCGCAAATGCGGCGAACAGCGCCACCGTGGCCAGAGCGAGAATCACGACGGCGAGCAGCACCTCCACCAACGTATCGCCACGCTCATTTGCGCAGGACGAAGCACCGGCCTCACGGGCCGCCAGGTGACTCCGGATAACTGTCGCAACGTTTTTCATGAATTCCATCTCAAAGAGTACCGGAGCAACCGACTAATTGTCTGTGAAATATCACAGACAGCGTGAGTGCACCGAGTGCCGGAACCAGACATTAGGGGACCAAAATGCCGAAGGCCACACCCTCGAGGCCCGCACCCTTAAACGTGGCTTGCAGTGTTGTCGTGCCGTTGGTGGGGGGCGTAACCCCAACCATGAGAGTGCCCGTTCGCTTGGACGTACTCGAACTTTGGAACGTCGATGTGCAATTAACACTCTTCGTGGGAGTCCCGGTGAGGAAGCTCTGCGGCGTGATGCCACCAGCCGCCGTATTGGTGTAGGTGGCGAGGTTGCAGGCATTCCCCATTGACGAAGTCGGCGTATTTGGCAACAATGAAAAGTTCAGGTTGGACTGAAACTGAATGTACTCGGACGGGTCCGTCGTTTCCGCGTCAACGCCGACCACTTCGTAGCCCGTCGCGCCGACACCACCGGGCGCCGTCAGCGAAATTTTGGTAAACGTCACCACAGTCGGCAAGGTCGACTGAGTGTTTTGATACAGGGCGGGATCGGTGCACGACGTCGTGCCAAATCCATTCGTAATAGTGGCGGTCGACGTCGGGCAACCAACACCGGTATAAAAAGGTGTTCCGTTGATGTCGTTGCCCATAAATGCGCCAGTCCACGTCGGCAGGGTTGCCGGAATAACGGGGGCACCTTGAATCTGTACATTGAAACTAAGTGAATAACCGCCCGGCACAGATTGCACCACGTTAAGACCGGCCGGGGACTGCGCGGCCGCCAAGTTGGCAGGAATTGATAGCAATTGAAAATTCATGAAGCAGAGTTTGGAGGCGTATGTTCCGGTGCCCGGTAACGCAAAATTGCAACTCGTTGTCGTTGCCGGCGATCCGAGTGAGGCTGCCACCGTTGAGTTGCTCGTTTCAGGAGCGGCGTTGAGCGTGAAGCTGTAATTCGTACCCGACGTCGGCGAGTGTTCCGTGATTACGTACGAGAACGCTGACACGCTGGTCGCGGCAATCCACGAATTGGTGATTGACCCGGCGCCACTGGCGCACGTTGGTACGGACGTACTGCACGTAACCGACAGGCCAGTAGGTGCCGCCGTCAGCACGTTGTAGGCGAGGGTCTGCGTCGTAGTCGCGCCGGCAACACACTCCTCACGCACCAGATTAACCTGGCCGGCCACCGACGCGGGGACGTAGTCATACGACACCAGCGTGTTGGTCGAGTCCCACGAAAGACCTAAGACTTGGGTGCCGCTTCCGCAGGGCAAGGTTGTCCCACCTGCACCAGTTGGCAGGGTCGGAATCGGATTCGTGGTCACGAGCTGCGCGCTCGTGACGTCAGCATTCAAGACCGCTGTGGACACCTGCGTGTCAGACGCGTTACCGAGGCGCAGTGCCACGCTCCCCTGCAGTTTGAACACGGCAACTAACCCAATGGCGAGTGTTCCCATGATCAACGGGAGAATCCCGATGACGATAAGAAGCTCAACCAACGTGAAGCCACGTTCTCCGCGACGGCGCACTTTCGTCATTAGGGGTGATTCACCTGAGCGTAAATGCCGTACATCGCGGAAATAAGGGCCACCGCCACGAAACCGACGACGACGCCCATCACGATAATGATCAGAGGTTCGAAGAGCGACGTGGCGCGATCAAGCTTCGTCTCGAGCTCACGGTTGTAGTACGAGGCCGCAACTTCCAACTGCTGGTCGAGCGACCCGGTTTCTTCCCCCACTCGGAACATCTGACGAGCGGCCCCGGGGAAGAGCCCCGTTCGAGCGATTGGGCCAGCGAGTCCCTGACCTTCCATCATTTCGTCGCGCACTTTTTCGAGAGCCACTCGGTACACGGCATTATTCGCCGAATCCGCCGTAATACCCATCGAACGCGGCAGGTCGACACCCGCGCGCAGCATGGACGAAAGTACTCGACAAACACGCTCGAGGATTGCCGTTTGAGCGAGGTCACCGACCAGAGGGAGCCGAAGCAGAATGCGGTCGAGGAATGCTTGACCGCGCGAAGATCGGCGCATCGCAATGAATCCACCAGAAATCGACAAAATGACAATGGCAATGGCCCACCACCACGTCTGTCCAAAGGCCACCGAATTGAGGAGGAGCTGCGTGATGAATGGCAACTTGGCGTGGAGGGATTTGAAAAAGACGACAAAGCGTGGCAGGACGAAATTACCGAGAATGATGATCGTCACGGCGGCCATCACCGTCACCACCGCTGGGTAGATCAATGCTGACGTAATTTTGGACCGAGCCTTCATGTCGCGGTCAATGTAGTCGGCGAGTTGGCTGAGGACACCGTCGAGGTTACCCGTGAGCTCGGCGGATTCCAGGATGCCAACGTAGAACGCGGGGAAGGCCTCCGGGTGAGAGGCTGCGGCAATGGCAAAGGTGTCGCCCGCACGCAGGTCATCGACCATTTGCAACAAAATGCCACGTAGCAATTTGTTTTGCGTTTCTTCGAGAATGACTTCCAGCGCTTCCATAATTGGAATGCCCGAGCGAATGAAGACCGCCAGCTGGCGCGTGAAGTTCATCACGTCTGGACGTGGCACCTTCTTGCGAGTGATTTCGAACTGGAGAACACTCTTCTTCTCGTTGAGCGTAACGGGCTGCAATCCTTGCTCGAGGAGCGCCAGGTGCGCCGCACCAGTGGTGATGGCTTCTTCGACTCCCTTGACACGCAAGCCCGTTGAGTCAATGGCCTCGTACCGATATTTGTGGAGTGACTTATCGCGGCCTTTGAGGAGGTTCATAGTGTGTACATGCTCCTAATCACTTCTTCAATTGTGGTTATGTCCTCATCGACCAAGCTGATGGCCTCTTGCCGCATCGTGCGCATGCCCTGCTTAATCGCCATGGTGCGGAGTTCTTCCTGCGTGGCCCAGCCCACGACTAGGCGACGAATCTCTGGCGTCATGATGAGGAGTTCATAGACGCCAATGCGGTCCTTGTAGCCCGTGTGACTGCAGAAGTTACAGCCCTTGCCGTGGAAGAACTGCTCCTTGGGCTTGCCACCACTCTGGTAATAAAAATCGAGGTCCTCGAGGGACGGTTCGTAGGCGATCTTGCACGACGGGCAAATTCGGCGGAGGAGACGCTGACCGACGATACCCAGCACCGATGAGGCGATCAGGAACGACTCAATGCCCATGTCGAGGAATCGGTGAAGAGCGGAGACTGAGTCAGTGGCGTGGAGCGACGAAATAACGAAGTGACCGGTGAGCGCCGACTGGACGGCAACTCGCGTCGTCTCGACATCTCGAATCTCACCGACGAGGATGACGTCGGGGTCTGCTCGAAGAATCGACTTCAGCCCCGTCGCGAAGGTGATACCGGCCTGCTCATTGGTTTGGATCTGGTTAATGTTCGGGAAGACGTATTCGACGGGGTCCTCAATAGTCATGACGTTGACCGAGGGGTTGGCGACTTCCGAAAGCGTCGCGTACAACGTGGTGGTCTTACCTGAACCGGTGGGGCCGGCGCACAGCACCATGCCGAATGGCGAGCGCACGAGCTTGGCGTAGTTCGCGTAGGTGTCGGCCGGCATACCCAGCGTGTCGAGCCGCTTCACCGATCGCGTCTTGTCGAGGATACGCATCACGCATCCTTCGCCCATGATGGTCGCCGCCGTCGCGACGCGCACGTCCACCTCAATGCCATCGATTGGAATGGTGAGCTGACCGTCTTGCGGACGACGTCGCTCGACAATATTCATGTTGGCCATGATCTTGATACGGCTGACGAGACCTGGTCCGATTGCGGCCGGCATCTGCAGGACTTCTTTCAAGGCGCCGTCAATGCGGAAACGCACTCGGACAATGTCCTCTGATGGCTCGATGTGGACGTCGGACGCCCGGTCGCGCATCGCTTGAATCAGAATACGGTCAACGACCTGCACTACCGGTGCGTCATCGGTGACAATCTCGGTCGTAGTGAGTTCTTGCGTCGGGCGACGCCGAGCAACTTCCACCGACTCGAAAACTTGAATCAATTGACTGACGCTGTCGAGCGCTTGGTAGTTCGAGTCGATGGCCCACCGAACATCACTCAGCGGCGCGAGAAGCAAAGTGACCGTCTTGCCAGTCAACTTAGTGAGCTCAACTCGCAACGAGTCAGAAGGCTCCGCCACCGCGATTAGCAGCACGTTGTCCACCTCGCGGATCGGCACCGCCATCAATTCGCGGGCCTTGATCTCGGGGAGGAAGGCGACCGCCGATTCGTCAATGTTGTCGGTGCGAAGGTTCGCGAGGTCGTAGCCGAGAAATGCAGCGAGCGAGTGCGCTAACGCTTGCTCACTCAGTGCACCTTGAGCGACCAATATTTCTCCTAGTAGCCCACCTTCGACGTGCTGAAGGTCGAGGGCTCGCTCCAATTGATCGGACGTAATCAGACCACTGCCGACAAGCTGCTCGCCGAGGCGCGAACTCGCGCCCTCGGGGCGGGGAGAGTGATCAGTGGGGCGCGGCACCTTCGGCTTCAAGATTGTCTGTACGGTCGACGAAGAGGGGGCCGTCGACTCCGGAGACTTGTCCTTGCGCTTTACAAATGCCATAACGCCATCCTACGGACATACCCGTTCGAGAACATAATTTTTTGCCCTCCATGCACCCGCCGTTTACCTTCGAACTAAGGAATTGCACAGGCAATCATGACCCCGCCTTTCGAACAATTGCGCACAGGGTGAAGGGCACACCGCGGACATTTGCGAACAGCTGAACAGCTTGAAAATAGGGACAGTGGTCTACCTGCTTCCCATTTGCCGACATTTGCGCACACGTCGCACCCACGTCGAAACAGGTTGTTCATCTGTGCGCAATCGACACAGCGAGCGTGAGATCAGCCTCCCTCGCACCAGTTCACCTGTGCGCAATCGTTCTTTTCGGCAATAGCACCCGATTGAAGGGCTCGATGTCTAAAGTTGCAGAATGCCTCAACCACTTCGCGGTGATGAACTGTTGTCGTGTCTTCACCGAGTTTCCCTCAGTCGAGGCGCCCCGGAACCGATTGTGACCCGTTCCACCTCGGTCGAACTTCGACAGCGCGGACGCATCGCCGAAGCGTTCCGCGATCAGGTCCTTGCGTCTCTGCGCGCCACATACGACTGCGCCGTCAACACGTCAGCTGACGAGAGCGTAGCTGCACTGAGCGACGGTATCCAGCTACTTCTGCGACCGACGTTGCCGGACGTCAACGGCCGCCGAGCGCGAGTGCACGGTCTATGGCGAACCGGAAAGGTTGATGGGCGATTCACGTATGCGCCGTTACTCATAAAGAACAGTGAAGTAGCCGAAGTGGCCACGTCGCGCACCATGCTTCGGAGCACACTGGAGACATTTTCCCCCGTCGATGCGGACATCATTGACGGCGTCGGCCCCCGTGGCACACCGACGGTCACGCGGAGCGGGCTCGCCCTCGCGCACGCCCTTCGCGTTCTCGACGACTTGGGCTTCGCCGATCCTTCCATGCTTGCCGCCCTCGTCGACCGAAACAGCGACGTCTGGTGGTTCAGCCTCAGCGCCTCAACAACCCCTCGCTTTTCACTGTCTCACTACGACGTCGAATTCGCCAAACGAGAAACCGTCCTCGTCGCGCACGAAGCGTGGGCCCGCGACGGTGGCCCCTACCCCACCACGCCGTACTGGCACCGAGACTGTGAGGACTGTCCGTTCCACGATCACTGTCGGGACGAGTTAGAGCGCAGTGATGATGTCTCGCTCGTTCACTACACGAATCAGACTCAGCAAGAGGCCCTGAAGTTAGCGGGGGTCGTGACGCGTCGCGATCTTGCCTCGCTTGACGCCGTCGCCGCCGCCCGCCCCTCGTCGAACGATGATGCCCCGTTGGCCTCGCGCCTCGCGAAGAGCGTCGAGCGTCTCGACTCGCTCATTTACCGCGCTCGGGTTGACGTGTCGGGCTCCTTCCTACGGGCGCTCGCCGTTGACGATATTCATTGTCCGACAGCCGACGTTGAGGTTGATGTGGACATGGAGAGTTACGACGACATGACCTATTTATGGGGTGCGTCGGTTCGAGTGACGCGTCCGGTTCCTGGGGTCACCGACGGTACCCAGTCGTTTGTCACCTGGGACGGCCTGACCCCGCAAAGCGAAGCCGCCGTCTTTCGTTCATTCTGGCAGTGGCTCAACGACCTTCGGGCGCACACCATTGCTATGGGGGCAACATTTGCGGCGTACTGCTTCTGGGCTCAGGCGGAGGACTCCGCCATGGACCGAGCATTGGCGACCTTGGGGTCGGACGCCGTCGAGCACGCTCAGTTGGCTGATTTCCGATCCACCTCACCACCTCAGTGGATTGATCTCCACGACGTCGCGAAGCGCTCAATCCAAACCGACGGTCCGTTAGGACTCAAGCACCTCGCGAAGGCCGCTGGCTTTTCGTGGCGCGACGAGAACCCCAGCGGAGAAGCCTCCATGGGATGGTACGAGGTTGCGGTGAGCGACTCGCCAGACGCCCCCTCGTTTCGCCAACGGCTGCTGCAGTACAACGAAGATGACTGTCGGGCCACGGCGGCGCTTCGTGATTGGCTCAATGGCCCCGCGAAGCTCCTGCCCCATCGTGACGACCGAGAGTTGTTTCCGTTGTCTCACTAGGCTGGCGACGTGCCAGTTGCCCGCGACACCCCGCCGTCTCGCACCGGCTACGTCGTTGGCTCACTCTGGGCAGCGATTGGCATTGCCCTGTTGTGGCCCACCGCTCGTGGCGCAACCGCGCTCGCACATCACCACTTCACTCGTGGCTGTGTCCTCGTAGCCGGTGCGGTCATTGGTCGCGCGGTCACGGCACGCATGATGACCTTTGTGCTCGACCAGTTGACGGCGTCGCAACGTCATCAAGATCGCCTGGCTGTGATGTCGCGGGTGGCTGGTTCGCTGCCCGCTCCCGACGTGATTGCCTCTCTGTTGTGGGCGAGCGAGCACGCGAGTGGAGGGATTGCCCTCGACTCCCTTCGAGCCGGCGCTGGCGTGGCGGTGGCAAACGGTGTGCTCATCTTTGTGTTCGGTGGATGGCAGTCCGTTGCGGTGGTCGTGGCACTCGTCGCACTCGCCATCCCCTTCTATCGACACGCGGGCATTGTTGCCCGTGACGCCGACGCCATTTTTCGTCGTCAACGCAGCGATCTGACGCAACGTCAACTCGAGCTCCTGACCAATAGTCTCGAACTCCGAGCACTCGGGGCCGTCGAGTTCGGTGCCGACACCGTGGCGGCACTCTCAGACCGGGAGCACCGCAGTGCCCTCAAAGCGATTCGCGCATCCCTAGGTTCATCGCTGGTGACGGAGTTTCTTGGCGGCGTAAGCGTCGGCCTCGTTGCGATGATCGTTGGCTTCGGCCTCCTTCGGGGACACGAGCTTCTACCCTCCGCCCTGTTGAGTATTTTCGCGAGCGCCGATCTCATCGGTTGGATTCGTCGCTACGGCGTCGCGTTCCACCAACGAGAAGCAGTAAATGAAGCTCGATCGGCCCTCGCCTCCGAAGGCCCTTCCACCACTCGTCCGCCCAGTGGAGTGCTCGTGGCTTGCCGCCAACTCCAAACCTCGGCGAAGGCTCAGCCAATATCGCTCGAACTGAAGTCTGGCGATCGCCTCGCACTTCTCGGACCCTCCGGAAGTGGCAAGACGTCACTGGTCGATACGTTGCTAGGTCTGCGCACGCCGACCGCTGGTCAGGTGACCCGGGGCGAGATTGTGATTGGGCGTGTCGCTATCGAATCGCAATTGCTTGGCGCAACGGTGCGGGAAAACCTCAATCTCGCGGCAGGTGCCTCCGACGATGAGTTGCGGCAGGCGCTTGCTGAGGTCGGTCTCGATCTCCCGCTCGACCGGATGCTCTCGCCAGACGGTGCCGGACTCTCGACCGGTGAACGTGTTCGGGTGGTGCTCGCTCGCGCGTTTGTGCACAACGCGTCGCTCATCATTCTCGACGATATTGGTGGCGTGCTGGACTCGACAGCAAGGGCCGCCGTGCAAGCCGCCATCGCCCGTCGGATGGCCGTCGCGGTCATCGAGTGCAATGTCGATGAGGCCGTGTTTATCCGCCCCCAGGCGACGGTGACGCTTCCATGAGTGAAATCCGTGCTTCGTTACAGTCCTGGCGGCAACGAGCACGCCCCGAGCGACGCATGCTCCGTCGCGCTCTCATCAGCGGGCTCGGTGCGTCGCTCGTCTCATCGTGGCTGCTGACGGCTGCCGTAACGCTCCTCGTCTTTAGCGCCACTCGCCCGTCGTGGCAGCGCGTTGCCGTATGGCTCATCGTGGTGGAAGTCCTCGCCTTCCTGCGAGCGCCCCTTCGCTTCGGCGAGCGCATGTCATCGCACTCACTCGGGTACGACGCGGTCACCACCTGGCGCCGCTGGCTGATGAACACCGTTGGCCACTGGTCCGCGGCCACCTGGACAAGGTTTGGCACGGGTGACGTTGCCGACCGAGCACTTCGAGACTCCGACGCGCTAAGTGACCTATGGGTGCGCGGCTTCTTGCCACTACTGACCGCATCCGCCACCTTGCTCGTCGGGGACGCGGTTATCGCCCTCCTGACGTGGGGCCGCACCTGGTGGCTAGCCCCCGCACTCGTCATGGTGCAGGTGATCGTCGCACTGGCCTTGCGCATCACTCTTGCGGTGCTCGGCGCGACCGAGAGGGCGGTACGCACCCAACAAGGGCTGCTCGCAACGCAGATAATTGACGGAGCCTCAGTTGTCCACGATCTCGCACTCCTCGGCGCAACCGCCGTGGTGAGCGACCGAGTGCGCACCGCTCTCGGACCAGTTGAGCGGTGGGAGCGCCGTTCGTCTCGGCTCGGTAACCTCAGCACACTCATCGCAGTGGTGTATTCACTGTTGTCCCTCGGACTTATCCTGCTGGCCTCGCCCTCATTGCGTCCGCTTGTTGTGGTGGCCGCCACCTGGCTCGCCCTCGGCGGAGCCGATGTGGTGGATGCCGCTCACCAATCCCTTCGGTCACTGATCGCGGTCAGCGCAAGCGGTGAGCGTCTCGATGCGCTTGATACCCATCAAGCGGACGGCGTGCTCGAGTGGCCCACGGCGCCCTCCTTTGCGGTCACCGTACAAGGGCAGCGGCGCGCACTTCCCCCTGGCCTTCACTTGGCTATTACCGGTCCGTCGGGCGTGGGCAAGACCACATTGCTGGAGGCCCTCGCGGCACTTGGCGACAGCCCATCACCTCTCACCATTGACGGAAGCAGTGCCTCACTCTTCAACGAGGCAGCCCTGCGTGCCGCCATTCAGTTTGTGCCGGCCAACCCGCAACTTGTCCGCGGCTATGCGCGCGACGTGCTCGGCATGGGGCGTCCGGTACTTGAGGGAACGTGGCGACAACTCGCTGCGGTGGGCCTGCCACTCGATCCCGATCAGCGAATTGAGCAACTGTCTCGAGGCGAGCGACAGCGTTTCGCTGTGGTACGCGCCCTTGCCACGTCACCACTCATTGTGCTGCTCGATGAACCAACCGGTGGTCTGGGCGTTGAGGACACTCAAGCAATGCTCCGTCTGCTTGACGACACCGGTGTGACCGTCGTCGTCGCGACGCACGACCCACTCGTCATCGCCTGGTGCGATGACGCACTCTCGCTGGGTTAGCCGTTCAGCGCGCCCATGGCGGCGGCGTGATACCGATCACCCGCAACGGCCTCCAATGGCACGGCGGTAACGAGCGCGTCCATGTCCGCACTCGTCAGCGTGACGTCAGCGGCCGCGATGTTTTCACGCAACCAACGTCGCCGCTTGGTTCCCGGAATCGGGACGATGTCATCGCCTAACGCGAGCACCCACGCCAATGCCAGCTGGGCCACCGTGATGCCCTTCGCGTCAGCGATCGCGCGAAGGGCCTCGACGATTACCAAATTCTTCTCTCGGTTCTCGCCTTGGAATCGTGGATAATTCGTCCGGTTCTCTCGCTCGCCTGCCGTGATAGTGGCGGCCTCATTCGTCAAGAAACCCCGACCAATCGGACTGTAGGCGACGAAGCCGATGCCGAGTCGACGACAGGTCTGCAGCTGGTCTGCGGCGATTTCGCGAGTCCAGAGCGACAGCTCGGACTGCAGGGCGGTCACGGGGTGCACCGCGTGGGCCCGTTCAATGGAGGCGGACGACGCCTCCGAAATACCGAGGTACCGCACTTTTCCGGCCTCGACGAGTTCCTTCATTGCGCCCCACGTCTCTTCAACTGGCACAGTACGGTCGACGCGGTGCTGGTAGTACAAGTCAATGACGTCGACACCCAATCGCTGGAGCGACGCGTCACACGCTGCCCGAACATACTCGGGCGTGCCGTTGATACGCACCGGTGTGCCGTCGGCGAGTCGCTCATTGCCGAACTTGGTGGCGAGAGTGACCTCATCGCGTCGACCCGCAATAGCCCGACCAACCAACGTCTCGTTCGTGAAGGGGCCGTACATGTCGGCGGTGTCGAGAAAGGTCACGCCGCTATCGAGGGCTTCGTGAATTGTGGCAATCGACTCCGCGTCGTCGGCAACGCCATAGAACTCGCTCATTCCCATACAGCCGAGTCCCATGGCCGAGACGGTGAGCTCATGGCCTAATGTGCGCTGATTCATGTCAATCTCCATGTGAATGTAGTCACAACCCTTATTTTTATTGAGTGTACTTCACGATGCCTCGGGCAAAAACCCACTAAATTTTTTCCATTGGTCGGGGGGACCAACGAACGCGTAGCCCGCTTGCTCTTCGGAGTAGGCGGGCTCCTTCGTTAATGCTGGATGCCGCCCCTGCCCTAAGGTGCGAGTGTGAG
>Ga0208260_1000560_pt1 | contig 12887 bp, 23 predicted proteins | sample CryBogCBH18Aug09_FD_184619 | JGI IMG/M metagenome (GOLD analysis project Ga0208260, IMG submission 184619) | Freshwater microbial communities from Crystal Bog, Wisconsin, USA - CBH18Aug09 (SPAdes) | ecosystem: Environmental > Aquatic > Freshwater > Lake | place: Crystal Bog, Wisconsin, USA...
ATACCAGTCGTGGATTCGTCCGGTTCTAATGCGAATGTAACAGTTTTAAATACTTTTAGATCGTCCAGTTGGTTAAACCAGGCTACAAAGTCCTCTGGGTGTAGCGCGTAGGTGCGTAGCCAAGTGTCTAATCGGATGCGTTGGTAGTTCACAGTTGCTCCCCTAAATTTATATCTACCCGGTCGGTCAACTCGTCTACCATTGTTACCGGGCGCAGTTCGTGGTTATTGAACGTATATATTTGTTTGGTTATATCGTCCACTTTTAAAAGCTCCTGGATTAGTTCTGCTACTGTCATACTACCTCCACTATTGGCATTTTGATAACGTGAAAAAAACTACTGTTATCACGGGTAAATATTCCTGAGTCGGTTGGAATTAGATCGTAGGCGGTAATATAAAAATATTGTCCGTCACTATAAAAGTTAATATCAAATTCAAATCCATCACCCAGGTTAACCGAGTCCCACTCGTCATAATCGGTGTAATGCCCTTGCGGGCAGTAGTCCATTGGATTCAATGTATACCCTTTTGCTAGCACTTTTTTAAGTATTGATCGTTGTAAGTTGTTCATAATTTGTTGTACCTTTCGACTATTTCTTCATCGCTAAATTTTTCTAATCCTGCATATCCATGCGCTAACATACTCCACAAGAGCGCGGTTTTCTGGTCATTACTACTCCACTTCTTTAATTCTTTATCAATCAAAGCGTGTATCATTTGCGCGCGCGTAACAGTTTTTGGCTTTTCTATTTCCTCAATCTCCATAATTGAATAGTCGTGAAATAATCTCTGCATATCGCCGTGCGCGACTGCATCCTCGTTGTTATCAAATATGCCTATTGATCTAAAACCATCTACTGGGTTGCCTGTAATTATTGTGTATTTCATTTTTCATTCCTTTTAAATATTGTTTTAACTCCGGCAATAGCGACAATAATCTCGTCACAATTCGGGTCAACTTTCAAATCTGCACAAATCAATTCCCAGTCATTCGAGAGAATCCCTGGGTCAAGTCTTAGCCACGCGCCCCTTTTGAGCACTGTATAACCCGCTTCTTTTAGTTCATTTTCTGTAATCATTATTAGATTTCCTCTATATCAATCAATTCAAAATGATCGCCTTCTACTATGTCATCGTTGTTAAATAGAATTTCTCCTTTTGATATTTCATCTTTTAATTCTTGCTCACTATTCGCTCGTACTTCTTTCCAGTAATAAACTGTTTCACTAGCTCTGATAATAAATTTTTTCATTTTGTGTTTCCTTTCGTTACTATTCCATTATTGAAATGCGAGCCGTTTTTCTATGCGCCCGCGCTTTACTCGCGCAAATGCTCGCGCGCCCTGGTAACTATCAAATTTTTTGTGCTCCAAATAATCTCCGACAATCGGGCACTTTTCCGTGTAGTAAACAATCCACATTTTTTAATTCCTTTTTCGTTACTATTCCAAAATTACCAGGGCGAACCCTGGCGCGAAAATACCCAGGATTTCTCCTGGGTTTAATGCTTTAGTATTCCTCACAGTAATCCTCTAAGCTCGTCACTAGTCCATCAAAATCCTCGGATGCGCCCAGAATTGATGCGAGCGAGTAAACGATCAGGCGGTCGTACTCCTCACATAAGCTCTCTAAATACTCCCGGCGGTCTTTGAATCCGTTTAGTTGGTATTCGTTCAGTTCTAAAGTTTCCATTGTTTAAGCTCCTAATAATCTGGGGGTTGAATAACTCGGATAATTTCGAATTGGTGTGTTTTCCTGGTACTTTTCCTGGATATTTATAATCCACCCGTTTTGTTTCGCGGTCTCCATGAATAGGTGCGCGTCACAATCTTCCTCTAAATAAACCCGGTCAAGTCGAGCGTATGAGTACGGGCTTATTTTGTTTTCTATGTCAAGCTCCACCAAATCGGAGAATTCGACCTCTAGCCACCCGTGCCCGGGGTCTGCGTGAAATGTTAGTTTTTTCGTTTTCATTGTTTAAGCTCCCATTAGTTGATTGAATTGAGCCGTTAAAAGCTCCCACAATCCGCGCTTGCGCGTGGACTGTGAGCGGTTCTATCGTCTGGCCTCTGCTCGTCCCTGGTCTATCAATCTACGCGCTTCCTCGCGGTTTTCCTCTGGTTCGTCCATAACTAATTGAACGAGTACGCGGAAATCGTCCAATAGTTGCGGGCTTTTCTCGTACTTGTAACCCGCTTGAATGTATGTGTTTTCTGCGTGTTTCATTGTGTGGCTTTAGTTAAAGTAAGCGCGAGCAATAGCGCGGGGGAATTCACGGCGGGCGAGTTGTCTAATACTGTCCGCGGTCTTTGAATCTTCGCGCCAATAGTTCCATAATGCGCGAGCGCATACGCAAGCAACTGCCTTTCTGTATTCGGTCGGAAAATATTGCCCTACACAATAACCAATTTTTACAATCCCGTCATTTGTTGCGGTAATGGTTAAACGCCCTGAGAATGCCTCCTTTGATGCCTCTATTATTTCCTCGGCGGTGATGCCTGAAAGCTCTACCCGGCGAAGTAGTGCGCGGGCGTGGTTTAGGTCTTTGGTTATGTTCCTGGATTCGGCGCGGTATGTTGCCCGGCCTTCGCTATCGTCCCAACTTCTAACATAATCGCGGGGCTCTAGTCCTGGTCGTTTGTTGGCGAAGGTGTAAAGCGCGTTAATAATTTGGTTTTTCATGGTTTAAGCTCCTTTGATTTGGTTGAGTATTTGTTGAATTTTTGCGGTTACCTGGTCCGCGTGCTCCGGCTCTGCCTCCGGGTCGGTGAGCAGTTCTAGGGTTTCGATCAATGCAAAATACATCGCCGGGGCGAAGCTCTCCAGGTGTTTCATCTTGAGCGCGGGAGTAGCTCCGAACAAATCCCCGGTTGTGTCTACCTGGGGTGCGTTTGGTGAGTGCGTAAGCGTAAAAGCTCCGGCCTCGATTTCTATTTGGTTCATTGTGTAACCTCCTGAGGTTGAAAATATAAGCGTACCTCGTAGCAGTCCGCGTGCAGTCCGCAAATATCGCACACACAAAAATCTGATTCTTCGCTGATAACGTCAAAATGTCCGGATACCGGGAGCGAATCAACCCAGGCGTTTAGCTCGGCTTCCTCCTGGTCGTTTAGCCCGGAGTAGTCTCCGTTTACAAGCGCCGGCAAATAGTGCCCGGCCAAGTGATAGGTGTAGTGGTCGAATTTCATAATTAAGCCCTTGCGAGTAAGTAAAAGAAAACCGGGCAAAGGAAAGCGGAAAGCATACCGAGCGCGAGCAGTGCATCATTCAAAAGCTCTCCGGCCTTTGATCTTTGCTCGTGGGCTTTCCTGAGTTCGTTTGTGTTTAGGTCGAATCGGTCGGCTACATAGAGCAGGGCGAAATAATATTGCGTACCCTCTTTTAGTTTCTTGTCGATCAACTTTAGCGCGGTGCGTGGGATATATTGCATTTGATGTGCTCCTTTAGATTGTGATTAGTGGTTGTTTTACTTCGATTTGATAACCCAGGGCTTTGATCGTTTCGAGTGCCTGGCGGGTTAGCGTTTTAGTTCCGGCGAGTTTGGCGAACAGTTGCGCGGTGTGGCATACCGGGCGAATAGTTTGCGCGCCGTACTGGTCTTTTATTTCGACTGTTATTGATTTCATTTTTTAAGCTCCTAAGTATTGGGGAACAAGTCCCCAAGGGTTCAAACGGTTGTCGGCTCGCGGAATAGTGCCAGTTCATCCGGACTCATAAAGCGCTGGAATAGCTCGGCAAATCCCTGCTCTAATTTGCGAGCATTGTTAGTGTCTGCGTAGTAGTAAGCCTGGGCGATAGCAGTAGCGAAGCTCCCGGCGTTTGCTCTCTCCATGCGGTTAGCTGAACGCCTAAAAGCCTCTGATTGTTTGATCTGTAATAATTGTTCGTTTGTCATTGTGTAAGCTCCTTATTGAATGAATCTTGATTGTATTGCATTTAGTGATAGCAATATATTGCATTCACATATATATAGCATAATAGAATCGTGCCAGGTTTTAAAATAGTCTTACAAATCAACAACTTAAGAGGCCGACCAAAAACCCTATGCTATTGACTAGACAAACTTAATAGAAAAATACAATCGGGTTGTTGTTTGATTGTTTTGCCTGGTTTTGAGTGCGCGGGCTTGTTTGGTTGCAGTTCTGGTTATGTTCTGGTATGATTCCGGCCATCATCAATAGCGAAGCGGAGCAGTCTAAATGCCGAGAGCAACAATAAAAGAGGAGATTAAAAACAATCCGTTTGTGGATGTGCTCGGAGGATTGGGCAAGGGATTAACACCGAAACAAAAAAGATTTGCTGAAGAGATAGTTAAGGGAGAGACGGGAGCAGGAGCATACCGGAAAGCATATAACCCAAAGGGAAAACCCAAAACAATAGCTAATGATGCGTATAAACTAAAAAGCCGTCCTGATATAAGCGCGACTATCGAGGCCATAACCAGGGCAAATGAGGTGATGAAATACCAAACCGCAGAAGGCTTACGCTCATTGGCCGTATCTACCCTGGTAGACGTGCTTACAAACCCTGAGACTTCCCAGGCCGTGAAAGTTCAATGCGCCCGCACCATTGGCACAATGACCGAAGTCTCACTGTTCACGCACCGAACCGAATCAAAGGTAATCCATAGCTCAGAGGATATAAAGGCCAAGATATTAAAAGAGATTAGTTCTCTAATGAATAGCTCAGCAGAAGATGTAATCGCTCGCGATGCTGATTCGCTATTGAATGAGTTAACCGCGCCACAATCAACCGAACACACGCAGAGCGCGAACGAGCAGGAGCAGGAGGACGGGGAAAATTTCCAGGACGCGCAGACGCACCCCGCCCCGACCCCCACTTCAGCTCAAACGGAGTCACTAGCATTCACGCATACTATTCCAGACCCTCTGTCACCATCCATAGAGGATGACCCCCTTGGTCTTAAATCAACATAGTCAAAAAAAATATATAAAAAAATGCAGAACTATAGAACTGAAGAATGCAAGACTATAGGACTGAGGAGCAAAGCGATGGACGAGATTAGTAAGTATTTAGCATTAATGGAACGCAAGAGACAGCGTTTAATTAGAACTATTTTAGGGGGTCATCATAAACGTTTCATATGCCACCCCACTAAAGTACTAAATCCTAAAATGATTGCAAAACGAAAGGATCTAAATTACGAACAGTGTTTAGAACTTAAGATGACAAAAAACCAGGCAAACGTATTTATATTTATAGATGAGTATTGGAAGATGAGGGGATATGGGCCGACTGTGAGAGAGGTGATGGAGCATAGGAAGAGTAAGAGTTTGGGGAGTACGCACGAGATAATAGACCGGCTGATAAAGCTTGGAGTGCTGAAGAAGGTGAAGGGGATGGAGAGGAGTGTGCGCCCGGTGTATATAAACTTTAGGAATTTAGATGTCCCAGATTGAAGAGTTGTTATCGAGGTTGCCGGCTACCGAGCAGGAGAAGTTCTTAAAGCAGATGACGGAGTATAAGGATGCGCTTCAGCGGGAGAAGTGTCAGCAGAGCTTTTTGGATTATGTGAAATATATGTGGCCGGGGTTTGTGCACGGCAGACACCACGCGGTGATGGCTAAAAAATTTGAGGAGGTGGTGCATGGAAATTGTAAACGTCTTATTATCAATATGGCTCCTCGGCATACTAAGTCTGAGTTTGCATCTTACCTTTTGCCTAGTTGGTTCCTTGGTAACTATCCTGATAAGAAGGTTATCCAGTCGAGTAACACTGCCGATTTGGCTGTTGGCTTTGGTAGAAAAGTTCGTAATTTGGTGGATAGCGAGCAGTACGATTCTATTTTTCCTGGTATTGCTTTGGCTGCTGATAGTAAGGCCGCTGGTAAGTGGAATACCAATGCTCAGGGGGAATATATAGCGATTGGTGTAGGCGGTACGATGACGGGTAAGGGCGCGGACTTAATGATTATTGACGATCCCCATTCTGAACAAGAGGCGAGACTCGCCCAGGGAGATCCGACTGTATTTGATTCTGTGTTTGAGTGGTATACATCTGGCCCGCGTCAGCGTTTGCAGCCGGGCGGGAGGATTGTGATCGTGATGACCCGGTGGTCGGATAAGGACTTAACTGGGAAAATTTTGCGTAACGCCTCCGGCGAGGATTGGGAGGTGATTGAGTTACCCGCGATTATGCCGTCTGGTAATCCGCTATGGCCGGAGTTTTGGCCACTCAAAGAATTGATGGCGGTCAAAGAAGAGATCGGTATATATAAGTGGAACGCTCAGTACCAGCAGCAGCCGACTGGCGAAGAGGGTGCAATTATTAAACGGGAATCGTGGAGAAGGTGGAAGAGTGAAGTACCGCCTCCTTGTGATTTTATTATTCAGAGCTGGGATACGGCGTTTACAAAATCGGAACGGGCGGATTACTCTGCGTGTACGACTTGGGGTGTTTTTAGTTTAAACGAAGACCCGACAGATAAACATATTATCTTGCTGGATGCATATAGGGATAAGCTTGAGTTTCCGCAACTTAAGAAAGCCGCGCTGGAAGGATATAAAGAGTGGCAACCGGATGCGTTTATTGTTGAGGCTAAGGCAGCTGGTGCGCCGCTTGTGTTTGAATTAAGATCTATGGGAATCCCGGTTAGCGAGTACACTCCTACCCGTGGCAATGACAAATTTGTACGTTTAAATAGCGTGGCCGATTTGTTTAATTCAGGAAAAGTGTGGGCACCTGATAAAAGGTGGGCGGATGATTTAATTGAAGAGATGGCCAGGTTTCCGAACGCGGAACATGATGACTATGTGGATAGTTCTAGCCAGGCTCTGATTAGATTTAGGCAAGGTGGGTTTTTAAGATTGCCCAGCGATGAGGAGGAAGAACCTCAATACTGGCGTAGACGTAAAGCATATTATTAAGGTGATATATGTTAGATAAAGCATTGTATTCAAACGTTCCTCAACTCAATACCGTTGAACCGGATATCGAAATTGAAGTTGAAAATCCAGAGGCTATGCACGTTGGCATTGGCGGGATTGAGATTGATTTAGATCCCAAGCATGAGCACGAGGGGTCTAATGATTTTTATGCTAACTTGGCTGAAGATATGGATGAGGGTGAACTCCAATCTTTGGCGGGTAAGTTAATAGAAGAAGTGGATGCGGACGTTCATTCTCGCAAGGACTGGGCTGAAACATATGTCAAAGGTCTTGAAGTATTGGGGATGAAATATGAAGAAAGAACGGAACCTTGGAACGGAGCTTGTGGTGTTTTCAGCACGGTGCTTACAGAAGCTGCCATTCGTTTCCAGGCGGAGACGATTACTGAAACGTTTCCTGCGGCTGGCCCGGTAAAGACTGAAATCATGGGGGCGATTGATCGCCTCAAGATGGAGAGTTCACAGCGCGTTCAAAATCATATGAACTATTACCTGGTAGAGAAGATGCCAGAGTATCGTCCTGAACATGAACGTCTATTGCTTAACCTGGGGTTGATTGGATCGGCATTTAAAAAGCTTTATCCAGATCAAAACTTAGGTAGACCGGTGGCTATGTATGTGGGCGCAGAAGATTTAATCATGCCGTATGGGTCTAGTGGTGTTATGCACTGCGAGCGCGTGACCCATATGATGCGCAAAACCAAAAACGAAGTACATAAATTACAAGTAGCCGGCTTTTATCGTGACATAGAGCTGGGTGAACCCGTCCATATCCCCACGGATATTGAGAAAAAGAAAGCTGATGAGGCTGGGTACTCAATTACGGATGATGATAGATACCATTTGGCTGAGATTCACGTTGATTATGTGCTGCCAGGTGACGAAGATGAGGATGAAATAGCCCGTCCTTACGTCATTACTATAGAAAGAGGGTCAAGAAAAGTACTTTCTATCCGTAGAAACTGGGAAGAGAACGACAAAAAATACTTAAAGCGCCAGCATTTTGTTCAATATACCTATATTCCTGGCTTTGGAGCGTATGGATTTGGCTTAATTAACCTGATTGGCGGTTATGCTCGTGCCGGAACGATGATTATTCGTCAATTGGTGGATGCTGGATCACTTGCCAACCTACCTGGCGGTCTAAAAGCGCGTGGGTTGCGCGTAAAAGGGGACGATACACCGATTGCTCCAGGAGAATTCAGGGATGTAGACGTTCCTGGTGGATCTATTAAAGATAACATCATGACGTTGCCGTATAAAGAACCTAGCCAAGTGTTGGCTACGTTACTTGGTACGATTACAGACGAGGCAAGAAAGCTTGGCGCTATCTCTGATATGAATATCAGCGATATGTCAGCGAATGCACCGGTTGGAACTACGCTTGCTCTGTTAGAGAGACAGCTTAAGACCATGAGCGCGGTACAGGCTAGGGTTCATTACTCTATGAAGCAGGAATTCAAACTGCTCAAGCCGATGATCCGCGACTTTGCTCCAATGGATTATGAATATGATCCTGAAAAAGCAGACAAAAGCGCGAAGCAAAGTGATTACGACATGGTTGAAGTTATACCAGTCAGTGATCCCAATAGTTCTACGATGGCGCAAAGGCTTATGCAGTACCAGGCTGCAATGCAGATGGCACAGCAAGCGCCCCAGATCTATAACTTACCCAAGCTACACAGGCAGATGTTGGATGTAATTGGAATACCAAACGCCGAGGATATTGTTCCTACTGAAGACGATCAAAAACCAAGAGATCCAATATCAGAGAACATGGCTTTCTTAAAAGGCAAGCCAACCAAGGCGTTCATGTATCAGGATCACGATGCACACATTGCAGTTCACCAGGCAATGATGCAAGATCCTTTACTACAAGCGCAGATTGGTCAAAGTCCTATGGGTCAACAGATGGGTGCAGCTATCATGGCGCATATATCTGAGCACTTGGCATTTCAGTATAGGAATAAGATCCAACAACAACTGGGTGCTACGCTTCCTGCTCCAGATGAAGATATGCCGCAAGATCTTGAGGTTCAAATATCTCAGCTTACCGCGCAAGCAGCTCAGCAGGTACTTGCTCAGAGTAAAGGCCAAGCAGCTCAACAGCAAGCCCAACAGCAACAGCAAGATCCTCTGGTTCAAATGCAACAAGCTGAATTGCAAATTGCTCAGATGGAAGCTCAGACTAAGGCTAAGAAAGTTGATGGTGACTTGGCTATTAAACAGCAAGAGTTACAGATCAAGATGCAACAGGCTCAACAAAAGGCCGGGCCTAATCCGCAGATTGAAGAGCAAGCAAAGATTGCTGAGACACAGCAGAACTTGCAGACCATTGCTCAACAACATCAGCAAGATTTAATCCATAAGCAACAACAGCACGAGCTTGATATCCAAATGCTGCAACGTGAACACGCACAGCGCATGGAGCAAGAACAGCAGATGGCTAGGATTAGAGCGGCGCAGGAAATGCAACGCATGGATATAGCGGCGGAGACAGCTAAGAAGATGAGCGATATCCGCGAGAAGCAAGCTGACCAGCAAGCCAAGCAGCAATCCAAAGCGCAAAATGTTCAGAAACAAGAACCTAAGAAGGGTGAATGATGGAACAAAAAATACTTGAGCATCTACTGGGAAAGATCAAGCAGATCGAAGATCAGTATGCGGTTGCTATGGTAGGCAAGAGCGCTAGAGATTATGCTGAATATACAGAGATGTGTGGTGTCTTCAGGGGCTTGTCCCTTTGCAAAGGAGAAATAGACACCATGATGAGACGTTTCAAGGAACAAGAAGACAACGAATAACCAAGTGAACCGATATGGCGGGGGCGTATCGGTAAGCTATTTTGTAGCCCCCTGCGGAGGAAAAATATGGACTTTAATGTTCAAGCCGTAGACTTGTCTGGCATTCTTAACAAGAAAGCAGAGGACAAAGCTACTCAGCTTCCCGAACCCAAAACGTTTCATTTGCTGACGGTACTGCCTGAAGTGGATGAGAAGTTTGAAGGAGAAGGAGAGTTGGTTAAAGCATCACAGACCATGCACTTTGAAGAGGTACTGACACCAGTATTATTCGTAGTAAAGATGGGGCCTGATGCATACAAAGATGAAACCAGATTTCCATCTGGGCCATCATGCAAAGTCGGTGACTTTGTTATTGTCCGCCCCAATTCTGGTACGCGGATCAAGATACACGGCAAAGAATTTCGCTTGATCAAAGACGATCAGGTGGAAGCTACCGTGCAAGATCCCCGCGGCATTCAACGAGCAGCATAAGGAAACAACATGGCAACTGAATCAAGAACATTTAAATTTCCAGACGAGCAAGAGGGCAAAGACATTGAGATCGAGCAAGAGCCTGAGCTTGAAATTGTTGACGATACTCCTGAACCAGATCGGGGCCGCAAGCCGGCTGACGAACCGCCAAAGGAGTTTTCCGATGACGAGTTGGAAACATACAACGATTCTGTAAAGAAAAGAATCAAGCACTTTACCAAAGGCTATCACGATGAGCGCCGCGCAAAAGAGGCGGCTTTCCGTGAGCGCGAGGAAGCCTTAAAGCTGGCGCAGTCTGTTGTTGAAGAGAATAAAAAGCTCAAAGGTTCTTTGAACCAAGGGCAAACAGCTCTACTGGAACAGGCCAAGAAAGTCGTGGATAACGAGATCCAGGCGGCCAAGAACAAGTACAAGGCGGCATATGAAATTGGTGATGCAGATGCTTTGGCTGAGGCACAAAGTGAACTAACTGCGGTAACCATTAAGGCAAGAGAATTACATAATTTTAAGCCGACCCCTTTACAAGAGGAAAGAAATGAGGTACAAACGCAGGTAACGCAACCACAGCAGCTAGACCGAAAGGCGGAGGCGTGGAAAGATAAGAATCCTTGGTTCGGCTCAGATCGGCGTATGACCAGTTATGCGCTTGCCATACATGAGGAACTCACACAAGATGAGCGTTTAAATCCATCGAGTGAAGAGTATTACCGAAGAATTGATTCCGAAATGCGTACTAGGTTCCCAGATGCTTTTGATAGCGGCACTGAAGTGGATGCATCTCCTCCACCACAGAAAAAGTCGATCGTTGCACCTGCTTCTAGGAGTACAGCATCAAAGAAAATCGTACTTACTACGAGTCAGGTAAATATCGCTAAAAGGCTTGGTGTCTCATTAGAGGACTATGCCCGTCAGGTTGCTAAACAAAGATCAGGAGCTTAATCATGTCAGAACAAAATCGTAAACCCAGAGAAACAGAAACCCGTGCAGTAGCACAAAGACCAGATGCCTGGAGACCTCCAGAGCAGTTACCGATGCCGGATCCCCGTCCTGGATGGGAGCACAGATATATCCGCATTAGTATGGTTGGAAATGCTGATCCTAAGAATATTTCTATGCGGATGCGTGAAGGTTATGAGCCTTGCAAAGCCGAAGAATATCCTGAGTTGATGATGCACGAAGTGAATGACGGGCGATTTAAAGGTGGCATTGAAGTCGGTGGACTGTTGTTATGCAGAATCCCCGCTGAGTTTGTTAAGCAAGCGCAGGATTACTACGCAAACCAAAACAAAGCTCAGATGGAGTCTGTTGACAATACTTTCATGCGCAATAGTGATCCAAGGATGCCTCTGTTTAAAGACAGACGTTCCGAGGTGACGTTCGGTAAATCTTAATTTTAGGAGTCCTTAAATGGCATATCCAACTGTCTCGGCCCCATACGGGTTCAAGCCGGTCAATCTGATCGGCGGACAGGTATTTTCTGGTTCTACCAGAAACTTACCTATCCAGTACAACTACGCAAGTAACTTGTACTATGGTGATATTGTTAAATTGGTTCGTGGCTTTGTTGTGCAATCTACCATTACTACAAGTACTGGTGTAAGCACATGGGGTACAGATGCACCTACAGACAATATCGTTGGTATTTTCTTAGGCTGTTCTTTCACAGATCCAGTTACTAAGCAAAAGCGTTATAGTCAATACTGGCCCGCCAACACATTGGCTGGTGATGCAGTAGCTATCGTTGCTGATGATCCTGATCAAGTTTTCCGTGTAGTAGCTTTGGCTTCTGGTGGTACTCTTGCTTCTGGTTCTTTGGCTTTGATTGGTCAAGACGTAGCTATCAACCGTTCATGGTCTGCTGGTACAGGTAACGTTAACACTGGTGATTCATACATCGGCGTTACATCTCCTGCATCTTTGACAACTACAGCGGCTGTACCAATGCGTGTATTGCAAGTTGTGCCTGATACTGTTGTGTCACTAGGTACTACTACTTACACAAGCATTTCTTCCACAACCATTACCTGCGCTGCAATTCCAAACGCATTGCCAGTTGGTACTGATATTGGAACTCTTGCTGCTAACGGCCAATACATTTCCTCTGGCAGCTTTGTTGCATCAGCAGCAACAGCCGGTGCGACATCTATTTCTGTAAACGTAGCACCAAGCCCAGTAATGGTGGCATCTTCAACCCTAGTATTTAATCAATACCCTGAGTTACTCGTTAAGTTTAACTTTGGCGTTCATGGTTACTACTACCCAGTTACAGTTTAAGGAGTAACATAAATGGCTATTTCACGCGCACAACTGCTTAAAGAGTTACTTCCTGGACTGAACGCATTGTTCGGATTAGAGTATGCCCGTTATGGGGAAGAGCATAAAGAGATCTACGAAACAGAGACATCTGAGCGTAGCTTTGAAGAAGAGACCAAGTTATCCGGTTTCTCTGCTGCACCAGTCAAGAACGAAGGCTCTGCCATCGCTTATGACAATGCACAAGAGGCATGGACAACTCGCTATAACCACGAGACTATTGCTCTTGGATTCTCAATTACCGAAGAGGCTATTGAGGATAATTTGTACGACAGCTTGTCTGCTCGCTACACCAAGGGTCTTGCTCGCGCTATGGCCTACACCAAGCAAGTTAAAGCCGCTGCTCCTTTGAACAACGGTTTCAACTCTGCATATGTTGGTGGTGACGGC
>Ga0208260_1000561_pt1 | contig 12883 bp, 8 predicted proteins | sample CryBogCBH18Aug09_FD_184619 | JGI IMG/M metagenome (GOLD analysis project Ga0208260, IMG submission 184619) | Freshwater microbial communities from Crystal Bog, Wisconsin, USA - CBH18Aug09 (SPAdes) | ecosystem: Environmental > Aquatic > Freshwater > Lake | place: Crystal Bog, Wisconsin, USA...
ATTATAAAGCATTAGGTACCTGGGCATTTTTACTTTTATTAACTGCAGCTATTTTTACTTTTATTAAATGAAAAACTTATAAAGTTGGATTTGCATATGAGTTAACAGAAAAAGCTGAATTTGGTTTACGTTATATTAGAAAGTTTGGAGCGCAACAACATTCTCACGGTTTTGAAGGTGGATTTGCTTCTGTTTTTTAGTTTTGACATATCCGTTTATTTTTAACTCAAAACCCATATAAACTGTAGTATTTTTTACTAAATAATTAACAACCAATACTACTATGGCATATTTTAATCCAGCAAACGCATATTCAGGATATTCAGGCTACGGCGCTCAGGGAGCTCAAGGCGCTACAGGTTTAACTGGCGCACAAGGCGCTACCGGAACACAAGGAGCTCAAGGTATTTCTGGTTACTCTGGTGTTAAAGGATCTACTGGTTCAAATGGTGCTCAAGGCGCGCAGGGTGCAGCTGGCGCTCAAGGCGCAACTGGTACTTCAGGTTTTTCAGGTACAAACGGTACTAACGGCGCTCAGGGTGCTACAGGTGCAACTGGTGCACAAGGTGCTCAAGGTTTTCAAGGTAATCAAGGTGCAACAGGTACAGCAGGCGCTCAAGGTGCTACTGGTTCTACAGGCGCGCAAGGTGCTTCTGGTTATTCAGGCTTCTCTGGTGCATTTGCTGGTACAGGCACTTCCGGAGCTTTAGCAGTATTTATAGGTGCAAGTTCATTAAGTGCTGCTAATATTTTCCAGAACCCAACAACCGGTTATATCGGTATTAATACTGGCGGTACTTCTAACGCTCCTTTACAGGTTGCTGGTAACGTTAATATTACTAACGGTGGTAACATTTCTGCAATAAGCCATCAGGTAGGACCGAACGGTACTGCTAATACACAGGCTCTTTCAGCTGCAGTTAATACATTAGTAGTTTGGGGCGGTACAGGTGGTGCTACAGCAAATAATGCTGTTGTTACATTCTTCCAGGCTAACGTCCCTGGTACAACATTAGCATTTTTAACATCTGCCGGTGAATTCGACGCAACATCGTTTAACTCGACTTCAACACGTGCAGTTAAGACCAACATTCAGCCATTAAACAATTCAATTAATGCTTCATTGGTAATTTCACAATTATCAGGTGTAACCTACGATAGCATTACATATCCAAGTTTAACTAATGAAATTGGTTTCTTAGCTGAAGACGTTTACCCAGTATTACCTTCAGTTGTACAAATTGCAGACGGTAATCCAAGAAGTATCGATTACAGCCGTGTTGTAGTGGTACTTGTTGAAGCTGTAAAGACATTACAGGCTCAGGTTGCTGCTCTTAATGCAAAATTAGGACTGTAAAGTAAGTTAAAGTGTGGCTACACTTAAAACAAGCGCATTTAATCTTACCGAAACTATTATCAATGCTGTAAGAGTGTATAGACAGCAAGGCGCTGTTTTAGCTGAAGATAACAAGCAATTAAGCCGTATAGGTATATGTGCTGGTTGTCCAGAGCTTACAGATCACGGCATATGCAATAAATGCGGTTGTATGATGAACCTAAAAGTAAGACTAGAAGCATCAAAATGCCCTGCAGGAAAATGGTAAAATCATACTCTGCCTGTAAGTATTACTAATGCCTGTTATCAACATACAGTCTTTAGCTAAACCCACCACTCTTACTACTGAAACAGATACAGGAAATCCGTACAGTTTTCAGGAATGGAAAGCTAATAATACTAATATAGATAATAAAGCTCAAATTGAGCAGTATAACAAGTACTTAAAAGAATGGTATAAAAATAGGGCCAATACTCCAGGCGCTATGTTTTTGTATGTTAAGAGTTTATATGTAGACTTCTTAAAACAGCTTGGATTATCAACTCGTAACCCTGAAGAACAACAATTTTTTAGTGCTATCAATTATAGCGATGACTTAGACTTACAGGCAGCTGTTACATACTATGCCCGTAAACTAAAAGACGTATCACGTTACCTAGCTGAACGTAGGAGCAACATAGTTTATTCCAAGTTAAAATATAACTTATTAGGTACTAATGGTTATTTAGAGAGTTTATTTTACTCTTATATCCTCAGTGTTTTTACCCAAAGAACTGATTCCGGCAATACCGGTTTAATTGTTACAAACGGTAATCTATTACAGTATCTTCCTAAACTAAGTGATATAACGGATACTTTTAGTGTAGAAATTGAAGAACTGTACGATACAGCTAATTACTTTGATCGGGACCCTAGCGTAGATATTAACCAATACACAACGTTTTCGGAAGGCTTTAGTGCAAGTGATTATGAAACATCATTATATGCAGTGCCTTCTGAGTATTTGTTAGGTTTAATATTAAGTGCTTTGCAATCTGCAAACACCTTAAATCCTTGCTACGGAGTTTCTGGTTTCGTAGGCACAACTATAAGTAATAACACAGCAATGAGCAATGTATATGTATATACCGGAGATGGAGCTAGTTCCACATTTACCTTAACTGGTATTACCAAAACTGATGCCTCTTTGTATAGAGTTTCAATAGATGGTTTGTTACAAACACCTGGAGCTGCTTATATAATTAGCGTACAAAACAGTCAAATACAATTTTCAGGTATACCGCCTGCTGGTGCAGAAATAGTCATTGTAGCTCCAACTTCATAATATGGCACTAACTACTGTCAATCAAATTCAAATGATACCTGCAGCAGCTGCTTCAGGTTATTCCGGTTTTAGTGGTTTTTCTGGTTTTCCAGGCATTACAGGTTCACAAGGTGCTCCTGGTGGTACGTCAGGTTATTCTGGTTATTCAGGCTATTCTGGCTATAGTGGCGCTACTGGACCACAAGGACCTCAAGGTTTAGGTTATTCAGGTTACTCTGGGGTTAATGGTACTAACGGAACCAATGGTATTAACGGTGCACAAGGTGCTCAGGGTGGTACTGGAGCACAAGGCGCAACAGGTGCTCAAGGCGCTCAAGGTTTTTCTGGTTTTAGTGGTTCAAATGGCGCGCAAGGCGCTCAAGGTACTTCAGGCTGGTCCGGTATTTCTGGTTGGTCTGGTATTTCCGGTAAAAACGGTACATCAGTAACTATTATCGGTTCTGTTGCTACAGCTTCAGTTTCTGGTTTCTCAGGTATCGATCCAACACCTACTTTAGGAGACGGTATTGTTGCAGAGGATACAGGTGATTTATGGGTTTATTCAAATTCATCTGCACCTGGTAGTTTATATGGGTTTACTAATGTAGGTAAAATTAAAGGAGATACCGGTAGTTCAGGTTTTAGTGGTATATCCGGTTATAGTGGTATTAGTACTTCAGGTTATTCTGGCTTGTCTGGTGCATCGGGCTTTAGTGGTGTATCAGGTTTTAGTGGTATAGGTTTATCCGGTCAATCTGGTATCTCTGGTTATAGCGGCTATAGTAGCTTTAGTGGTTTTAGTGGTATTTCTGGTTATAGTGGTTATAGTGGTTCTCCAGGACCCCAAGGACCTGCAGGTAGTCCATCTGGACCCCAAGGTGCACAGGGAGCTATTGGTACTCAAGGTACTTCTGGTATTTCTGGTTATTCTGGTTTTAGTGGATCAGTAGGTGCACAAGGTAGTATTGGTAGCATAGGCGCTCAGGGGGCCACGGGTGCTCAAGGAGCACAAGGTTCTACAGGTTCTGCAGGCGTACAAGGTGCACAAGGTTCTAATGGTTTTCAAGGCAATCAGGGAGCTCAAGGCTCTACCGGTATAAGCGGTTATACCGGCTTCAGCGGCGTATCTGGTTTTTCAGGCTTTCAAGGCTTTCAAGGCGCGCAAGGTATTTTAGGCGGTCAAGGACCGCAAGGTGCAGCTGGCAGCCCACAAGGCGCACAAGGTTACTCTGGTTATTCTGGAGCTACAGGTTCTCAAGGAGCTCAAGGCTCTACCGGCCCGCAAGGCACGGGCCCGCAAGGAGCTCAAGGTGCTCAAGGCGCTACTGGTGCACAAGGCAATACCGGTGCACAGGGTGGTTTAGGTGCTCAGGGTGTAATAGGTTATCAAGGTGCATCTGGCGCACAAGGGGCTACAGGTTCTCAAGGCTATTCTGGTTACTCAGGTACTGTTGGTACTCAAGGTGCTCAAGGAGCACAAGGTTCTATAGGTAACCAAGGGTTTACTGGTAATCAAGGCACTTCTGGTTATTCTGGTTTTTCTGGTATAAGCGGTTTTACAGGCCCTCAAGGCGCACAAGGTACTGCCGGTACTCAAGGCGCTACTGGTTCCCAAGGAGCAACAGGCGCAACTGGTTCTACCGGTGCACAAGGCGCTCAAGGTTATTCCGGTTACTCTGGAGTGGTCGGTAGTCAAGGTTCGACAGGCGCGCAAGGAGCTACTGGAGCGCAAGGTTCAACAGGTTCACAGGGTTCGCAGGGTGCTGCAGGCTCACAAGGTTATTCCGGTTATTCTGGTGTAAATGGTGCACAAGGAGCTACAGGCGCGCAAGGAGCTACTGGAGCTCAAGGTTCAACAGGTAACACAGGAGCGCAAGGCCCATCCGGTTATTCCGGTATAAACGGTGCACAAGGTGCAACCGGCGCTCAAGGTTCAACAGGTAACACAGGAGCGCAAGGTTATTCCGGTTACTCTGGTGCAACTGGTTCTACGGGAGTGCAAGGCGCACAAGGTGCAACAGGTGCGCAAGGTACAAAAGGTTCAACCGGTAGTATTGGACCGCAAGGTGCTCAAGGTGCAACAGGCGGTACTGGTGGTACCGGTCCACAAGGCGCTCAAGGAGCTACTGGATCTGGCGCTCAGGGAGCACAAGGTGCAAAAGGTTCAACCGGTGCACAAGGCGCACAAGGTGCTACTGGTACCGGTGCACAAGGCGCTCAAGGTTCTTCAGGTGGTTCTGGTGGTACTGGTAGCCAAGGTGCTCAAGGCGCTCAAGGATCTGCTGGCCCCGGTGCTAATCAAACCTTAAACACTAATTCATATGTAAACTTTGCAGGGGTAAACGCTAATCCTGGAGGTTTTGCAATTGCATCTACTGGATACGGTATTGATGGTAGTGGTTATATAAATGGTTCGTCAGGTACTATTGGTGGTGGTGCATTTACATTAAATGGCGGGCTTATAGCTAATGCTGTTGCAGGTTTCTATAATGATGTTTATCTAGGCATAGGCGGCCACACAGTATATGCTGGTGGTAATAACTTCTATGTAGACGGTACAGGTAATGTTACAGCTGTATCGTACAATACAACATCATCTAGAAAATATAAAACTAATATACGACCATTAAACAGTTTAATTGGTAATTCTTTAAATACGGTTTACTCTTTATCAGGTGTAGCATATGATAGTACAATAGATACTAGTGCTACTAATCAAATCGGTCTTATTGCAGAAGATGTATTACCTATATTACCTTATGTAGTATCAACTAGTGCAACAAGCGTTGGAGAAGAATGCGTAGGTATTGATTATACTCGCTTAACAGCGGTGCTTATTGAGGCTGTAAAAGAACTTAGAACAGAAGTATATACATTGAAGCAATCCTTATCATCTATATTATAATGTTATCAGCAAATCAAGTCGATGCTAATACTACTGCTGAACAAATAAACGCTCAGCTTGTAACTTTAACTGAAAAGTATCTTGGTAATAAAGAATATGTATTATCTGGTACAAATACAGGTTATGTAGGGGCAGAAGTATCTCCATTGGCACCCTGGGGTAATTTAGCTAATCGTTACTATCCAACTGTTGCAACAATACCGCAAAGCGGTGATAACATATTAACAAAAGCAGAATTAGGCTATTTTACACCTAACAATGTAGGTGCTTCAGTTTATCTAGCTAAAAACTTAACACCATATATAAACATAAATGCAATTGCACCTGGTGCAATATACAAGTACATAGATCCTACTATATTCAATAAAGGACGTGGTTTAACTAAGAATGATCAAGATGATGTCATTACTCATTTACAGAATTTAAATTGGTTAAAAGCCACTAGCACGGGTACAGCTTATGATGGACAGGTAATCGATACCAGTACGTATCAGAAATTTATCCCGTATCAATCTAATTATGAAACTACTAAAACTGATAACAACGGAGTTATAACAGTAGGTAATGATTACGAATTTTGGACAGGTGACAAGAAAAACATTTGGTTAACTACAAATAAATTTACAGAAGAAGATTGGTTAAAGTATTTTGATATTGATTCTAGGGTAAAGAGTTTGCTTATTTCTAATGGTAAAGAGCTTTATTCCTGGCATAGCGATGTGTATGGTAATCAATATGCTTTATACAAGGCAGTACCTGGTAGTGGTCGTACAGTATATAATATGAACAATACGGCTGGAGAGTTATGGGTAAAAACAGTAGATGGTACTGTAACACCTGCAACTTCTGCATTATCTGCTATTTTTAATAAGCATATAAATGAGCCAAGTATATACAATCAGTTAATTTCTAACAGCATTAAAAACTTTGAAGTATTTTTTGATACTTTAGTAATAGAACTGAACGGTTATACTTTATTCGAAAAGATTACTTTTGATTATAGTACTGTTAATATTAATAACTTTGAAGTAGACTTTACTGAGTTAGATTATCACCAAAATGTTTCAACTCGTTTACTTTCATCGTTATCATTGACAGGTATTACAGTAGCAGATTTCGCTAAACCATATTACGGTGGCAATTGGTACGATGAGACTAACAAAACATTTACAAGCTGTTTATTGTTATCGGCTAATGTAACAAATAGTACAGGGGTGTTGTCTGGTTATAGTAATCAGGGACTAATTGTACCGGTATTGTATCAGTACGATATTAACAGTCCAGCTAAGAGAAAGAGAATCTTTCCAACCAACACTACAGACTACAATCAGTTCTTATATGCTCAGGGTGCATCGGCTATTGATCCTAATAAAGAGTACATTACATATATGGAACCACCAGTTATTACATACAATAAAGATATTACAAGCTATGTAATTAACTTTGTAGGGTTTAATAAACAAAAGTTTAATATTATAACCTACTTAACCAATGCTTCAGTATTAGGTAGAATATTAACCGACGAACAATCCGATCCAATCGTAACAGGCGATGATAATACTATAACTGCTGTATAATATGAACGTTAACTATACATTTACCAATACTTTTTCAGCATTTCAAATTAATGCACCTTCCACTATTACGTTTAAACCAAGCTTTATTAGTTTAACTGGTGGGAGTACGCCTCGTTTCTTAAGCAAGATTGTATACAACTTTCCGGATAGTACACAAACTAAGATCTACACTTTTAACTACTATGATTATGATGACTGGACAGAAGATAGTAGAGTAGACTTTGTTTATACATTACCTTATAGTGTTAATTCACAAATCATAACCATAACAGTATACATAGGCCCGGATTTATATAGCACACCTACAACTTACACGTTATCTGCACAAACAGTGGCTACTAATTTAACTCAATCCCCTCTAGATTACTCTCAGCCTTATGCATTTGGAGAAGTACATTTATTAAAGTCTCGTGCTTGGGGAACCAACAACAATCAAGTGTTTTTATTGGAAACTAACAACCCTAACTATTTGTTAGTTAACTATAATGGATAAATATAATACAGATGTCTATTAAGATTACAGATTTACCACTCGCACCGAATAGTATTATTACTCAGGATATTACTATACCGGTTGCGAAAACTGAGAACGATCCAAAGACATATAAAATGTCTACCGCTCAATTAGTAGCCTGGTTACAGACCCAGGGCATTGGTGCAGGTATTGGTGGTCAGTCCGGTTTTTCGGGTTATTCTGGGGCAACAGGGCCTATGGGCGCTGGTTCCCAAGGAGCTCAGGGTGGTATAGGTGCACAGGGTGCAGTTGGTGTGCAAGGTATACCTGGTAGTCAAGGTTATTCTGGTTTTAGCGGAGATTCAGGCGCTTCTGGTTGGTCTGGTAGTCCTGGTTATTCTGGTTTTAGCGGAGATTCTGGTGCGTCTGGCTGGTCTGGTAGTTCAGGTTTTAGCGGTGTAAGCGGGTCCTCTGGTTTTTCAGGCCCTGCAGGTGCTAACAATGGTAACCCCGGTCCAGGTTTAGTGTATACCGGTTATTATAGAGGACCTACATATGTTTACTATGACACACCTAATCGTGTTGACGTTGCAAGTTATTCCGGTACAAGTGGTTTAGCGTATTATATTGCAAGAAGTAGTACTTTAAGTAGTTCTACATATTCTGGTTATACAGGTTGGGGTGTACCCGGTACAGATTTAAATGACTGGGCTTCGTTTGGTTCTACTTTTGCTAGTGTAGCAACTGATTTATTATTAGCACAGGACGTATCAGTTACACAAGGTATTGTGTTAGGTACAGTAGGTGATCTTTCTGCTGGTTTTATTCGTACAGCTAATGCAGATTGGCCAGGCACATCTGGCTCTCACGGAGTATGGTTAGGTAACTACACTGATGGTAACGCTTACCTCTTTGTTGGTAACTATCCAAACAATGGTTTATTATATAGAGGAGATACTGGTCAATTACAATTATCTGGTACTATATTTGCAAATGCTGGTTCTATTGGTGGAGTAGGTATAGCACAGGGCCAATTATACACAGGCAATCCTTCTACTGCCGGTCAATCTACTACACCTGTTTATATTAATGGTACAGCTGATGATGGTCATACAGATCGTTCATACTTCTCTTTAGGAGATTCTTTAAAGTATTACCGTTATAGTGGTACAAATTATTTTAACGTATCTGGTGGTATCACCGCTTTATATGGTTCAATTGGCGGTGTTGGTGTAGCACAAGGACAAATCTATACAGGTAATCCTTCTACGGCAGGTCAAGACACTACTCCGTTGTATATTAACGGGACATACGATGACGGTATGACAGATCGTTCGTATTTTTCATTAGGTAGTTCTTTAAAATACTACCGTCATAACGGTACAAACTATTTCAACGTATCTGGCGGTATTACTGCAAGTTACGGTTCTATTGGTCAGGTTGGTATTGATTCAGCTCATATATACACTGGTAACCCAGGCACAGCAGGTACAGCTTCGACTCCATTTTATTTAAATGCATCTCCTGGTGCAGTTGATACATCTAACGTAAGCACAGCTATATTATATCTAGGCGATTCATTTAAGTGGTATAAAAAAGCTGGTACATCTACACCTACATTTAATCTATTGTTAGGTGCAACAGGATTGACTAGTAGCTACTCGTTGAGTACTACAGGTAACTACCTACAATGGGATGGTAGCAACCTTTATATTAACGGTAATATTACAGTTACCGGTGGTAATGCAGCTACACAAACATTTGTACGTTCTACTTCTGCTCAAATTTATACTGATGCAACTGCATTAGCTAATTCAATCGCTGCAGGTACCTATCCAGGCACACCTTCGACCTTTATTAACGGTTCTAGTATATTTAGCCCTGTTATTACTGGTGTAGATGGCTACTTTGCAAGTACCTTTAAGGTAGGTTCATCTCCAAGTATAGTACTTGATGGTAATGCTAAAAAGATCTATATAGGTAGTGGTAACTGGAATAGTAGTGATACTCCTTTCTTTACCGGTTATAGTGGGTCTACTGGAGGGTTCTTCTCCTTAGGTAACAAGCTTTCATTTAACCCTTCAACTCAAACATTAACAGTAAATGGTGTAATTAACGCAGTAGCTGGTAGTAATACAACTACAACAAGTGATCTTACTGCCGGTATGAGTACTGTTAGCGGGTACGTTAATTTATTAGCTAGCGGTGGCTATAGCGGGGCGGGTATGTCCTTTATACAAGGTAATGCTATATTCGGACCTTATTTAGCCGGTGCAAGTGGTTATATTGCTGGTAACTTTACCGTTGGTAGTAGTTCTCCTATAGTATTAGACGGTACTAATAAGAAAATGTACATAGGTAGTAGTAGTACGTACCTCGATCCTAACGCTAAACTCTATGCAGATTATCAAGGTAAATTTAGCTTAAGTTCTGGTTTCTCTTATAACGGTACTGACACGTTTACTTTTGGTAGTACAACATCTAACAAGTATATGCAGTGGAATACCACTACAGATTCTCTTAAGATAAAAGGCGTTGAGTCTGTAGATGGCATTGTTATTACATCAAATCAAGGTATGAGGTATACCGACGACACCGGTGTGTTTACAATTACCGGTGGTGGAGCTAATGGTGTAGACCACGGTGCACAAATCGACTTTGTCGGTAATCAATTACCGGTACAATCAGGTTCTCATATTGCAGGTGTATTAAGTCTTAACGCCGGTTCAATGGTTGGAGGAGAATCTCAAACACCAAATGACGGAGCTATACGATTTGGTACAGGTTCTAACGGTACTAATGCTAACTACGTTAGAATGTGGATAAACTATGATGGTCTAGTTAACGTTTACAATAACGGTGGTGGTGCAAATGCAGGCAATTTAAAAGTAGATAATAACTTAGTTGTAGGCGGAACCGCGAAAATCGGTTCCTACACTCTACCAAACTCAGACGGTTATAGTGGTTATGTGTTAACCACAAATGGTTCCGGTACTGTTACTTGGCAAGCAGGTGGAGGTGGCGGTGGTGGAGTAACTAGTATTACTGGTACTGCAGAACAAGTTATAGCTTCCGCTTCTACTGGTAATGTCACTTTAAGTTTACCACAAAATATAGATAGTGCGTCAAGCCCGACATTCTATGCTGTAGTAGCTCGAGGCGGTGCTTTTGAGGCTTTAGATAGCGGTGGTAATCAAAAAGCATACATCGATAGCGCTACTGGTTATGCAGAATTTCATAATGATGTAGCTATAACCGGTAATATGAGTGCTGGTAGTATGACTTTAGGCGGTGTAACTCGTACAACCTGGCCTACAGGTGGTACTGGTCCACAAGGACCTGCAGGTCCTACTGGTGCACAAGGTAACATCGGTCCTACCGGTGCTCAAGGTAACATCGGTCCTACTGGTGCACAAGGTCAAAGAGGGCCTACCGGTGCTCAAGGTAATACTGGCCCAACAGGCCCGCAAGGTCCTAGTGGTGGTGGTTCCTCTTATAATCAAGATTTAAATACATATAACGATGTAACGTTTGACCGTGTAACATTAGGTAGTGGTGGTCTACAAAGCTCCGGCGGTGGGGATTTTGAATCTACTTTCTCAGTAGGCGGCGGTGGTGGTGTGGTGCTAGAAACATCTGGTGCAGTTACTGCTAACAGTTACAATACAAGGTCATCTCGTTTATTAAAGAATGACATACAAAACTTAAACGTTAATGTAGTGGACAAATTAAAACAGCTAAGACCAGTAAGTTTTACCTGGAATGAAAACACCCCTTACAACGGTAAAAAAGATTTTGGTTTAATAGCTGAAGAAGTAAAAGAATTATTTCCAGAACTAGTAACTGAAGTTAACGGAATACTAACTGTTGACTACTCTAGACTTTCAGTAATTCTACTTAAAGCTTTACTAGTTAACAATGGCATCTAACTACAAATATAACGGTCTTGATTTAGATAGTATATTTGCACCGCGTGGAGATTCTGCAGCTAGGGCAAATACTGGTTATACTATAGGTGGAGCACAAGATCTTGCCGATAGATATTACTCTTCAACAGGTGGAGACACGCCCGGATATAATGTAGGTTATAGCGCAAACGGTACAGATATAGGTTCTCTTTTTAGATCAATAGGTTACAGCGGTGCTGGTACTGGTGGTGGCGGAGGAGGTGGTGGCGGGCCCCCTAGTGGTCCTCCTGGTGGCGGTGGTGGTCAACAGGCTTAAGTAGTAAAACCAATCTTCTTCACTAAGTATTTTATATGTCGATTGCTAGTACTTATCCTATAAAATTAACCTACAATAACGGTCAAAACGTAGGTACTATCAATGACTTATATATAAGTTCAGACGGATTTAATTACGCTTTAAGCCCTTTACTTTCAGGAGTTAAAGATGCTACTTTTAGTCAAAATTCTCTTAATATATTAACTAATAATTTTTCATTAGCAGATAGTTTAAGTAGTAAGGATTATCCTTATGATGTTAATTTTACCTTAAGCTCTACTTTAGATATTGGCGGTAACTACTTACAGGCTTTAGATAGTGGTCATATTGGTTTTACTACTGACTACACCCAAGCAACAGTGTGGGGGTTAAATTTTGATACTACTAATAATATAGTTTTTATTTCTTATAGCAATAATAATATATGTAAAGACAGTACTGGTACACTATTATTAAGTTCTTCTCCTAGACAACTACAAAATCAAAGCTTTTATTACAGTTTATATGAAAAGGTAATGTCCCTCTTTACGAGAGATCAAGGACTCATTGTTTATAACAATTCTGGTACATTATCTATAGGTAATTTTAGCTCATTTGACCGTAATTTTAATATTATTAATATAGACCGCTTTAGTTATGCAGAATATGGAGAAGTAGGTACATCAAGTAATGTAAAATATGTAAAGACTCCTAACAGTATAAAGGTAGACGAAGCAACTAACCCGCTTAATTTTAATTATTTAATAACTACACCTTACGTCACTGTAGACCCGGTACAGAACACTCTCGATTACAGTATAACACTACTTAAGAATTATTACTCTCCAGAGTACATACAGACCCCTGCTTTGTCTGCTTGTTCAAGATTGTATAATAAATTGCATACTGGGTTAAACACGGAAGCAGGATCAGAAAAAATTTATTTAAGTTATCTTGGTAATGAAGTAGTTGAATCATTCAAAAAAGATATCGACACATACTTTCATTATCCTGTAAGTGCAGTTAACGTACCATTATCAGGTAGTACTTTAGCTAAATCAGGTGCACAACCAGGCTCTTCGCCTTGGAGATCCGATCGTATAT